>Ga0307507_10001557_pt1 | contig 51054 bp, 45 predicted proteins | sample 7_EM_MG_FD_207223 | JGI IMG/M metagenome (GOLD analysis project Ga0307507, IMG submission 207223) | Populus trichocarpa ectomycorrhiza microbial communities from riparian zone in the Pacific Northwest, United States - 7_EM | ecosystem: Host-associated > Plants > Roots > Unclassified | place... | reverse complement strand
CTCAATCTCTTAGCAACATGATCAGGTTTGAGTCTGGGTCTTGATTTGGCTAGCCATTTCTTGACATTGGCTTCTCTGAGTACTCTATCCACTATTGATTCATGTTAGTAACTGGCAACTACAATCATATTCTATCACTCAGGGTAGCATGAGGACTCCGGGGTTTTTTTTGTTACCTGTAGCAAGTGAGACACCGGGTGCGTATTTATCCCGGAAGTCAGATCTGGTCATTGAGCGGTTGGACTTGGCTTGCCGGATAATTGTGCGACTGGGGCGAGGAAGGTTATCCAGTGATTGGCGCTCACATGCTCGAACAAGGAAGCTTTTAATTGTTGTCCATGGTCTTCCAATAATTTGAGCAACAAGGGTAATATTCCAGAGGCAGTAGAAAAAGGCAATTATCATGCCCTTTTCAATATTTGACATTTCTCTTCGGGTGGTCTTCGGGGTTCGGTTTTTTTTCTTTTGCCATAGACTTTGCAAATCCAGTGCGGTTAACCATTGGAAATAATTTGTGGTCAGGGTATTGTGTTATGATCGGGCTGTTGTGTAAAGAGTCATGCTTGCGATCAATTTGGTGATGTGGCTTTTTTTTTTTTTTTGGCGAGGTTGCTTAGTAAGCGGTTTCACGAACACTTCTGACTACTGACTGTATGACGGAGGAGATGGTTGCTTATGCGCAAGGCCTAGATAAGACCTTTGGGGCAGAATGTAGGAAGGTTCATGGAAGAATACTAACATTGGGGTTTCTCCTGTCGAGGCTGAAGCTTCGTAGGCATCTTGACTCCATGCCAACAGAGTTAGTACACAAACCAATAGATGGTATTGCCAATGCACTTCTAGAAACAGAGGATCAAACCATTCTTGATGTTGCAGTCAAATACTTTCTCAGAAACCTCCGTCCTTGCAGTTGTTCTCGGGAGCCATTCCCAAGACACCCACTCCAGAGTCCTGAATCGCCTGACTAAGTTTGGCAAGAAAGGAGAAGGCGGCTCTTGTGATTGGAAGCTCCGGGATTGTGTTTCTTTTGTCCAATAAGCCTATGCTGATAACCAAGCTCTTTTAGATTTCCACGGGAATGGACAGGCTAAGGTTAATTTTGCTACCGGTAAAGCCATTACCACCTCGCCTCCGGGTAGGAGAACAAATCGGTTCGCGCAAAGATAGATATTTCAGGATATGAAAAAGCAAAACATACCGGGGACCTGGTTGAAGAGAGGCTAGGAGAGATTCTCAAAACGGTGGTGGATGATATGTCTGATACGAAGCCTAGTTTGTGCTTTTATACTAGCTTTCTGTCTTGACTAACACATTTGGTATAGATTATGTCTCTTGCATCGGATGTTGGTGATCCTAGTCTAGTGTACAAATTTATGTCAGCTGCTTTCCGTAATTCTCTATGGTCTTCACGAGCAGCCTTCGGTCTTTTCGGACTACGAAGTACTCTTTCCTCTTCTGACATCCTGAAGCATAACTCTAAATTATACCTAAAACTCGATCGGTGCCCTTTCAATCCTAGCCTCAATGTCGCTTGCAGCATGGAAGACATCTTGAAGACTCTGATCGGGAGTAATGAGAAAATTGTTTTTGAAATACGATTCAACAATATAGTTGAAGACCTACGTAAATACTTTATAGAGAGAATGTGGAGGATTTGAGAGGCCATCTGCGATGCTTCCCGATAAAAATGACGGGTGGATATATTACCCTTCATTTTTGTCGGGAAGCATGGCTCACACACCCCTGTGGCTGAATTCCGGTGGGACATGTGCATTCAGGTTTAATCTTGGGGATATCATTCCACTAGCACAGACCTGCCTTTTCTCTCCAAGATTGGAACTCAAGCAAATGGTCCGGTTAAAATTTGCCAGGCTTTCAGCCCAGCCCTTGGTTCTACCGGTTTGACATCATACTCACCCTCTCTAACTGCCTAATAGTCATCTACTACAGGAGTGAAAACCCATATCGATGCCTTAAGGACCACGGATTTTATACAGCCAAGCTAGTAGGCACCAAGTACGATCTCAAAATACGCGGAGTTGAAGGTATAACAACCGCTCTCAGCGCCTCTTCGCCTCTCCACAGCTACACCGAGAGAGGAGGACTGGAATGACATTCTGGGTAATGCTTGGTCTCAAGTCAACCATCTAACCCATCGAAGCAATAAAAACGTCCGTGTTAAAACTGGGGAAGCTTCTAGGCAGATTCTCAGGCTGCCGGAGCACCTCAGCTTATGGAGTGACCTACACTGGGTCTCTAGCGGGCATTGGCTGATCAAAGCTCACCGGTAGTACGCCATGTCCGAGGAGCATTTTCACCACTTCCTTATGTCCATTCACAGCGGTACGATCGAGTCGCATTTTGCTATCGTTATCTTAACTGTCGAGATCGGTGTTGTCCCGCCTGGGCCCCAGGCAATTTTTTTACCACCCCTCGTGCCCATTCTTAGCAACACTATGGAGTGGTGTTCAGCCATACTTATCTCGTCTGTCGGAGTTCACACCGTCTCGTCGGAGTAGAATTTTCACCAGCCCCTTGTGTTGGAAGCACGAAGTTGACTTTAGAACATGCGCGAGTGTTTGAGAGATTGTCCAGATGATAGTGGATGATTTTGGAGATGGAGCTAGAATGTTTGAGATTTGACCGACATGTTTTTCCTTTGTTTATCACGGAAGTGTGCAGAGGAACAACGACATAGAGGGAAAGAGAGTGATTGGTGTGGTGATCAATGGAAGGATCACGATGGACTGTTTATGTTTTACTTATACACTTGTTTTTACCGTTTAGTGTTAGAGAGTGTTAGAGCGGATTTCAGAGCGAGAGCGAAGTGTCTAAGTTCCGTGTGAATTGTCTTTCTATAGTGAACCACTGTGCTATTCATATCCTACCAATATCAAGACCTTGTGCTCTCTTATAGTAGCCCACCAGAGCGCCGCTTGGCCGTAGATATCCGGTTTGTCGAGATTGCCATCGCCATGTATGAGCAGTGTCCACCACGCAAACTTCATGGTTAGCACTGCTGGCACTTGGAGGAGAGGGTTTGTGCCACGGCATGAGCCTCTATGTCAATGTGTCCGGTCTGCTTATATAGCCTACGGCACTGACTAGGAGATGAATAAGTTGTATGAGCCGATCAGTTTGTCTATGTATTTGGCACAAATCTGCACTAGAGGGAATTCGACAAAAGAAAATCTCTGAATAGAGTTAAATAACCGGGAAGCCTAAAATAATGCGCTATCAGAAATATATACTCCCCTCCGGAATCTCCTCATAGTGTTATGTGTGAATTGAGATATCTAGATATCTACCCTTTTGGTGCATTTTAGCTGGGTCGCTCCATTATTTGTCCATTTACTAGCCCAATGTATTGGTGCCCAGCCGAAATGCAGGCAAATACAAGGAATTTTGAATGAAAGAAGTTAAAAACAGTGAAGAAACGTGAAGGCACTGGCGTGTTCGAGTAGACGAAAGCACGGCCATCTATTCTCACCAACGAATGAGATAGCGACATAGTGGAAGCAACTAGAATTCAATGCCAGAATAGGTAGAGAACTGTACTCGTAGTAAAGAGTTGATTAATCCAAGGTTCTTAGAAAACCTGAGAATTTTGACGATGACTCAAAAACCAAGGTTGAAACTTTACGTCTATGTAAAAGCAAAGCATACACGAAGGAGTTATTACTGTACTTATAATACCTTCACAAATGGAACAGGAGCCGGGTGTACTGTTTAGTTTACAGAACTCTATCTAGCAATACCAAGACCTCAATTTTTCGCATTCATGGATGGAGTAAGTATTTGAATTGAATAGAATATTTCGCTAGTACATCTGCGCAGCTATGATGAGTGATTTTACATTAATTTTTGGACAAGCAAACTATCATAGCTAATGTAAGAAGGAACGATTGATAAAGGAAAGCAGGAAGGAAGGAAGGAAAAGGGGAATAGGGATATAGGAAAACAGGAGAATAGGGGAATAGGAAATGGTGGCACGAGGGGAAGAGGAGAAGGAGGGAAGGGGAAAGTGGGAAGGGGAAAGTGGGAAAGTGGGGAAGAAAGACGAGAAGAGAAAACAAAGTTTGAAAAGAGAGCAGCAAGTACATTATAATTCCATCATCACCCAAGTCATATACTACGGTGGCTATCAATCTGCCCACTAGCGTAGCAGAACACTACTAAATCTCGCACTTGACAGTTAGCAAAAAAAGCCCAAAAAAATTCAGCATTTAGATCTACTGACTAAATTCAAGGCAGCAGAGATCCACTTCTAATCCCTTATGCTGAATTCTACTTCATGGCCTCCTTTCTAGTCGTGTACTTAAGAGAAACAGGCTTGAGTCCAGAGAGATTCCCCCAACTCATTTCCTTGACTGCACATGCGTCCATAAGGCCCAGCCCCCAGTGAGAGACTATAGAGTCCCCAATATCCAACCTGTCCAATCTAGCCAGGACTTCATCCACAAGCCTGACTACTGAGCCAACAATTGAACACTCACTATGCCCATTGCGTTGATCCACAGCACAGGGTAGTGTCTTTATTGCTTGGGCTAAGTTTTCCACAGAGATCCCTTTATATGGTGATTGAGGTACTGGGAGGATTCCAATTGTATGATGGTGGTTGATCAGGCAGCCAAGATTCGCCAGATCACAGGAAGTAGAGCGGGGAGGATCACTGGCTTTCGAGACAGGAGGTGGGATGCAAACTCGGCATTTTATGTAGCGGTTATAGTATATGTTTCTGAAGTGCTCTGCCACTAAAAGCAGGGAGTGGATGACTGAGATCCGCTCTTTAGAGATAAATTCTGTGGCCATATTAGCAAGAATTTCACATATCGCAGTATATGTGACTTGTATATCATACCATGAACTCTCTTTGGAACCACATTTGCGTCCCATCCTATATCCCTCACCCCTCCCCCTTCCTTGCCTTTCCCCTTTTCCTCATCATCGCCATTATCCCCCACACTCTGTAAGATGACTCTCCTACATTCCTCCTTAAACCCCTCTTGGTCACCAAATACATACCTAACAAACATCCCCTTTCCACCTCCTCCCGTCCCGTTCTTAAGCCAAACCTCCTTCCATGGACCTAAGGCACTCACAAAACAATACCTGTATGCTGCGAGAGCAATTCCATAGAGGGTATCAGGGCCAATGTTAGTGCTGACACACTCATGACGGCTGTGCAGCACACAGAATGCCATTTCCAGCACTTCAGGAGAGTCACCATTGATTCCTATTTCGACTAATTCGGGTGTATTCTGCCGGGAAAGAAAAAATATTTTTTGGAACAGTGGGGATGTAAGCGATAAGACTTTTGCAGATACTAGAAGCTTAGTGGCACTGGAAGGGAATGTGATGAGGACATCCCCTTCAGGATCAATTGCTTTTGCTTTTGAGTTCAGAGCAAGCTTTAGTGGTAGGGCGGTAAAGGGTGCAGTAGAGATCGAGGCAGAGGTTGAGACAGAGGTTGAAGTTGAGGCGGAGGTTGAGCTAAAGATAGAGGTTGTGGGAGAGGTTGAGGTAGAGCTTGAAGTGGAGACGGCTCGGATGCCGGTGGCTTCCCCGCAGGGATCAATTTCTTTTCCTGATAAATCCATTGTATGGTTGAGGTTGAAGAAAAGGTTGTAGTTGATGTTGAGAAAAAAGAAAGCTTTGGAAAAAAAGGAAGGCTGATGTAAAGGTCCCGGTTAAAAGTAGAAAGGAAAAAAGTGAATGATGTGGATGTTGAGGGAGAGGTTGGGGTGAAGGCTAGCGTAGAATAAGATAGAGCGCACGCAGTGTGTGCAGCTCTTGTGACTGCAGGATGCCGGGTACTAGTGCTAAGTGAATCTCCCGTCCCTAACGTCATCAAGCATCCAGAATAATGTACTGCACTCCGGATTTTCTCCAAGTATGCTCATCAATTCTATTTTTTTTGCGGAGCTCACAAGAGAGTTTATTAGTAACTTTATCTATGATGAAGGGATAGTTGCTTATGCCCAGGGCCTAGATAAACCCTTTGGGGCAGGAGGCGGGAAGGTTCATGGCAGAATACTAAAATTGGAGTTTGTCTTGTCGAGATTGAAGCTTCGTAGGCATCTGGACTCTTTGCTAACGAAGCTAGTACACAGATCTGTAGATGGTATTACCAACACACTTCGAAAGAAAAAAGAAAAAAAGAACACAGGATCAAATGATTCTTGCTGCTGCTGTCCAATCTTTGTCGGAAATCTCTGCTTTTGCAGTTGTTCCTCGGGAGCTATTTTCAAGACACTTACTCCAAAAATCTAAATCGGCTGACTGAGCTCGGTAGGAGGGGAAAGAAAAAGCTGTTCTTGCGATTGGTCACTTCAGGATTGTGTTTCCTTCGTCCGGTAAAAATATAGCTGAGAATCTTCTACAAGCTCTTTTTACTTTCCATTAGGACAGGTTGAGATTAATTTTGCTACCGGTGAAGCCATTGCCTGCCTAGCAGCTGGGTGGCAGAGAAAATACGCTTGCAGAAAGATAGATATTGCAAGAGATGAAGGAGCAAAACCTGCTAGGGTCCTGCTGTGTGTATCTGGGTGCTGTGCCTGCTGGGATACTGTGGAGAAGCTCAACAGCTGAACTCCAGGCTTGGAGAAATGCAAAAAAGGTTTAGGGGATATTTAGTAAGTAGAGACGGTACGGTATGTTCTTGTCATTTTCTCGGGTATTCCGGATATCTCTAATGAGCGGTTTTAGTAATTGAAATAGAGTTTGTAGAGGAGACCGTGGTGAGAGGACAGATAATAGTTTACGAAAAAAAGCGATAAAGAAACTAAAGATAATTTTGTCCGGGATCTCGTTTTACCCTTCACAACCCTAGACAATCAAAGATCTAGCAGTCAAGACTTACTTTAGTAAATTAAGACAAGAAAACAGTTGCCTACTAAATAGGTTCATGGAGGTAGGTTTGGGTGGTGTTAGAAATGTCTAGGTATATCTTGTGGGCTCTGTCCTTGATAAATAATTTGTGTCTTACACCTTCACGCTCTGCAGCTGCACCCAACCTTTCTCCCTGTCTTCGTTTCATGACTGCCTCTTTGTTTCTGAGGGCTTCCATGAGCCCTCCTTCCCACAAAATAAGATAGTTGTTGCAAAGACCTCCGGGGGCATCAAACCGGCGACAAAGCTTTCTTGGGCAGTCCAGATAGGGCGTTTTTCTGTGATTGAGGGAAAAAGTGATCAATGAGTTCCGAGAAAGTTGGGAAGGCAAATTTATTCAGACCCCCCATCCCCAAGAATATTGACTTCCATCCCCATCCATTGCCAGAGGACAGTTTTCTTCTGGATTGAGAAAGTTATAATCGTACGGACGCAGGCCTATCGAGCATGGTTAGCATTCCTGGTGAATGGGAACTGCTTGTCTCCAATTATACTCATATTGGGAATTTCCAAGAACAGAATAGGATGTGAAACTGTGCAGCGAGGCACTATGCATTTTGATATTAATTGAGACCTCAAAGTATAGTCTTCGCCTGAAGGAGTGCAGTGCGGAAGCACAGCAGGTTGTTTCCATCACCATAGATCTAACATAATACACCCGATATACCCCGACCGAAGTGTAAACCTGCCTAAACCCAACACAGTCTGACCGTCAACTAAGTAGTCGCCCAAAGGACAGTTGATTACCCGTATGATAGAGAATCCTCTAACTAATCTAGATAGCGAGATCAATCTAAATGAAGCTATTCGATTGGCGACACATTTGATATGCTATAAACCATACAATAATGTAGCTAGCGCAGCTTCCGCTTCAGCCTAGCCTATTGTCTCCATTGGTAACAATCATTATCACCCTGTCCTCGGCGATTTTTAACTGCATCACGGATTATCACTCATCTCTTATAAATTTTATAAATTTATAGATGTGGAAATAATCGATACGGAGGTAATGATCGACTTTGAAGGTTTTACGTAGAAGAGTGGAACGGCTTAATTAGTCTCATTGAAATAGAGGCAGATGACGATAGAGGCAACCCTGTACCCCTGGCAGAGGATGAGGTCCTTGGGAAGGAGACTCGGGTAGATGAGCAAGCCTCGATAGATACGATTCAGTGTTCCCAACGGGCCAGGCCAAGGCAGGCCACGCTGGAAGTAGCCTAGGCCGATATAGGCCGAATTCTGCTGGCCTGCCAAAGCCTATCAGGCCTGATAGGCGCCTATAGGCCCTGTGATTAGCATTGAGAACAGATCGCTTTAAAGGTATCGGGGCTCCCCCGCCTTTTTCACGTTCCCCATCTTTTACCTGATTCGTTTTTATCTTTCACTATTGCTCTTTAAGGAATCACACAATGAGTGATAAGCAAACATCTTAAGAATGTCTTCTTGACGATTTGCCTCCAAAGTCACCACCACAGTGAAATCTTACCATTTTTCCCTCCGATGTTGTTTTTCTACAATTACTTTAATTAATTGACCTACTCTCTCCAGTATTTTTTGCTAATATGCCAAACTGTTTTTTCATTTTAATGTTATTTAGTAATGAGGGAACATTTATTTTGAATTTTTGCCGAGGTGACCGCACAGCCGCTCACCAGGAGCGGACTATAGGCGGGCCCGGCCTTACCGAAGCCTGGCCCGCCTGGCCCCTTGGGAACACTGGATACGATAGCCGGAGAACACTGGTAATCCGGTATCCCGAGATGGAATAAGTTTGAAGGAGGGATTTATGGATTGACTGACTTGAGGTTTTGAAATCCTGAGGATTCATAAATGAAATTGGAATTTTTTTGGTAAGCTCCCCCATATGATTATAAAAACGAGTGCTCTGCTAATTGGGATTCTTTCTGGTTGGGCTTAGTTGCGACAAATGGACTTATGCTTTGGGCGGAATGTTACGGGGGTAGTTGGATAGCATTTTCAAATGGGATGGAACTTTTTATTACATGTATCATACAAGAGACCTAACAGCCCAAAGTTCATACGAAGCAATAAAAGTCATGGCCCCAAAAGCGATTTGCGGGCGTAATACCATAGCCTTAAATCCTCCCAATTTCCCTCTTGCATGAGGACAGCCCGTCCTCCTAGAGAGGCATTTCGCGCATGTGTACTTAAACCCCAGGCGACAGGACTTGGAGGTGCACTGGTAAGCGCCAGGACCAAGGGGATTATCACAGTAGTCGCAGAATGGCCCAGTCTTGAGGGTCCACATTGGGGAACCGGCCCGCGGAGGAACATACTTTTGTGCCCCGAGTTGGTGGCTCGAATCGAGGCAGCGGGGGACAGTGTTCCTAGCCGTCCAGTCCGTCCGTCCGTCTTCAGGGTAGGACGGGACGGACTCCTGCCATAATCCGTCTTTTGGGGGTACTAGGACGGACTACGCCCGGGAAGGTGAGAACCGGACGGACTGGAGGGGACTATAGTCTTAGCGCTAGGACTTCCGATACTAGCCTAAGTTGAAATCATTATATCATCATGAGACATCACCCGTGCCGTCCCCCCACCATCCCCTGCCGGGGCAAACCGAGCAGTGGCTATGGGTCCGGGTATCGTGATTTCCTAGGGGGCTCGTTTACTATTGTTTTGTCATATCTTAGGTTGGGGGGAGATGGGATTGCTGATCGAGGATTATAGTGGCTCACTTATGCAAATGTCAGTGACAGTAGGCAGATATGGTTTGGACTTGACTCACAGAGCCCTGTGGATTGGTTGTCTACTGCTATATTCTTTATTTATGGTTTGCGCGGGCTTCTGGGGCCTTTTGTGGTACGGGATAAAACGTGGAATGCTGACTGGTGATGTTCGAATCGGTGTAGTGATCGCAGCACCGTATATCTCTTCTGATGTTTATTCCCTTCATTCAGCCTTCATCATTTCCTAATATGCACTTACAGTGCAGTCTTATACACCCCCAACCGCCACAGTGCGAAACCCGCCCTAACGGTCCCTTCATCCCTAGCCCTAGCATGAAACTGGATTCGTTACGGCTGCGCGCATCAAAAGTCCTTCGGCGGCGTAATGTTTGATCAGAATCTTATCGGCTTCGCAACACACTACAGCGATCTCTGGTTCACATCTTGCGGGCGAATATCTGCTGCGCTCACCAGCTTTGCTAATCCGTTTGGTGCCGCGCTCGGGCAATTGATCAAACCCATGCTCGCCACCAGCCCCGAGAAGATTCCAGATATGACAATTATTGCGACGGTTTCCTCACTGCCGTGGTGGCTTGTCAAGAGTCATCCGCCGACGCCGTGTGCTAGTGCTATTGAGGAGAATTTGGGGTTTAAGGAGAGCCTGGGGGTGGTGCTTAGGAATAGGGGGTTTTTGTTGGTTTTTGCTATAGTGAGTTGGGTGTGGAATCGTGGTTGGGGTTGGAGCTAATAGGCATGGAGTTGCGGTGGTAGGAGGTTGCGATGGTTTGATGGATAAGCGGCAGCAGCGCCAAGAGACTCGAGTCTACTCGTGGACCCCTGTTCGAGCCGGCTCGCCAAGAGACTCGAGGTACCCCCTGACTCGAAGGACTCGAGCCCGCTCAGCTCGTGCACAACACTAGCAATGTCTTCGTTGCTAAATCAGGCTAGACACCGCGGTGTTCTAGATGTATGCGTTGTTAAGAAGCCAAGGAGTATAGATCATGCTTCCATACGGCTACACCGCCAACGAAGCCAGTATCGCACCCGCGATACTAATTGTTACTTGACTGCTTAACCCGGCTATTGTCTCGCCGGTATACGATAGAACCCACGGTTTTCCCCTAGCGATCAGAGCTCACGTCTTTGTTATTGCCCCATACTATGTTACTCTAATCTTCACCCCGGGAAAGCAGACGCTGGCAGCACCCTTCAAAATAAGTGCTCTTCTCCGTTCCACCATTTTCTCACTGTTACTCTTGGTACTAGAATGGGCTGTTGAGCAAACCCACCCTCCACCGTTGGAATTGACGAACGTCGCACTTTGGGTTGGTAGTCAGCTTCTTGGAGCGATATTCCTGATCACTATGGATGCGTTGAAGGATAAGAGCGATAATGGCGGAATGTGGGAGAGGTGATGTTCGAGGCTGGGGTCGCCTGTGTTGCTCCGTTGACGCTGATGCTTGGCCACCCCACTGACAGGAGGATTGAGATTGACAAGGATGCTGCACAGAGGGTTAGGGAGTGATAGAGGGGGCTTGGGGAGTACTAGATATTATAGAGTATGAATCGTCCCCGAGCTAGTGGGATGTTATAGAGTGGTTTGCGGATTTTGGGTCGGATCTAACGCATTTTAGCCTATACCCTTGTTTTTATCACCCCCGTTAAGTTTAGGGGAGCTCAGCCTGTCAATGTTATGATTAATCTATGGCGTCCTTCTAGAAGCTAGGATTTGAACGTGAGAGGAACATGCGCTGCTTAGGTCCGGGGGATAGGTATAGCTTTAGTCCGGGGCGGACGGGGGGGGAATTTAACTAGCCCAGCGAAAGGCAAGCACTCAGCTACCTGGAAGACCTTTTGCCCTCCCTATTCCCTAATGTCTTTATACGAGTAAATCCCCCCCCGCCTCGCAGCCAAAACACGATACCATTCACATCCCATCACTCGAAAAGGCAGGAGGCAAACTTTTGGAGATGAAGCATGCGAGATGAGGGATGGAAGAGAGAATAAAGACTCGCTAGATGTAAGAATTGTGGGATGGTAGAAGAAGGATCAAAATTATCCCATCTCCCTTTTTCGTTGCTACAGTTATGATCAGTGGGTCTGTACACCAACCCCACCCCAGCCCACCTCACTTAAGACACAATGCATTTTTACACAACACTCTCCCAACCCTGTATTTCATTTTTTTCTTTCAAATCACCACCAAAAAATGGCTTCTTGGCGCACTTTTAGTACAGTTATAAGTGCAGATCGGCAAACTCCCCAGCAGCGACGAAAAGAACTAAATTCCCATGACCGAGCACGAATTTTCGAGGCAATAAGTTTGGGTTCCAGTCCATCAACCGTCGCATGGGAATTTGGGTGTGCAGAGCAGACAGTCTACCTTACCATTAAACGGGGACGTGAGCTCAACCACTTTGGTTCCAGACTGAGAACTAGTGGTCCGAAGAAGGTAAATCGTCAAATTATACGCTGTTTACTTCGTCTTGTGAGAAGTTTCCCTAATATCTACTTTCGTGACTTCATTGAGATTAGTGGGGCCAATGTGTGCATTAATACTGTCCGGCGTGCTCTTGGGCCCAATCTACGACACAAATGGAGACGTTGTAAGAGAATTCGCCTACAGGAGAAAGATGTGAAAGAAAGGCTTCAGATTGCACGTAATTATCGCCAGAGAGACCAAGAATTTGTGAGGTAGGTGCAAGTATTAGTTTGCCCGAAAATGGTTCTCGCTAACAATTTTCCTAGTGTATCTATAGCAATGAGTCTTCAGTACAAAACTCACCCAATTGTCCAGATGTTTGGGTTTTTCGACTCACAAAGGATAAATGGAAAGAGTAGGCTGTCAATGAGAGCGAACATGTCAAGTCTTGCCTCTCATTTATGGTCTGGGGGGCTATTTGGTGGGGAGGGCGGTCAGAATTACAGGTTATGGAACGAGACGAGGACTCTCCCCAGAACGGCTATAGTGCTTGCTCCTATATTAAGATCCTGGAGGAAGGTTTATTACCTCATTATACTCCTGGAAGGTTTTTTCGCAAGACAACGCAAGAATTCACATTCCAAAGGTCACCAAAGAGTGGTTGGAATCGCATGGCATCTGGGTGGCTGAACACCCCCCCGCACAGCCCCGATTTAAACCCAATCGAGCATGTTTGGAAGGCCATGAAGAATATCCTCCAAAAGGACCATAGATACTTGAAAGATCTTAAGGATAATGCTGAGAGCAGAGTGATTTTCATTGTGGCCTTGAAGGCTGCGTGGTGGGCAGTCCCTCAGGTCTTAATTGACAGCTTGATCGATTCAATGCCCAGGCGCTACCATGCAGTTCGAAGAAATCGAGGCTGGTACACCAAGTATTAAGCAGCATGGAAATAGCTCTTGGTCTATATTTTTATTGTATTTTTAACTTTATTTTTGGTTGTGCAATTGATTAATTGAAGTCGTGGCTGAATTACATTGTGAAGGTGCAGGTGGGGTTGGTGTACAGACTTATTGATCATAGCTTTACTTAGGTTCGTGGTTACGGTGCTTATACCAATGAGAAGTGTGTGTCTACATTCAGTTCCAATGATATGAGCCCCACTATTCCCCACTGGACTTACTTCCATCACGTTAAAACAATATTGTCAACATAAATTCTCCCCCAAACGGGCCTCACTCATCGATAAAGCACCGTTACTAGAATATCACTTAGTTTTGTGATTTCGTTGAGGAATGAATATTGAGATTTTTTTTCTTCTTACAAGTACCAAACATGTGAATTGCTTCGTGGATTTCTCCCCTTTCTCCTCTTTCAACGATTGCCTTAGCGATTGCGTAGTGGGGGGGGAAAAAGAGGCTCCAGGATAGGTGCGTAACAGCAGTGATTGAGAGACTGGACAGAGCCACAAGCAAGGTGAAGAGTGAAGACTAAAACTGCATGTTTATATCACTGAAAAAATCCCACGATCGTCAACAGCACCTAAGAGGGGCCTCAACAGCCCTTAAATAACAATGATGCAAAATCAGAAGCCCCTACGAAATGCCTCCGCCACCTTCCCCTTTCCCTCCTTGTTACCCTCGCGGAAACCTTACGGTAGTTGTCAAGATTTCCCGATACCTGGGGAAGAACACCCTCGGGGAGAACCTACCGCAGTACTAGTACTTGTGCATGTGGACTTTTACTTGGCGCTAACTTAGGTGTGGCCCCCCTATAAAAAGTGCCAAGCCAAATCTCAACATTTCCAGAAACTTTTGCAATGCGCGAGTACGGTAATTTCCTCGTACAGTACTGTGCTGTACTGTACTCGAGCACGAGCGTCTAGTACTCGAGTACCGGTATGTGAACCCTCTAGTTATCTTGGCTTAGTGCACTCACATATGCTGCTGTATCATTGGCTTATGCGACCCCGGCGTTTTGCTTGTCAGCACCTTATCGTATGTGCTTGAATAATTGGACCACCCTCGAATAGTGCCAGCACCTTATCCGACCTTCAGTGCCATCCGGGTCAGAGCACTAGTCCTAATATTATATCAAGAGACCTTACTACTTTAGGTAATATATTTCATATTACTCAGCAAAAACTTTCCTTTCCCCACACAAGTGCCAACACCTCCAGCCCATACAAATTTTACCTTGCCTTTAAGAGTCATTATAGCAAGAAGCACCTGTCTAGAACCAAATCTGCTTTGTAAATATGTTCTTTAGATGATTTAGAATAATTATACAGAAGGAATAAGTAAAATAATAGCATGCGGCGCTGTTGTTCATCGAAAAGGTGGGAAAATTTGGTTGTCATGAGGCTGATTCTAAGGTGCACCATACTGTACCGGCGGTTCCCCAGTGGGGTGATTTAGAATGTACAGTACAGTACTCGGGTAGCTTCTCATCTACTCGTAATTAGCCACCACACCTCAGCTACAGTTTTTCTCTACACTGCCAACACATTTCATGATGGATTCAACAAGAGCAATAGACCCCAACGGGGACCTCCTCGCTATCCTCCCCACCACCACCATCAAGCTCCAGGTATCCTCAAAAATTCTATCGACCGCATCGCCTGTCTTCCGCTCAATGTTTTCTCCGCGCTTCCGTGAAGGTGCCGCTCTCGCCTCCGGCACGGCGTTAATAGAGATCGAATTCCCGGATGAGCCCCCGCAAGCGCTGGAGGCCGTATTCAACGTGCTGCACTTCCGGCACGACTGCGTGAGTGCAAACGTTAGCTATGATACCCTCTACGAGATTGCGCTCGTGGTGGATAAGTATGATCTCGCCAGGGCTCTCGGACCATGGAAGGAGGTTTGGCTGAGGAGGGGGGCGGGCGATGGCGGGAAGGGGTTATTTGTTATGTATGTGTTTGGTGACAAGGAGGGGTTTAGGGAGGGGTGCCGGAAGGCAATTTTGCAGGACCTGGGGTATGGTAGTGGTGATGATTGTGATGATGATGGCAATGATAATGAGGGTGAGGAGGGAAAGGGGGAGGAGGGGAGGAGGGGAGCGAGGGAGAACGGATGGAATTGTGATGCGCTTCCAGAGAAAGTTGTTGGTATGATATACCATATGAACTTGAATAATTGGACCTGTGCCTGGCGGTCTAAGGTTTCCTCTTCTGGAAAAGAGGCGAAAGACATACCGAGAAGCGTGTTCTCCTAGGCGAATAAAAAAGAGAAAAAAGTAACTAAACCTTACTACGAGAAACAACTCGGACTTCCTAGCACATGGTCCAATTGTTCGAGCTCTTGTGGTACACCCCATCCCGCTATGATACCTGCTGTATGATTGTGGCTTATATGATAATATTAGAATTAATCTCTGCAACCCGAATATCAACCATCCGCTCCCTCCTCTTGGTATCGGAGCACTTTAGAAACCTATACCAAAGCCCAGACATAAAATGTAAGGTCCGCGTAACAACCTCCATCTGGCACACCTCCAGCCAACCCTCCACCTGCGATGCGGCGATCCTCGGCTCGCTGATCCGGCACGATGCCGGTATTGGAATATTCCCTGTGCCCCCACCTCCATATAAAGGGATATCGGTTGAAAGTCTAGCCCTCGCGATGCAGGGCCTCCAATGCTTCGTGGACTTTGACGCAGGGCACGGGGGGTGCATGGTGGTTGGGGAGGTGGTTAAGAAGGTAGATGAGGTGCTTGCTGGCGTGGACCGGTTGAATATTTGTGACCGCATCTAGGGCTGAGTGTTGGGGAATAGCTCATCATAGTGTACTTCCCTTATTTTCAACGATTCTATGGGGAAAATACCATATTATTGCCTGCTGATTGATCCAACTTCCCCTTGACCTCTATTCTAAATACAAATATGTCAGTTCAGAACTGGTTAGACATGCCAAGAGCTCCAACCCATGAAGCTCACGCACAGACCTCTGCATACCAATCAATCAAAGAACAAATACTCTGATATATACATCACAGTCTAGCTTAAGATGATAGTCACGTGCCTCTGACTATCAGGTCATGTGTTCAATTCACAGCCGCATTATAGTTATTATTAGTTAAAATATAATTATGCGACAAGTCATAAAATTACAGCGATAATAACACAAAGAAATCTGAGGTATTTAAGTGTGGATTCCAGTGTTAGGATGCCCAAGAGGTAGGAACGAGAGTTCCCTAAAATGATGGACAGAATCAGAACAAACCCTTAGGCAATATCCATATGATAAGAGCAGAAGCAACACATAGCGGAGACCTTCGGGCCCACTCAGAACCAGTCATTACGAATATAAGATAGTGTGCCCGAAGTGCTATCCGAGCAAATCGCTACCACAAACAAGTTCGGAAACCTGATGCACGAACAGTGACCGACTCTCGCATATTGAATGGTCTGACACCTCTGAAGTAGGCTGCTTCATATACGGTTCGATAAACAGATATTATTATGTTGGCATTCGTCGGCTACATGTACTCTAGACTAGCCTATTATTCACAGGAGTGACACATGCTTACAATAATATGGTAGTCTACGTCTTCATAATGTGAGCATGGATCGAACAGTTGTCAGAGTCAAGAGATGCTGGCACTTACTAGTTCAGAGAACTTTGTTCATTCAATACTTAGTTAGTATGATTAGCACATTTAGCTTGGCTTAGTTGGTATACTCTGTGACTGTAGATATGAGGTCCTGAGTTCAACTCTGTCAGGCATACCAAGAAAGCCGACCCATAAAGCTCACGCACAGACCCCTGCGTACCAAGCAGTAAAAGTACAAAGTACAAGATACATCTCGGTCTAGCTTAAGATGATAGTCACGTGCCTCCGACTATAAGGTCACGTGTTCGATTCACAGCCGTGTCATAGTTATTATTAGTTAAAAATATAATTATGCGACAAGTCATAAAACATGACGGTGATAATAGCTCAAAGACGTCTGAGAGATATAAGTAATAAACACTTAAGTAAAAATATCTCTCCAAAGCATCGGCATGAGCACTGCGACCAAGAGGTTTCTGCCGACTCCTTTAGAAGAGATCAATCTCAATAAGAAGGAAGTCATGCGGCGAAGTTTGAAGGGTTGGATAAGAAGTTATGGCGCTTCAAAGTTAAGCCGACCGACATATGTAGTCTGATATGAAAAGACGCAAGCATATGATTACCCGGCATGAGAAATGTTGATCACAGCATGACCGGAAGGAACGACTGGTATGATAGCGAGCCAGGCTGCATATACAGACTAAGTTCATATGACTTAAAGATCGAAAGCAAGTAATTGGATGCAATTAACTTAGCTATGATTAAAGTCGAAGTGGTGTGCGAATTGTCAGGGTCAAACGATGTCCGCACATTCATGAGAGTTCGCTCAAGTACGAGAGGTACTTAAGAACTATGGGTGTATGAAGTACCCCGGGAAAGGGTATCAGTAGCGGGCAAGAGCCTGAGTAGTTAGAAGATTATCAAGCACCGGAGAAGAGATCTTATCAATATAATAAGTTTGACAATTATTATTTCCTCATTATCTTTACACTACGCCAGTAACTTAGTTACACCTTGTTACGAGCCTTCCTAGACAAGATTCTCCATCTAAGACCAGTCCAGCACGAGGCCTAGTCCGGTATCATAAGTCACCTTACCGGCTACCCCTAACAAACTCCCACTAAATTCAAGGTTATTTAAATAATTCTTAGAGGTGGAAATTATTTAAAATACTTCCGAGGAATGCTCACATAGCACAAAATGGAGGAGTGATTTTATCAATATAAAAAGTTATCACACTAGAAAATTACTTTTATCTTTTATCACTTTTTATCTGTTCTCATTTGAGTAACTTAGTTATATTATATCATGAGTCTTCCTAGACAAGAATCTGTGTTTACAAATACACATAGGTCTAGCCAGGTACTAAATTTACCATACCAGCTACACCTTACAGAACTCTCTGTATACCACTTTGCTAACCTATTCACATATCTAACTATAAGAAAATCAATTTTCTGCCCCAAGAAAGTATGATAAAATACGTGGCTGTACTGTGAACTTGTGAAGTTTCTGAATTCACAATTCCTTCTCTAACTCTCTAAGGGTTCCATTTGCTTAAGCCCTGCCTCTGGGATATCAGTGTCGATCAACAGCTTGTGAATCAAGCTTTGTATACTGTTCGAGGTTTCTGAAGTTGAGAGTACAATCTCCCCCAACTTAGACTCATGAGGCATGCTGTCATTCTCTCTGAAATCCTCAGTGCTCCTACCAGTCCCTTCATCCTCTGCTTCTGTATAATTGATTATTTCAATGATTTCTTCATCAGTCAGCTCTCGTGTGATGTTAAGTTCCGGAGCTAGATTGAGAAAAGCCTCTACTGCAATGGGCTCATCCATTCTCAATCTCTGAAAGTCCTACTCTATCAAGGCCGCAAAGTCACCAACCAAAATGCAAGCAAAATATTACTAAATAAATTTCAAATGTTATGTAAATAGAAAAGAAATCAAAAAAGTACTAACTTCAGAACGGATACCATTTGAGACGAAAAAAGAATCAGGATTTTGCTTTCTCTACTCAGACTGATGACGGTAATGTTTAGCACTGGGGGCAAAAGTGTGAAAAGGATTACCAGTACGCTCAAGCAACCATCCAGGCCCAAATTTTCCTGTAAGACCAACATGCTTATCCCAATTCAAAATAGCTAAGGCAGATTCCTTATACAAGGCTTCTTTTCCCAATTCCCTAGCTTCAAGTCAGAAAATCTAAACGCAGTTTTGTGTGGCATCTTCCTTCTCTCATTAAATTGCCAAGTGAAGAAATTCTGGGCGGTAGTAGGCTTTAAAGGTTGAAAGAATTTCAGGGTGAAGTGGTTGCAGCTATGCAGTGGTATTCAGGGTAAGAAAGTCTAGTCAAATAGCTTTAAGATCATAGTCAATAGGAGCAATATTGTAACGGGGGCACTCCTTGGAAGGATGGATTCCAATGTTGCAACTGCACTGAAGACTCAAAGTCAAAGTAAAGCTAAAGATAAATTCAATAAAAGAATGAAACGGTAAAACTTAATATCGGTAAGCCTGAAAGCTTCATTCAATTCAAGTTCTTGAGGATCTATGGTTATCAGGGTAGGGAGTTGTTCAGGTTATAGTTCAAGTAAAATAGTTTTATAAGCCAAGAACACTCATCACTACACTGACCTCTCGTGAGCACCCTTCTCAGCACAGGGTTATCCTGACAGACCTCTCTGTCCGATTTAACATTTGGAGTTGTTGGATAGCTTGGACATAGTTATGTCCTCAAATTGGAAGTGGTTCCTGCAATGTATCTTCAATACATCGGCATGAGAGAAAACCTCTTTCGATTGTTGTCTTGTAAGTGACAAACTACAGTCAACTTCACAGTCTTCATGTTGGTAAGACTCTGTGGCCCATCAGCATTATTGTCTTTCATGCAAGCGTCATAGTCACATATTCTATTGATACAATATACTATTATTGATTGACTACGCAGTTCCTGAGGTGGGATGCATAGGTGAATAGTCCTCCTCGGGCTCTACCCTGGGCCAATACAATGCTGACTACCTCTACAATGATTAGCCATATGCCTCTAGTGTCCGATAAGGTTCCCACGGATAAGCGACGTTATTCTGAGTTGACTTCCGACATTTAACAGACTGAATTTTGAAGCAATCTAAAACTCTTCCTAAACCTTCCGGTAGACCTTCCGGTTGCTCTCTTACTACCCTTTGGTATGTAAGCGCCTGCCTAGACCTGTCAGGTGTCTAATTGAGCCAAAGTAGATAACCCCCCTCAGAGTGGTCACCCGTATATTTCCTATATATCCTGCAAACAGCATCTGCTCTGACGGATGGCTGTGAGGTTTTCACTGTTATGAGACTATCTCCAATCCTTAGATTTAGTATGGAGATTCTCAACTACCGTGACGGAAGTACTTTGCCTCTGTGCACTACTCATTCATCATGGCTAGAGGGGTGTGTTGGACACCTATTCCAGGCCCAGGGCAGGGATTAACTCCCTCTTTCCCCATACCAAAACCTGGTATGCCTTTAACTAGTAACATCTAATCTCAGGCATACCAGTAGTAATTCTAGCATGCTCCGGTATAGTTCCTCCTACAGAGGTAGGGTAATCAGATCTCAAGTAATGGTAACTGGAACCCCTGAGGTAGGGTAACGAGATTCCGAAGGTAGGGTAACTTTACCCTATCATGCCGAAATCTCTACCAAAATCTGTACAACACCTTATAAAGTATCCATGGAGGTTCACCTAAGCTTTGTTTTGTTTACTTGAGCTTAAAGGAATAATCCCTCGGAAAGGTTCCACTTTTTAACAAGACACCTTTTGCTACCTTTCCTTACTATACTTATTACTAAGGGTAACTATTGCTATGGCTCGCTAGTAGACACTCATACTAACTTTTCGTGTACCCTGATATAATAAGTATACCAGACCAGACTTATTATGGTTACCTCTTGGTATGCTATTTGAGCTTGTAAGATAGTTAATTGTCGCTACCTGTCCTAGGGTCGTTACAAATATGAGCAGAGAAATTATCAAGTACGAGAATTCTCTGATGGTATTCTCTTTGCATATCCTGATTAAATCTTTTAAGCCATTCTAGTCAAATCATCCTTGTCATCCATGCCTTTTTGTTGAAGTAGTAGTCATAGCCTAAGTTGCCTACACCTCTTTTACAGAAGCAGCAAGACTTGTGTGAGTGTCCATTAATCAAAGGCTGAAGCTTATCAGTTCCAGTACTATTTACACAAAAGCTTTAGTGTAAGCGTCTTTTTTCCCCTTACGTGATTTGGTCTGTATAGTAGCAGGGCGTAGAGAGGGAGGCATTCAATAAAAGAGACCAGTTTCATGGAAATTTTATGGGTTGTCATCCGCATAGTCGTCACATGCTTCATTCATTTGATCGATCTGCCCAGAATAATCTGTCAGATTGATTGAATTTCCCTCTCTGTAGAAGAGAAATCTCCCAAGGCCTGTTCAAATTTTGAACTTTGAGAGGCACCCATTACTCCACTTTGGCCGATTAGTCTCAGGAATATTTTCAAGCTCACAAAACCTTGTGGTCTTGGCTTGAATAGCTTCCTCTGTCAGGATAATTTCTATACTATTAGTTAGTTTTACAGTTTTTCTTTTTTATGAGTTAAGTACAAACGACATCAATGGTAAAAAACAAAAGAATCTTCTTTCCTAACCTCTTCCTTCTCACTGTTGAACCCTTAGTACAAGAATTGACTCGATCCGAGACCACTTGACACTGCTTGCTCTCCGCCAAGTGAGCTCTGCACCTGTCATGTTTGTCAATAATTATATCCTTTTGCAAGAACATTGATTACAGTCTTGCTATTAATACCACAGCTAGCTGCAAGCGAGGCATTAGTAGTTGATTTTCCTCCATTTGGAGGGGAACTTCTGCTTATAAAACTTGAACTTCTCCCGCAAGGTTGGTGAGATTGATATGTTTTGTTCGAGCTCGCTGTTTGTACGTAAGGAAATGTGGAGTATGCTTTGTAGATATCATTGATATATTCGGAGACATTTCGATTCAGAGAGTTTTTTCATTTTTAATGTTTGTGTCTGACAGAGGTGGAGAGGTTAGAATGTCCTTCATCTTCTTTCTATCTTTCCTTTGCTATTTATCTCCTGTGAACTGGTAAGCGTTTGTCTCCCCTGCAAGGGGTGATGTGAAAATCTTTTCAACACAAACAAATACTGCAATTTAGGTACGTTTTCCGGCCTCGAAAGTGGAACTAATAGAGTCCTAGAACTTAGAAGGGAAAAGCTCATAGAACAAAACCGGTCTCTGCATGAAGATGGAAATATTGGAGTCCTGGAAACATCGGAGGGTGGAGTTATCGGAGGTTTCACTTTAGTAGCAATGTTAGCTGGTGCAAGATATTTTGCTCTGAGACTACAAAGGATAAAACCATAGCAGCTCTAATTATCCCTAGCACCTGGTGAAACCCTGCTCGGGCCAGTCATCCCTAAGTTCCCCCCCTGTTCCCTGTCGAATCCCTACCGTCGCTGTGGCAACATAATGTGCACGAGTGAGCAGAATCTCTCTGGTGCTTCAAGGAGTCCCGCTTGGACAGTTTAAATTTTTAAGTTCGGCACGGTCCAGGCTACTCTACTTTAAGCAATATCTAGGCAAAATGGGTCTGTGTTCGCAAGAATCTCAGAAACTTTGACCCTGTCTTGGCCAACTTAAAAATTTCCTGTCAACAACCCAAACCGGACTCCAGAAGCGCTCTGATCAACCCAAATCTCCTTTTCTTCCCTCCGTGATTTTACCTACACAGATACTGGTTGGCTGGGCACTCCCCCACGGAACGAGATAGCATGGCGAGCTGGGTTAGCCACCGAGTCCTAGATGGAGGAAGTTGTTTGGGAATTCTTTGTTCTTGTCTTGCTCGATATATTGGATTACGCTCACAATTCGGGCGCAGCGCACGCGACACACGATGGAGTCAAAGTCACTACTCTCTCGAAACACACGCCATAGCAGCAGCGGAAATATTGGGGCTGCGCCAATATCAGAAGAGGCCGGAGGAGGAGGGGAAAAGGAGCAGAGGATTAATGCCCGATGATGAGTTTGTGGTGTGCGGGGTTTACAGAGAGCGGTGGTTCGGACTTGCTGGGTTAATGCTGATGAATATCGTGATTTCCTGAGGGGTTCGTTTACTTTTGTTTTGTCATATCCTGAGTTGGGGGGGAGATGGGACCGCTGATTGGGTATTATAGTGGCTCACGTATGCGCCTGTTAGCGATAGTTCGCAGATATGGTTGGGACTTGACTCACTGAGCCCGGCGAATTGGTTGTCTACTGTTATATTCCTTATGGTTTGTGTGGCCTTGTGGAGCCTTTTGTGGTACGGATAAATCGTGCAATTCTCACTGGTGATGTTCGAATTGGCGCAGTGATCACAGCACCGTATGTCTCTTTTCACCATTTTCTAATATGGCACTTATAGAGTAATCTTATACACTCTCAGTTGCCACGGTGTGAAGCCTGCCCTAATGGCTTCCTCGTTCCTAGTCCTAGCGGGAAACTGGATTCGGCTGTGCGCATCGAAAGTCCTTCGGCGGCGTAATGTTTGGTCGGATCCTTATCGGCTTCGCACAGCCATTCGTCCTATCTGCCGCAACACGCTATAGCGATCTCTGGTTCACATCTCGTGGACGAATATCCACTGCTACACTCACCAACTTTGCCAATCCGTTTGGTGCCGCGCTCGGGCAGTGGATCGATCCCATGCTCGCCACCAGCCCGAGAAGATCCCGGATATGACGTTTTGGATTGAAATTATTATAATAATTGCCTCGCTGCTGTGGTGGTTAGTCAAGAGTCGGCCACCACCGCCGTGTGCTAGTGCTGTTGAGGAGAAGTTGGGGTTTAAGGAGAGCCTGGGGGTGGTGTTTAGGAACAGGGGGTTTCTGTTAGTTTTTGTCCTGGTGAGTTGGGTGTGAAAGGGTGGTTGGGGTTGGAGCTAATAGGGTGGATAGTTTTCGGTGTATCTGGGGTTCTTTAACGCAATGTCTTGGTTGCTGAATCAAGTTTGACACCGGTGTTCTCAATGCATTGTTAAGAAACTGACTAGTGTAGATCATGCTTCCATACGGCTACACCACCGATGAAGCCGGTATCACGGGTGCGAACTAATTGTTGTGGGACTGCTTACTGCGGCTATTGTCTCGCCAACCCACTGTTTCCTCCTAGCGATCAGGACTCTCATCCCGGTTATCGCCCTGTGTTATGTTGCTCTGATATTCGCCCCAGGAACGCACACCCTAGCAGCACCCTTCGCAATAAGTGCTCTTCTTGGTGCCACCAGTTTCTCACTGCTACCCTTGGTACTAGAATGGGCCGTTGAGCAAACCCACCCTGACCGCCGGAATTGACGAACGTCACACTTTGGGCTGGTGGTCAGCTTCTCGGAGCGATATTCTTGATCACGATGGATGCCTTGAAGGATAAGAGCGATAATGACAGAATGTGGGAAAGGTGATATTCGGGACTGTGGTCGCCTCTGTTGCTGCGCCGTTAACGCTGATGCTTGGCCATGGCACTAATAGGAAGATTGAAATTGATAAGGTTGCTGCACGGGGGATTATTGCGTGATGAGGGAGTTGGGGAGTACTCTAGGAGCAGAATTCGGTTTAGGTGCTTTATTCACGCCCGCATGTTTATGTATCATATGGTATATGTGGCTGCCGAACATGCCACACCAAACTCCTGAGCTTATTCCTTCCAGCCCCCGTTCTCTCTTCCTTCTAGCTAGCTAGCTCACCTCCAGCTCCCCATTGTGAAATCTTTTACTAACCTTTTACAACCGGATGACTTCGCTTGGAGTGCTTCTCCTTTGATAGCCTTTCCTCCCCCCTACCTCCTGGATCGCGAAGCTCGTATTTTTCTGCCACTCAAGGAAGGGAATTATTGTGTTATGGTACGTAGTACATTTTCCCGTTAGTCTTTCTCTCTTTCTGTTCAAATTCAAACTCTATCTTCCACAACCCTCTACGATCAACTAGCTCTAGGCTGCGCTATCCCTATAAGTAGGGGTGGTAGGAGTGTGGAAAGATCAAACACTGGAAGCAATTCCGTGTGAGGGGTGGCATCTACGGTCAGGAGGTATTGCATCGTTGGATGCCTATTCTCCAGCTCTGTCCGGAGTATAAATGGACAAGAACCCTCTTTTCCGAGGCAAACTGAAAATCTGCTGGACTTGGTCCCCCCTTTTTCCAGGGGTAAAATTGGGAGCAAAAGGGGAGGAGGAGGAGGAAAAAGGAAAAGGAAGGGAGAAGAAAAAGAAAAAAGGAAGAAAAAAAAGATACACGTTCATGTATTTTACTTTTTAGAGAGTCTTTGTTATAGTATAAGATGAGGAAGACTAACGGGAAAAGATTTAGGCCACATACAGTCGCACCTCGTTAGAACGAAATTCTTTATACGGGAACCTCGCAATTACGAATGAACCATTTGGGAATTTGCACCCCTGCTCCTATATAAGCAGACCTCACTATAAGGAATTTCGTCCAAAGCCTTGCTACAACGAACGAAGAATCCCGAAGAATCCCGAATTCTCGGCTTCCGTTATAACGAGGTATGATATGCTTGGAAACTTCTATGCTTGATCGACCTATTTACTAACGCGAGCAATTACGAATTGTTGGCCGAACACGAGAAGAGTCGAACATCTGGTCAAAGTAAAGAAGATGCGTGCTGTATAAAGAGAGAAAGAAAGGCGGATGGCAAAGGAGAATGTGGAAGCTAGGAAAGAAATTCGGCAGGGGAAGAAGCTAAGGCAGCGCGCTGCGGGCGTTATGAGGAATTAGGGTGGGATACAACAGTAGTGCTGCTACCGTAAAATCTCAGATATAACGAACTCGTCTGGACTGGCCGCGCAGTGCGAATGGGGCCAGATAGCTAAGCAAGCGTCTTTGGACATCCTCTTGGGCCGTTCAAAGCACTGAAAACTGCTGCGTGACCAGCTCAGGCGAGTTCTTATTCCTGAGATTTTACGGTAGTAGGTTGGATTTTTATTGGCTGGATGCCGCATACGGAAGCTTTTTTTCTTTTTCTTTTCAATTTTTAAGTCGATTGTATTGTTTTAGCTCGTCATATTTCCTCCGGAATCCCCCTCCGTTCCGCTGACCATCTGCTTTAGCAAGGAACCTAGCATACAGGTCGCAGTTTACTCCTTTTACGCCGCGAAGTCGAAGTAAAAGCACGTAACGGCCGCCTGTTGTCGTCTAGTGCGATCTCATAGCCGGTCTATTACCCGAAGTATTATTGCTGGGATTGGGTTGGGGTACTTGGTTGTTACCTGATAGTGCTCCCGTTTTTTTTTTGACACCCCACAGGACATACACGGGGCTGACTTGTATTTTTATTACTTGAATCTACTTTACATTTCTGCAGTACCAAATAGCTCTGACAAAGTGAAAGGTATTAGAAAACAGGCAATGGAACATACAGACAAGTCTGCAGTCAGCTTTAAGATGCGTGTCTTCTACAACAATCAACAGACACAAATTCAGCCCACAAGAGTAAGGAAGGAGGAAAAGAAAAAGAAAAACAAGTGAGCAGTTCCCTAACTAGCACTGTACATCCCCCATCCTGGGATATCTCTCAAATATCGCTTAGCCTAAACGCATGCCATCCCAGATCAGAATGTCTCACAATCTGCAAGAAGGGAGTCAAAATACTCCGCCAGACCACCGAACTCCAGCTTGATGGCGGCAAAACGGGAAGCAAAAGATTCCTCCTGACCACTGGTTAAAAAGCTCTCCGCCTCGAATGACGTATCAAGGCTAGGGGAACGTGGTTCGAATAGATCCTGCTCTTTTAGATAGAAAATGAATTGATGGGAAATTTTTGCTGCCATAGTTTCGCTTAAGGACTTGTTTGGCGTAATCTCGTATGAGGGCTCCTCTGCTATAACCTCTCTTAAGGGTTCTTCTGCCATGGGCATTGCCCAAGGCCAGTCCCACTTGCCGTCGGACGCCCTTGTATAAAACTTCGGCTGGCCTACTTCGTTGGAGGCCTCCATCCATATGAGGCAGGCGCCGCAGCTGGGCTTGGAAATTCCGATGTAGCTAAAGGCGGGGACATGGTCCCATTGATTCCCATGACTAGTCGCGAGGTACTGGACGAGTCTACATTCGGGGTGGACTGGGCACAGGCAATGCTTCTGCTGAAATTTGCGTGAAAGCATCTTCGCATAGTAACTCTGCCAAATTAGGGACTTAGTGGCTGCAATCTCCAAAATGGACAGCCACTGCTGTTGTGATCGGGGTAATTCCACATCATGGTTCTGCTCCGGGACAGTCGAAATGGATATGTGGTATTGTAAGCCGGGCAGGAGATGGGGAGAATGGGCAAATTTAAATAAGGATTCAATGTGGCGGTGAACCGAAGTGAGTTTCTGGAGAGCGTGACGGAGCAGGAAGGCCTCATTGGGACGAGGAGAATCTAGTACAGAAGTGAAGTTAGTATGAAAGCTGGAAAATAAAATCTACCTGTCAAATGCAAAATTATTCAGATAAGTTGAAGTCCTCGGCATGTAAAACCTGAACACGGGGCGAATTGTCCATGCATATCTGGGAGACAATACTAAATTTAGAATGTTCAGGTTCTTCATGTGGGAGATCTGTCAAGAGGTATGTGACTTATCCAAATGAGGTGTAATAAGCAGAACTTTAGAAGACATACCATTTAGCTCCTGGGCCAAAATTTCGCAGCCATCCTCCTCTCTATCAGCAAGCACAAGTCTTGCTTTCTGGTTTGCCCATGTGCTTTGAATATAGACCAGTTCCCACTCATCCTCGGTGAGTTCTGCTGCGGGGTTTTGATAAAGCGGATCAACATGTTGGTGTACGCAGTGCAACCCAGCCACAAGTTGGTGCAGGTCTTCCTCCATACCTTGTAAGACCTCCCCACGGCGTGTAACCAACTCTATCATGAAATCAACAAGGCCATTCCACCACTTCTGGAATCGCTTCATTTGCCTTTCCAATGAGAACTTGTAGATCTCACGAAATATCTGGATCCTCAGGGGGAAAGTCGTATCTTTAGGTATTACTGGTGACTGTTTGGCTTCCTCGTCTGATTCTCTTTCCCTCCCAGCCGTGTATGCTTTTGATAGGGCTTGCAGCTTTCCCCACACGCTCTTGAGATGAGCAACCACTTGAGGGCTAACTTCTTCGTTCTCAGCGATTGTTATGTGGATTTCCTGCTGCCTAGAGTCCACTTGTAAGGCAACGGCCACAGTCTGAGATTTCGCCCTAGAAACACATATGCTGGCAATCGAGTCCAGAATGGGAGAAGTGCGAATGCTTGTCTTGTGATCGTCTGTGATACCGTATTGGAGGCTGAGGGATGTAGGGTCCATGTCGCGAGAGGAACTATCATGCCCTTTCATGTGGCTCATCAGGGCCACTAGGTGGTGCGGGTCTAGTTTGGCGGCCATAGTGTATGTGAATGTGATCGAGGTCGTGCTCTGTTTATGTCTAATCTGGAGAGAAGAAGGGAGCGCAACTGAGACTATATATACAGTTCTGTGGTGGCGACCCACACAGCGCACAAACACTGGAAATGCAAGTCACCCTCCAGCGTGATCATTAAATAAAGGGCAAGAGAGAGTAAACCCTATAGAAAATTCTTTCCCTCGAAGAAGTAAAAACTTCGATCGAAACAGTGTCTTCTGGCAAATGATTATTAAAATTTAACCCTAGTAGGCAAATTTCTCGCAAATCTCGCTCCCGTATTGTGGTAAGCTTTGTTCGGTTGATCTAGCGCAATTTCCAGTTCAATCAAATAATGTCATAATGTGGTATCTGAAGAGGATTCCGTGGCGCATAGGGTTACCCGGAGAGATTGAGGGTTAAGTCAAAAGTGCCTATAATATGATACCGTAAATTCTCAAATAATTGAATAGGGGGATATGAAGTCCGAAATTCCCTTCTCTAGAATGGGGGCAAAAAACACAGCAAAAGCACAGCCCTTTTCCCCCTGCTGAGACAGGAAGAAAAACAAAAATTTCTTGACCTTACTGAGAGAGGAAAGTCCGACGACATAGCACACGGTTCAATTACATGAGATTTTACGGTATTAGTTTCTACTGCCCACAATATTCTCATACCCTTCTAAGTACTACCCTATACCGACTGGGAATCTAGAAAAAGTCGGATTGGAGCTATGCTCTCTTGCTAAATAGAGTGGTCGCAAAAACAGCTAATCGAGCACCAGCATACTTGGCAATTTGAAAAGCCTCCGGACGCTTTTGTGCGAAGATACATACAAATAAATGCAAAGCGTCCGGAGACTTTTTTTTTTTTTTTTTTTTTTTTACAATCAATGTTTCGGTATTTATTAGCTATATAACAACTATCTAATACACTATAGGGCTTTCTATAGTATTCAATCTGTATGCCCTGTATACCAGCCTATGCCACCTCCAACCCATGCACTCAGAGCGGCCTTTCTCTCTAGGGTACAAATCAACCAGATCCCCTCTCATCCTAACCAATAGCCGGAACCTAGTCAGAACAAAAAAGGAATACCCATACCTAAGACCTGCGTGTACACTAGATATGTCACCCGGTCCCGGTCATGTAACCCAAAGTTACTTGCGTAAAAACAAAACAAATGTAGCTCCACCCTTTCGCCCCTGGGGTCCAATCACGCAAGAATCCAGGACATCAAATCCCTGGTGCACTCCCCCAATGCCACATCCTGGGTCCCGGTTTACTACTCGGGGGTCTGCTTTGTCGGGTCGTAAGAACGGTCATCACATCCGTCTCGAAATATGCATGTTGTCCGCGGGGTTAAAACGGCGCCATCCTCGTCACCTCTCCCAAATCTCAACCTCTGGTCCAAATCTCATCCCTAAACTCCACCCCTCTTTCGGGTATGGGAGATGACAGTACTCCATGTCTGACTTAATCTCCCAACCCTGAAAGGCTTAAGGAATGTAACGGCACCTACCAGTGCCCTCCCAAAACTTCCAATCTTCCGTTCCCATCAACAACCCTCTCCCAAACCATTTCCTCCCAATCCCCGTAACCATAAAAACAAAAGAAATAGTACCCCGAAGGGACTCCTGAAGGATACCACTACCGGATTCACTATCGGTAGGCGACACTTGCAATGGGTGCCACCGCCTCAAGCTTTACCAGCCACTCTGAGAACGCGCCACCCTGAAAGGCAGCCACCAAAAACTCGGTAAACCATTCCTCCGAACCCTAACCCCCCCCAGCCCCGCCATTGGCCCGCCAACACCCCCACTGCCAACACACCGGCTGCCTACCACAACAACCCTATCCCACACCTTTGGGGGTCAAAACGATCCCCCCTCACAAACCCCAAACTCTGAATCAAGGAAAACTGTATCGTGGAGTCCTACTGCCTCCTGCTTGCCCACAGTAGTAAAGCATGCAAAATCCGCCGTCGTCAGATGAAAAGTCAAAATATGGCAAACCATAAAACTAATCGAAGAAGAACATGCCGATAGAATTGGAAATAAAAATCCTTCGCGGGATAATATTAAAAACAAAGTGAACTAAACCTCAGAAGAGGAATTGTTGAACTTGAAGCTATCGTGAGAAAGCAAACAAGGAACCTGACTGGTCCACGGTGCTAAAATGACTACTCACCTGGAGTTGAAATTTCAATCGTTGTGGTTGTAGGGGTGACAGCGGTTGTCCGGAGACTTTTTACATTGCCAAGTACATTCCTAAGGTGATAGGGAGCGAGTGATGGTTCATGACGGCATGAATAGCGCTTCAGGTACGATAATTATATCCCAATCCCCACAACGAATCACAACTTAACCCTGCAGAGATTCTTCAATCAAGAGGCGTCAATGATCCGGAATATTGGTATGTGGAGCTTTACTGGTAGAAGTACAAAGAGAGATGTCCCAGCGAGAGGGACACGCCACAGGAATATTTGAATTCCTTGGAATCGCGATCCGGGTATGTCTCCTTGAAACCAATTTACCCCCAAGTTGAAACCAAAAAGGCCGTACACCGGTAGTTCAGCTTTCTTTTGGCAGGCTATTCAATATGGTCGGCCTCGTTGAATTATACGGTAGCGATGACTCTCAGTGCAAAATGCTGCCATTCTTTCTCTCTAAGCGATCCTTAGCACCGATGTAACTCTTGCCCAATTGTATGGTAATATGGTATACTAGCTCCTTGAAATATCTCGCTAGCCCTCTCTTTCCACCAAGCCTTCCAATGGGTAGGGGGGCTTGGTTGGGTTAACCTGGGTAATTGAGTGGCCTGGGTTGGGCTTATAAGTGTGAAGCCCGGGTTGCCTAGCGAGCCCGGTGAATACATTTGCTATTGTTCCGAGATTTTTGCCATACTTTCAAGTTGCTATTACCATCGAAACTGTGCTCGAGCACACAAAATTCTGGACAACCATTTGCTACTAGTAGAATGGTGAAAGTGGAGGTAGGTTCAAATTGTGATAGTTTTGTGGGAAGCTAGGTTCAAATTGTGATAGTTTGGTGGGAAGCTAAACTCAACGGGGATCAGTTATCATGGATCATCATGCGTTCTGAAGATTTCAAAATTTAGAAATACAGTAACTTCAGCTTGAGAACAAAATGGTTACTAGCATACAATTTGGGGAAGTCGGTTGCTTCGCATTCACTTCCTCTAACTCGACAAGTGAACTAAGTGTCAAGACAGGGGTATAATGAACCACAATCAAGTAGTTCTATCCTTACATCGATCGCGACACATATCTAGGTATATTCCCCTTTCCCCTTTCCCGTGCTATCTTGCTAACAAGAGAAAAGACACGCTTCGCGAGAGAACCCCTACCGCTCATAGCCTCAGCACTAGGAATCTAATTCTGAGCACCTCCATCTCTTTTATGACTGTACCACGTCCAATGCTGCATCAATCCCAAACGAATTTCCGAAACCTTTGTCCAAACGATAAATGTTAGAAGAATGTGGTTGACTTTAGAATATGTGGAAGTGTCTGAAAGATTGTTTATATGCATTGCAATGGTTTGGGAGAGTCAGATAGATTGTTTCACAGCTTACGAAGGAGATTAGAGCGACATGTCTTTCCTTTGTTATCAGGGGAGTCTAGCGGAGAAATAAGGCCATAGAGGGAAATAAAGAGATTGGTGTCGTGATCGATGGAAGGATCAGGACTTGCTACTTATGCGCCTGTCTCTACCACTACTTTTGTTTTTAGTCAGGGGATCACCGGCATGAGCGAAGTACCTAAGTTCGGTGTGAATTCTCTTTCAATCGTCTGCCACTGCCATTCGTAACCTCCCCATATTTATAATTAAGTCATAAACCAAGCGGGATATCCATCATATCCTAAGCGTACTGAGCAGTGGGAAAGACTTCTCACAGAACCCAGCTCCCGCCTAGCTGTTACTGCTCTCCCGCTACGTATACATTGTCCTTTACCCTGAATTTTTCTTCTGATATCAGTTGTGTAATTTCTATTGCTTTAACTATTCTTCAAGCCCCCAGGCCCTTCCAGGCTTTTCCCCTATATGAATCCACACAAAAAGATAGCCCAGCGGCGGAATATTCAGAAGTCCGTTCATTAAACTCTGGTCTCCCATTTCCCCTAACTGTAGCTCCAACTCGCATGAGCAAAGAGTAGAAAAATTCTCTTCATTCATCCTGGGGTGATTATTTCCTGAGTGCAAAAAGTCATCTCATGAGCCAGCTGCATTCAAGAACAGCTACCTGTGCAACATGTGGGTTTACTTTCTTGCCATAGCACATTTGCGGGCTCTCACAGTTTCTATGACATATGGCACATAGGGGGCCTGCTGGTATTTGTATTAATTGTATTTAATTTACACATTCTAGCCATGAGGAAAATGAAAGAGAAGAAATGAGAATAAACACATGTTGCAGCCACAGGGGCGATGAAAGAGAAAAAAGGTGAAAAGAAAGAATATGTTCGGGCCTTGAGGGCAATGAAAAGGAAAAAAAGTGAGAAGGAAGCATATGGGTAATGGGGGCATTCTATAGAAAGATGGATTCCAAGGTTGCAACCGCACTGAAGTCAGAAAGTAAGTATAAAAATAAGGGTAATATCAATAAAAGAATAAAACAGTAAAACTTAATATCGTTAAGCCTGAAAGCTTCACTCAATTCAAGTTCTTGAGGATTGATAATTATCAGGAGAGAGTGGTGTTCGCATTATAGCTAAGTAGAATAGTTTATAAGCCAAGAACCATTACTACACTGACCTCTCATAAGCACCCTACTCAGCTCTGGGTTATTCTGAAACACTTCCCCACCTGATTCAACATCAGGAGGTGTCAGATAGCACAGACATGGTAAAGTCCACAAATGGGAAGTCGTTTCTGCAATGTATTCTCCATACAACCATGTGAGTGAAAACCCCTTTTGATCGTCCTCTTATAAGTGGTGAACTACAGACCACTTTGCTGCATATATGTCAATAAGACTCTTTGGCCCATCAGCATTATTCTGGTTTATGCAAACTTTGTAGTCCCGGGTTTCTACTTGTATGATATACTATTCTTGGTTGACTACTGAGCTCCCATGAAGATATATAGAGTTGTATTATCTTCCATGAGTGCTACCAGAAGCTAATGCAATGCTGACTCCCTTGACTGTGATTAGACATATGCTTCCAGAGCCCAATAACATTCCCACAGATAAGCTACGCGACTGAGGGCTAACTTCCGAAATTTACTAGACTGGAGCAATCTAAATTTGTTCTTAAACCCTTGGGTAGACCTTCCGGTGGCTCTCTTGCTACCCTGGGGCATGTAAGAGCCTGCCAGTCTCTAATGAAGTCAAAGTGTGTGACCTCTTTCGGGGCGGTCAGCTGCACATTCCTGATATATGGTGCAAAAAGCATTTGGTTGGACAGTGGGCCGCGACGTTTATCCTGTTATGAGCCTATCTCTAATCAGCAAACTTAGTATGGAGATCGTCAACTACATAGGCATTTGGCCTGTGTGTACTGCTCATTCATAGTTGCGAGAAGAGGGTGTTGGACTGTTAGGGGTAGCCGGTAAGGTACTTTATAATACCGGACTAGGCCTTATAATCGAGTGGTTCTATAGGTGGAGAATCTTGTCTCGGAAGACTCCTAGTAAAGTGTAACTAAGTTACTTGTGTAATAAAAAGATAATGAGGAAGATAATAATTATAACTTATTATATTGATAAGATCTCTTCTCCGGTGCTTGATGATTCTGTTTAAGCGAGGGAGGCACTTCAATATTTATATTCCGTGTCTGAGTGTTCGCGGGCTACATGTCCTAACCATACTAACAAAGTATCGACTGAACAAAGTTCTTTAAACTAGTAAGTGTGAACCCCTCTTGACCCTGACAACTGTTCGACTCCATGCTTACATTATGAAGACGTAGACTACCATATTATTGTGAGGGTGTGTCAGTCCCGTGAATAATAGGTCAGTCTAGATTACATGTAGCCGACTAATGCCAACGTGATAATATCTCTTCACCGAACCGTATATGAAGCAGTCAACTCCAAAGGGGTCAGACCATTCAATGCGCGAGAGTCTGTCACTGTCTGCGCATCAGGTTTCCGAACTGACTTGTGGCCGCAATTGCTCGAATAGCAGTTTGCGCTCACTATCCTATGTTCGTACTGACTAGTTCTGAGCGGGCCCGGAGGTCTCCGCTATGTGTCTTCTGGTATCGTCATACAATATTTTTACTTAAGTGTTTATTCTGATTCTGTCCGTCATCCTAGAGAACTCTTGTTCCTACCCTCTAGGCATCCTAAAACGGGAACACACACTTAAATCTCTCAGACGTCCTTGCGCTATTATCGCCGTGATTTTTTGAGTTGTCTTATAATTATATTTTAACTAATAATAACTATGACGCAGCTGTGAATCGAACACGTGACCTTATAGTCGGAGGCACGTGACTATCATCCTAAGCTAGACCGAGATGTATATCTTGTAGTTTGTACTGGACTTATTATTACGCAGGGGTCTGTGCGTGAGCCTCATGGGTCGGCATTCTTAGTATGCCTAACATGGACCCCCATTTCAGGTCCAGAACAGGGCTTGAATTCCACTTTAATCATACCAAGGCCTGATATGTCTTTGGTTACAAGCGGCCACAATAACATCTAATTCCAGGCATAGTGGTAGTAATTCCAACATACTCTGGTATAGTTCCTCTGATGAAGATAGTAGGATGCTAGTGTGTGCAGGTAGGGTAACTAGAACCCTCTAGTTAGGGCAACAAGATTTCCAAGGTAGGGTAACTTTGCCCTGTCATGTCTAAAATTCTTACTGAAGTCCGTATAAAACCTCACCAAGTGTTCTCCAAGATTCCTTTAACCCTTCTATTGTTTACTTCAGCTTCAGAGAATATTCTCTCTGAAAGGTTACTCTGTGTGACTGGGCACCATTCGCTACTTTCGATTATCATGCTTTTTACCGAAAGTAAACAATACTCTGGCTCACTGGTAGACTTATACCACGTCTAACTTGAAGTCTACCATGGTATACTAGGTATACGGGACCGGACTTACTATAGTTGCCACTTTCGATTCGATTTGAGCTTGTTAGATGGTTGATTGTAACTACCAGTTCTATGGTCGTTACAAAATGAATATGTTCTAGCACTGAGGGCAATGACAGAGAAAATGTGAAAAGGAAGCATATATTCTTGCCCAAAGAGCAATGACAGAGAAAAGACGAATAGGAAGCATATGTTCTAATGGCCATGGCAATAATATAGAAAAATTTGCAAAAAGAAGAGGCGATTGGTGCCTCAATGAAAAATTGACATATTATGTCTAGAAATGTTTCTTAGTGATTGCTCTCCAACTCAACTCCACTTTGCACTATCCTAGTCAATGGAGCTGAAATACCGGAGTAAGAAACCTCTGAACCCTTGCTTTGGCTTGATATTGTGGGCGTTAACAGATGCTATCTGAGTGTAATCTCAATAGCGGACTGCGGTGTTGAGTGATGGATCCGTACTGTCCAACAGGCAATATGCTGCTTCCTCTTCCCTGTTACCCAGGCAATGTATTCTTTTGAAGGTTTTCCAGACATAATTTCCCTCAGGGGCCATTTTGGCATAACCTCCTCCAAGAGAACTTCTACTGTAGGCATGGCCCAAGGGCAATAGTACTTCCCATGAGACCTCTTGGTATAAAGGTTTGATTGACTAACCTGGTTGAAGGATACCAACCATATTTGGCAGGCGCTACAAGACACTTTCAAGACTGTGGGGTAATTGAAAGAAGGAATGCTGTCCTCTGGGGTACTATGTTTTGTTATCAGATATTCCACAAGTCCACATTCACAGTGGACTTTGTACTTCTATCTCTTCCAAAAGTAGGTTGAAGGCTTCTTTGCTTCAGGACCATGGCAATCTAGGGGCTGAGGAGTACACATCTCCAGAAGACACTGTGAGTGCTGTGATGTTCCAGGTAATGTTACAGTATGACTTGCTTCAAGAACGGTGGAAATAGACATGTGATATTCTACGTAGTGGAAGGGGTTGGGAGAATTTGCAAATCGGAATAGACACTTGATACTGCAAGACAGGGAAGTGAGTTTCTCCAAGGCCCGACAAAGTGGGATGGTGTCTTCCAAAAATTTAGAATCTAGTGCCGAAGTGATGTTAGTATCAAGATTAGATAATAAACTCTAGTCTTCAAATGCAAAATTATCTAAATAAGATGAAGTCCTAGGCACTAGAACCTGAACACAGGGGACAAATATTTATATGGCAGATTGTCTCTGCACATTTGAGAGCTCATATTACATTGAGCCATAAATGCTTAGATTGAAGTTCTTTATGCTGCGAACTTGTATTAAGACAGGTGTAGGGGTAGGTGACAAGTCCAAATGATTTTATATCTGAGCAGTAATGAAAAGCAGAAGACATATAATTTCCCATGTGGGCTAAGATCTCGCAGCCTTCATGATTCATATTTTCAAGTACAACTCTTGTGTTTTTATTGGCCATTGTGCTTTGCAGATATACCAGCTGCCACTGATCTTGCATGAGTTCAGTTCAAGAGATTTGAATCTCATGAAGGACCTTGAGTATGGAGTTGAGCTCTGGGGTAGGATTGTATAGGCTCTTTTCAATACCTTCTGAGTGGTCCTCCCCAGTGGGCTTATATAACTCGATTATGAAAGACGAAAGGCGACTCCACATTTGTGTACTCGCTTCATTTGGTCTTTTATCGAGTACTGGTAAATTTCAGAAAATATAGCAATCCTCAAAGGGACTGTCACCTTTTGTAGCATTTGTAGTTGCTAGGTCGTGTCCTGACTAGATTCTCCTCCCCTCCCTGCTCCATTCATGAGTGATAGGGCTTGCAGCTTTCCCCAAATGCTCTTGAGGTGGGGAATCAGATTTGGATTAACCCTATTGTTCTGGGTAATGGTTAGGTCAATTTTTGGTTCTTCAGAGTTGCTTTGCAAGACAACAGCTACAACTTGTGATCCCTCCTTAGAAACACTGATACCGGCAAGAGCATCCAGGATAGCAAAAGTGTCAAGATTTGTCTTCAGCTTGTCATTAATGTCATTTTTAAGATTGACAGATGCAAAGTCTAGGCGGCGAGAGGAACCGTCTTGCACTTTGCAATAGGTATAGCTTATTAGAAGAGCAATTAGATGGTATATGTCCAGTTTGATGCCTCGTGGTAAGTCCCTCACACAGCTTGTATATAACATGACCTTGAAAACTATAGGACCATGCCAGTGCTCATGTACTGGCTTCATCTACTAGTGCTTCTGTATCAAGTACTGATAAATCTCCTAAAATAGTGCAATCCTTAAAGGAAGGGTAAAACTGTTGAAGTCTTTATAATAGCTGTATAGCTTCCTCACTTGATTTTTCCCTTTCCATTATATAAAGGCGAAGTGGTGATTGCTACTTTTTCCCTACTTTCTCAATAGGGGCATCCAATTTTGGACTAAGTTTATTATTCTCAGTCATGGTCAGGTTAATTTTCTGTACCTCTGAGCTCGCTTGCATGATCTTGACTATCACCTAAGCCCTCCGACTTGAAACACACATTCATGTCAGAGTATTTAGTATAACAAATTTATAAATATTTATCTTGAGTGTATTAGTAGTTGAGTATTTAAGACTTGCAGATGTAGGGTCTATTTCGTGAGCAAACCACTCTTGCCTGCAACTATGCATAGTTTATCAAAGCCTCCAGGTGGTAAATATCAAGTTTTTTAGTTATTGTATGTAAATAAACCAACTAAGTTGGAACGCAAGTGGTGGTTAGCTTGGGTTCAAAGAGGATATCCAAGCTGTAGTAATATCTGTGAGGCTGATTATTATAAGCCCAATAGTTTTGTTTATCAAGTTTAGTACCGTTAATTCCTGCCCGCCTCAACTTGAAGTCAAAGGTTATAAACTAAATAATATTGTAAAAACTATTATCAGACGCAGATATCTAGATACTCTCAGACTGCTACTGTAAAGACCGTGTTTGTAAGACTAAAGACATCTTTAAGGCTGAAATATAGGTAATAGGAACACTAACCTTTTGATTATTTGGGTTAGATGTCCATATCTGATCTGAAGAGTGGAAGTGAGAACAACTGAAACCTTATATAGTTCGGTAGTACTCACCTATCATGAACAATACAGTCACAAATACAACTGACATACTTCTAACATTTATATAGTTTGGTAATGGTTAGTTGTATTTGGATGTATCTAATAAAAATATTAGTGCATAATATATGTGACTTAACATAAAGAAAATTGGATGGAAGAATAAGACACAAAGGGTATAAAAAGAAAATAATTGGAGGTAGTAGTGAAGAAGTAAATAAGGAGAAAATAAAAAAATACCAGTATTGGAGAAACAGAAGGTTGAAAATTTGATAGGAAGAAGATGAGAGTGGTAATTGAGTAAGAAGAAGGAACCTGAAGGAAGAGCCTTATATTGCCTTTGTGAAGAAAAGACCAGTATCAGTTTGTGGATCTTAGGGTCTAAGCAGTAACAATAGTATATAGAGTTACAACAGTAAGAGCAGTGACAATAGGGTTTGTGAGGCAACCTACTTCTATCAAATAATTAGTGATTATCAAATCATCAGATCAAATTTGATTTTAATATGATAACTCCTAGAAAAAATATAGACTATAAATAGTAGTTGCTCTAGAGCATGACAAGTCTCATTCAGTTATCACTATTCCCAATCTTACCCTCATGGGTATACCTAATATCTACTATAGAATTACTCTATTAGAGCCAGGCAAAGATGGACCATCTAACCATGATTCTACTATACAGGAGAGTAAGCTTGATGCACTTCAAACAAATGAGGAAAGACAGTTATGGAACCAAATTCAGAGAGCTGTTAAGTATTTTTAGGGGTTGCATTCTTTGTTTTTAAGTTTATGCAAGGAGTTATCTGAACTCCTACTACAATTTATAATAGCAGGAGTGAAAAACTTAGTATAAAATAGGGAGAGAACAAAGAAGAAGGACACTCTGATGGACTTTTCATTCTGAACTATGGGGGGGTCCTATGAGAAGGACAGGGATATCCTCCAAGATAGATCAGGTTAGTGTGAGATCGAACCACTAGCTTTAGTCTTATATAGTGCAAGTTCCTCAAGAGAGCATCTGGAGTATTCAAAGATAGAGGATTTAGAATAGTAGTGTAGGGTATAGTGGAGGAAGATGAGGAGAGCACAAACAGCAAGTATTTGGAATAACAGTTGGGAATGATATATTATTAGTAGGAACTGCAAACGAACTATAACTAATATAGAGGAATGGCTTGTAACCGAAATAGTAAATAATATTCCTGCAAGAAAGAGAACAATGTTGAAGAGAGATTATCATGTATTGCAAGTATAAAGATAGGACCGAATAAATTATTCTGTTAGAAACTATAGCTAGCAGGATCCTTGTGTTCTCACTTTATCTTTTCCTCTAATCATTAGTATTATCTCAGGACCACTTATATAAGCCCCTGTTTTCTCCCAACACTAGCTTTTCCTTTCTTCTTCTTTCCCTTAATCTCTCTTTTTTATCTCCCTAGTGTATAAGTTGTTCACCCTCTTTAAATACTTCACTTAACCAGAACTGTGATTCAGCTTGCTTCGCTTCCCAATATCATGTTCTGATACATCTCAATATGTTTTCATTATAGGCCTTATTGCTCCTCCTAATGCTTCCATAAGTTACTTACTTTAAATCTGGTCGGGATATGGCATATATTTAATGGCTGATACAATTTCAGGTTACTCACAGCGCAATTCCTTGTATTAGCCAAAGGGGTTAACAGCAAAGTCAATTGAGTTTGTTAGATCTGGATATCTTTTACATGTTTTCCCTTCTCAGAGAGTTTGGTACTAGCCTAAAATGTTTACAGCTTTGCGGGTGCATCCCTCTACTTCAAAGAATAAAGTTATCATCATCCTTGGGAATCGAGGCTCTTGTTCTAACTTCTACAAACCGGAGGGCCAGTACTTCTTCTGCATATTTCAAACCTTCTGGAAAAATTTGTACTACTCTTTATTTCTTATTAGCTGTAGGTGGTCCCCCACTTTTTTTTCTTCTCTTAGTGCCTCCAAGTTTGTTACTATCCTGATTACCTTTCACTCAACTATTTTTATCAGAATCACAAATTCCCACTCGGCCAGTCAAAATAAGGCTCGAACTGCTACTTCATACCACACTACCCGATCCAAGACCTGCGGTAACTGCAGTGGGAAAGGCAGACCTCATCGCAATGCCGATGTCAGGGAGATGTGGGGATGTGGGGGGTTCTCCGGTGGCATCCAGCCGTGGGAAGATACATCAATTTTGGTTGATCAATATAGGCTACGTCATTATAATACAAAAACTAATTTCTGCCATACCTTAATCAACTGCTGGTTCTCAGTTCGCTTTTGACGAGTGTTAGAATTTAAGTGAACTTCATGTGCTATTTTCCTTTTTATTATTTCTATTTAAGCACGTTTATGTCGAGAATATAGAGAAGGGGAGTATGTGGGGACAGGGGTTGTAGAGAGATAAACATGTGAGAGATTTATGCATTCCCATAGCAAATGATTCCATGCGGCGAAAGGAAAGAATATTTAATAAGAGTTTCTGTGGTGGGATTACTCAAGAAGGAATGGAAGGACGGTGGCTGCCACAAGACCGTGATCCAAACTGTTGCAGGAGACAGAGAGGGGATGAGGAGAAGCAGCCTGTGACGGGGGCAGGGTGCTCTGCAGCTGTTGAAGCTTTGACAGAAATGGTGTATAGAGTATTCGTAGCCGAAGGCGGTAAGCGAAATGCTGCCTTGACAGCCTTATACTGTGCTGGAAGTTGCAGATTCTGAGGACTGTAGTAGTACTACCACTCCCGCATGACCATGGCTGGTAGCATACCAGAGAGGTGTTTGGCCGTCGCTATCTCTTCTGTTTGGGTCAACGTCGCCTCGTTCGAGTAGTACTTTCACAATTCCCTTGTGCCCTCTCAAAGCGGCACACAAGAGGGGTCCTTGGCCGTAGATATCCGGCATGTCGGGGTTGACGTCGCCCCTCCCGAGCAGTAATTTCGCCACTTTCTCGTGCCCATTCACTGCAGCACACCAGAGTGGTGTTCAGCCGTCGACATCTCGGTAGTTGGGGCTAACGTCGCTCCGTCACTGGCAGAGTCCTACTCCCACCACTCCCCCACGCCCATTCCAGGCAGCACACTGGAGCGGTGTTTGGCCGTATATATCTAGTTTTTGTTGGGGTCGATCTTGTCCCGTCCGAGCAGTATCCCCACCACTCCCCTGTGCCGATTTAAAGCAGCGCACCAGAGCGGCATCCGTCTGTGGATATCTGGTGTATTGGGGCTGACGTCGTCCCGCCCGCGTAGTATTTCCACCACTCCCTCGTGTCCATTCCAGGCAGCCCACCAGAACGGTGTTCGTCCGTCGTGATCTAGTGCGTTGGGGTTGACATTACCCTGTCCAAGGAGCATTTTCACCACTGCCTTGTGTCCATTCATAGCAGTACGATGGAGTGGTATTTCGCCGTCGTTATCTTGACTGCCGGGGTCGAAGCTGTCCCGTCCGAGTAGTGTTTTCACCACCCCCTCGTGCTCCATCATAGCAGCCCACCATAGCGGTGTTCGACCATTGCGATCTGGTTCGTCAGGGTTGAGGTCGCCCCGTTGGAGAAGCATTTTTACCACTCTTTTGTGTCCATCCATAGCAGCACAATGGAGTGATATTCCGCCGTCACTACGTGGTTTGTTGGGGTTGACGTCGCCCCGTCCCAGTAGAATTTTCACCACTCCCTCATACCCTCCCGCAGCAGCACACCAGAGTGGTGTTTGGTCGTACATAGCTGGTTTATCAGGGCTAACGTCATCCTGTCCGGGTAGCATTTCCACCACTCCCTCGTGTTCATTCGCAGCAGCACTATGCAGTAGTGTTTGGCCGTAGCTATCTGGTGTATCAGAGATGACGTCGTTCCGTTCGAGAGCAGCATTTTCGCCACTCCTTCATGCCCTCTCGCAGCAGCACACTAGAGCGGTGCTTGGTTGAACATATATGGCTTGTCAGGGATGATGTCTCCTCGCCCGAGTAGCATTTCCACCACTTCCCCGTGCCCGTTCGCAGCAGCACACCAGAGCGGTGTTCGGTCGTACCTATCTAGTTTGTCGGGGTTGACGTCGTCCCACCCGAGTAGTATTTCCACTACTTCCCTATGCCCGTTCTTAGCAGCATACGAGAGCGGTGCTCGGTCGTACTTGTCTGGCTTGTCGGAGTTGACGTCGTCCCCCCCGAGTAGTATTTCCACCACCCCCTCATGCCCATTCCAGGCAGCACACGAGAGCGGTGTTCGGCCTTAGATATCCAGTTTTTTGGGGTCGATGTCATCCCGTTCGAGCAGTATCCCCACCACTCCCATGTGCCCATTCTTAGCAGCCCACCACAGCGGCGTCCTGCCGTAGATATCTGGTTTGTCGGGGTTGACGTCGTCCCGCCCGAGGAGTACTTCCACCACCCCCTCATGCCTATTCGAAGGAGCCCACATGAGGGGTGCACTACCTTTGCAGTCTGTTTGGTTGATATCACAACCTTCCACTTCGACCAAAATGGTTAAAATCTCAACAATCCTGAAGAAGAATGCCCAGTGGGGACCATTAAAAAGGGAAGTCCCATCAACCTTATAATAGTAAGGCCTCAATTCGCTTGCGTTCATGAGGATATCCGTTGATATGTTGTTGCCGTAATCGTCAAACAGCTTCAGCGCAAGTTGTTTCGCAAAATCTGAAAGTTCTCTTTTTGCCTCCACTGCCTAATATAAGGAAGAATATTCTAGAAAGGATGCTCCCTGGAGATTGGGAGAGGGGTTAGTCGAAAGAACCTTGACTCGATGGGAACTCAGATAAGTTTAGCAGGTCTCCGCCATTATCGAGTGCGCTCTGGCAAAAAGTTCAGGATGCGCCTAGAGGTAGTCATAAAGCGTAAAGTGAATTAACCGGAACCTAGAAGCTTCCTTATCTACGACAACAAGTCCTTGACAACAGGCTAGTAATGTCCTAATTGCAGGAAGATTGTTGCAATCGAGATCCGCTGCTGCAATTTCGACTCCTAGAGCATGACACAGTTCCGTCCACCTTCAGAGGCCGCTCCGAGTGAGAAATCCACATCGAAGCGGCTATGCCGAACATCCATTCCTCCTTACCCTGTCCCATTATCCGACTCAACGTTTCACCATAAGCATCCTCCAACTCCAAGCCGTTGGTAATTGCATTCACCTTTCGTCACCTGAGACTGATTGTAGTTCCCTGCAGGTTCGCATCGATATTCAACGAGACTAGCAGGAATCTGATTATGCACCAGTCGGCGGGCAGCTTGGGGCAGCTTCTCCGGTGTTTTTGCTCCTACTTACATTTCAGAAACATCATCGGGAATTTTCTTCAGGATGTCATCCTTCAGACTACTGTCCATCGCGTCTAGCCTTATGTCTCCGTCCAGTCTACGATGAAGATAGCTGATGATATCATCTCTCCGCGGAGTGATGCGCATAGCTGTTCCTTTCCCAGAAATACGCCTCCCAACCTCAGCCTCGATGTGCGGTCTTCCCGTGACGAACATCCCAGTTCCCGGAGAGCTTTGTAGAATTTGATTAAGCAAATCAAGAATCCGGACTCGATATCCTGCCACACATTCATCTAGTGCATCGATATAATAGATATGAACGTGGGCTTCATGGAAGCCGTATTCTGCAGCATCTTCACAATATCGGCAAGCTGCGGCCCCCGCCCATCAATAACTTGTTTCTGGGTTTTAGACGCTTGAGCTATTTCCCCAGGCACCTCTTCCAGCCCACTCTCAACCTGTCTGAGCACGGCGCCCAGCATATTTAGCGGGGATTGCTCGTTTTGAGCCGCTAAGTCAAAGTATAAACATCCAACCGTGACCTCCTGGCCTCCAGCTTGATCGCCCAATTTGTCTATCACTAATGAACGAGCACCACGGCTTGTTGACACTTGCCCTTTTTTCATTCGTTGAAGTTCGTCCTTGTTACTTGATAAAAGTCTAGCCAACTCCCGGATCTCCATAGCAAAACAAAACCGCATTATCGGATCCACTTTCCCCACTACCAGTCTACCAGCTTCTAAACTCCTCAGTCTCCAAGACCCATTCCCCGATATTTTCGACCCGGCTCTCTTGAATATCCTTGTGCCGTAGCTTGGGCCCTGGTGGCGGTGGCCGGGCTGGGGTGTTGGATCGCTCATCGGCAGCGGCAAAGTTAACAGTCGTGTTCAAAGAGTTGATATTACTGCTGAATGATTGAGCCATTTTCCGTTTTTTGCTGCTACCGGTAGGAATAGTAGATGATAGATGACTGAGGAAATCGACAACCGTTCCTAGAATTCCTTGAGGCTGAAGCAAGGCGGGGTCTTGGCGGAGCCCTCTGGATACAAGTACCTCATAGCCGGCTAATCAATCTCGCCTAAAATTTTGTCAGCAACTCGCTAGCTATGTTTACCGCATCAGGAGCAAGAAATTGCATATCCCTGTAAACGCTATCGTACAGGGCCGCACGAATCCTTTCCTTTACTGTAATGACCGAGAACTTTTGAGCGCCTGAAGCAGAATCGCCTAAGCTGGTATATCTACGGTACCAGCACTCGACCCAACAGAATTTCCTGAAACATCCAGCCAATACATGGCCTCTCCACACTAGTGCTGCACTAGTACCGGACTGTGACGCAGCGGAGTGGCTTTATGACATATTCAGACACTGTGGCTAAATGCTAAGTCGATAGCGTGGGTTATAAGCGTAACTAGACTAGCCAAAATGATAAGCCACCAGAATAATCATGATGTAACATAGCAGGCGGAAGGCTTAGTCAACCAATCACTTTCTCATCCAAAGTCAAATCCTGCCAATCAAGTTCATAGATCTTCAGTGTCGCAACTATGAACAATTCAGATCAAGTCTATGAGAGTGACGAAGAAGAAGGTGAATTCTATGGATTTGCAGGTGGACGGCTTGGAGGCCTAGGGGAAACGGGTGAAGTTGAAATCATCAATAATGAAAGAAACTCTGAAGACCAGTAGCTGGAGAATGAAATAGCAGAGGAGAGTGAGAAACAGAGTGGTGATAATGAGGCAGGGGCCCTGGGAGTGAGAAACAATCAGCAAGAAGTGGTCCTCGTGCGAGCTCTACCTCCTGTTCTGTCTTTCAAGCCCTATAAGCACCCAAGACCACCCTATAAGCGGATTCTAAACCTCCCTCTGGAGCTCTTTAGCGAAGATAATAGAGTTCATGATCTCGACGCAAACCATCGCATTACCCAATCCCTAGCAGACTTGTTTATGCTCTTTTTTGATGAAGTGCAATTTGCAAATCTCACTCGCAATACCAATGCTTATGCAAGGGTAAAGGAAGCAGGGAGAGATGGTGCCTGAAAGTGGTATGAGGTACAGGCAGGGGAAATGATCATTTTTGTTGGCTTCACCATCTATATGGGCTTGTATCATTCAAGTACCATACCTGATTACTGGCGGAAGGCTGGTCTTGCACTACTACACAGATAAATCAATCTACTAGAGGCAGGCATATAGCAATCGAACACACTACTTTGTTACCTCACCTGTTTTAAAGAGTTTTTTGCTTGCAAGCGGCTTTGGTGTGTTCAAAAACTTTATGCCTGTCCCTTATAAGAATAGGTCAATAGCAGTAGTGTTAATAGGATAATATAATCTCCCAGTGTATGGGGCAAGTATGCTTTAAGCAGCAGAAAAAATTCTGCCTTATCTCACCCCTAATTCAAAATATACACCAACAGCTTTGATACCAAAAGTTAGAACCTCTTGCGAATACTCTACAACAACCCTTTGAGCAGTATTGCATTCTGGTGATAGAAGTCTCAATTGATGAGATGATGATACATTTTATCGGTCCCCCTTTTCAGACAGTTAGATTTCCCAATACGCCTATACCAGAAGGGTATAAGGTTTTTGCTCTATGAGAGCACCGGTATACATTTTCCTTTATGTATATTTCTCGAGTTGAGCAATTCTCAGGGCAAGACTTAGACTTACCATACCTGGGACCTGGTATCCTGCCACTAAGCCGAACCTCCTGTGCAGCACTTCGACTTGGTGCAGCTTTACCCTCCCAGCAGTACCAGTTTATTCTCTATTGTGATAATTATTTTAGCATTATTCCCTTATCTCAAGCTCTGAGATACCTTCAAACCGCTGCTTGTGGCACAACAGGTCCAAATTCAGCAGAATAACCTCGAAAATTAAAGATTAAGAATAAAAGGCCCTCGGATCCTGGGACACGATTGCTGGAGTTATTCCTGATGGCTGACAGGTATTAGCTAACTTATTTCCCCCTAATGTGACACACGACCGGGATATGACACAGATGCTGACGTGCTATTAGACATGGATAATTAGTATTAGTAGCCTTGCTCTCGATCTGAGCTGTGATAGCAACAATCAACCTTTCCTCACCAGGGGTAAACTAACCTCAAAGAAAGCGGCTGGGAATGAAGAACAGCTTCAAAGAGCGGTTAAGGCAGCCATGAGAGTGTTCGTGCCTGAGGCCTCTGAAGAACTTTCGGTCAATGAGCGTACCCTTTACCGTCGGGTTGCGGGAACCCACTTAAGTGCGCTAGAAGGGAATCGGGATCAGTAGCATATTGCCGTAGCCGAAGAGAGAGCGATCTGAAGATGGTATTCTAAATGGATGAGAGAGGATTCGCATCTTGGCTCAATATGGTTAAAGATATGGCACTACATTTTCGAATCAAAGCCATTGGAAGCTGGCAGTCGGGTACTACCACTAGGAAAGAACTGGACCAAGTGATTTCTTAACGGAAATCTGTCATTGGCTGCCAAGCTTAGTACCCAACTAGAAAGGCAGCAAGTTTATGCAAATGATCATGCTATTCTGCCGGATTATTTTGCCAAATTTGGGCGCCTAATTTGAGAGCATAGCCTACGATCATCCCAGATCTTCAACATGGATGAGAACAGCTTTTTAATGGGTCTTGCAGTGAAGGCAAGGGTTATATATCATGGTGGGTGGCGGAATCCTCAGGTAACTCATGATGGAATGAGGGAACCTGTCACTGTTATAGAGACAATTTCTGCCTGCGGTGGCTGGCTGGCACCGCTGATAATCAACAAGGGCGCCGGTCACTACTTGGGGTGGTACCGGAACCTCACCGACAAGGAACAAGATTATCAGTTGACCTACTCCCCAGGGGGGTGGACTGATAATCAAATAGCCTTAAAGTGGTTAATCGATCTTTTTGAACCTCAAGCAGCAATTGTTGCCGGGATTGGTGCTTCACGACCTCTGATCTTTGATGGCCACGATTCACACATTACTTTTGAATTCATCCAATTCAGCCTTGACCACAATATTTTCCTCCCTAATTCCACTCACTTCTTACTGCCACTAGATGTAGAACTGTTCAGTTCTTATCAGCACTACTATGGCCTGGCTGTAGATACAGACACACGTTCCTGTCAAGATAGAGAAGGAATCAAAAGGTGCAGCCTTTATTCGATCTCTTACCGAAGCCCGAGAAAATACTATGAAGAAGACCTCTATTCAGCAAGGCTAAATGGCTACTGGAATCTGGCCGCTTAATCCTCCGTGTGTAATAGGAAAAAGTAAAAGGACTGATCCCAAAAGAGGGAGATACACACGGCACTCTGATCGCTCCCTGGACTGCATGGGGTATTCGAAACGATCTGAGATCTGGGGTAGCAGTTCTAAACCTAATATCCTCACTAACTCTTGCTCCAGCTGAGGGGAAAATTGTTCATGAGAGAATCACAGGACTTTTACTAGAGTTGGGCCATCAACTTAAGGTTGAGATTGCAGAAAAAGAACTTCACATTGTATCATATCACAGGCTTGAAGGCACACCAAAGATTTTGAATACAACTGGCAAAATACAACTCTCAGTAGCAAATGTACTTGATGGGACAGAGCTCCTTAGGCTTCAAGATGCCTGGTTGGCAAATGATGCTAGAAAGGCCCCATAGCGACCCACTCCAACTACAAAATCAAAGTGTGTATTTACAAAGAAGCGAGCTGCCCAAACCTGCAAAAAGACTACTCCTACTACATTTTCCACTCATCAATCTCCACCCCGGATACAGGAAGTTATTATTTGTAATACGCCAATAGTTGTTTTTCTTGATCTGAGTCCAGATAAATGCGAGGATGAGCAGCTTATGACAGGGTTCTGAATGGTCGGCCTAGGACTAGCTTGGACTAGCTAGACCAGGTCAAAGTCTAGTCTAGTCTGATGGTGGAATTTACACTGACCGGAGAGTCGTAATTGTTGAAACTGACAAGACCAGGCTCAGTCAGACTGGGCGGACTGCGTGAACAACGAGTAATAGAATGTACATCGGCTTGCTGCTTATCCGCTTAAAGGCAACAGCCAAATTGCCAAAACCCCTGCTGCGAAACCAGACAAAATCCTCAGAGTAAAGCTACCCGAAAGACGTCTACTCAGTTCACGAGTAACATACCGCAAGGTGACCCGAAACACACAGTGACATGAAACAAACTTATAAAGTGGTATTTAGAAAACTAGTTCACACTCGCAATGCAAGGACTATTTCGTATAACCGTGTCTTTTGGCTTCTTGTAGGGTATGTTATCAAATCTTCTCGTTCAATAATCGAGTGATGCTACAGGTAGTGAAACGTACTAAGCAAGTTTTCCCCGAGAGCGAACTTGCTTATTAATACACCTTCTCGGCCTTTGATCCACACTGGAAGGAATATGGAGACTAGTCTAGGACTAATTCCGACCAGTCCTTGACTACATTTATTGGCCAGGTCTAGTCACGGACATCATTTTAGACTGACCGTCTGGTCCTGCCGCCAAGACTTGACCGGTTGGACCATTCAGAACCCTGACTTAGTGACAAAGAGTAGAATCCATCACCCTCAACCTTCATCCCACACTCCAAAACAACTCTAAAGCCGTCAAACAATACCAAACCCCTGACAGTTTTGCATTTGGATTTGTCACTTCACTCTCGCTAGCAATACTCCCTCCTTTATATTCTTTCTTTCTATTTTAAGGTTTTCAGTCTCCCATGCGTCCATGAATTTCTATCATTTATTTTGATTTCTCTTTTTACTGACTCTATTATGAATTTCAGTTTTGGGGGCTCTTCTTATTATCACGGTATGACAATTACTTTCAGAATAGGAAAAGGATAGTTTTTAGGTTGGTTATCGCAGTTTTCATCTTTGTTTTCCAGCCGGAGTCCTGGTACGACAAGTGTGTCAGATCCCGATCGTATGTCAGATCAGGGGGAACTAAGTTATGATTCTACAAGATAGGACATTAGTAAGACTTCTTAGTACTGCATACGAGATGAGACCAGAATCGGAGAACTATACTATTGGTCGCCATCACTGTCCTCTTTGCTCCCACAATTGTGATACATATCACGATTTAATTGATCAGCTATGTGGAAACCAGCCAGTCAGAGAGCTTGGACTACCAACTACTACTGTTGAATATAATCTACACAGGGGAGGGGTAGATATAGCTGCTCAGCAGCGCAGGTACTACTCTACCCAAATGCATGGAGTCAGAAGATCGATGCCACTTCTCTTTTGCCTTTTGAACACTACAGATATTAACTCTTCTCTTATAGCACAGCAGCATATGGGAGGAGGAAGAAATTTGGATTGGGAATCACATTCCTGATATCAAGAACTGCTTGCCTTAGATTTAGTAGAAAAAGGATATCAACTACTACATTCTACTCCCTAGCCACAATTACGGTTTACTCAACTCCCCTCCCACATTGCTACAGGGAATACTTATCCTAGCCATGCAATGAGCTACATCACAAAGCATACCAGTCTCTCTCCTATGTGGAAAGATGCAGTTACTGTAAAGTCTCTACAATGAATGTTCCCCTTTGCAAGCCCTACTGTTTCAACATCTTTTATTGACTTGGATAAGTTTCTTTTACTGATTCAGTCATCTATTTAGTTTTCTTAGTGTGTTTGCTGCACTTATCTTACCGTCGATTGTTACTACTTCTGAGTTGAATCTTAATTCTAGTTGCTGCTTCTTTTGTCAATACGATCGATAATCTCTACATTAGTATGACACTAAAAGTGGGTGAACCTATGTATAGGGAAAGAGATGGTTTTCGGTGACGATTGGGCATGGTTTACCGGAATAGAGAAAGGGACGAAGTTTCAGTTAGTGTTACAATCCTCTGTTCTCCAGGTGATACTTGGAGCAGGTAACCGATAGTTCGCCAACGATCACTTCTCTTAGCCCAATAGCAGTTGCGATAGCTAAGTCCGTTGACTCCTATCTAGCAAAGTCGATCGCTAGGCTCATATAAGACAGTCGTGTCTTGATTCCCGAAAGCGTGATAGATAAAGATCTTTGTATTGAAAGTGTAACCGCCTCTTGGGTGGTGGCGGGAATCGATAGGGTAACGATACTATCTCTATACCAAAGTGCGGTATATAACGAGACTAAGTACCGGAGGCATAGACTAAGTTGTTGTAACAAACTTCTTACAATATCGCAACTACCAAGTAGTTCCTAATAGCTAAGTATGTTTGGTCCTTTATTGGATTCTCGAAGCGAACTGAAGAAGTAACTGTTCAACCAAGTATATTGAAAACTCTGTCTGTCGAAGTCCGGAGAATAGCAGGTCTTAAATACACTTGTCAGGCTTACCGGAGCCTTGTAAACAATAACCATAAAGACTCCCAAAACAGTAGCCTTGAAACGTTACATAAAACATATCAAGTATCACCGGATACCTTGACACAGTAACTAAAACATACTGAGTATCAAACGATACTCGAAACCAAACATAAAACATCATGAGTATCAAACTCAATCATAAAACATAGTGAGTATCAAACGATACTCGAAACCAAACATAAAACATCATGAGTATCAAACTCAATCATAAAACATACTGAGTATCAAACGATACTCGAAACCAAACAGTAACCTGTACCGGTTACACCCC
>Ga0307507_10001556_pt1 | contig 51074 bp, 44 predicted proteins | sample 7_EM_MG_FD_207223 | JGI IMG/M metagenome (GOLD analysis project Ga0307507, IMG submission 207223) | Populus trichocarpa ectomycorrhiza microbial communities from riparian zone in the Pacific Northwest, United States - 7_EM | ecosystem: Host-associated > Plants > Roots > Unclassified | place... | reverse complement strand
GAGACGCATAATTGCGTCTCCCGCATGCAAATCGGCCTTGCAATCGCACCTTGCAAATCCTGAATGTCCTGTGGGAGACGCAATTATGCGTCTCTACAACAGCCCCATTTGCAGCAATGTCATACCCTTTTTTTTTAGTTTTATCTGATATGTACTCGCAATGACATGGTTTCAAGTTGCTGATTATCAAGGCTATTTTTTAACGTGACTTGTCCTGATTGTGTAAACCCCAATCAGGACAAGTCACAACATCCATTTGCAGCCATGTCATTACTGTTTTTTCCAGCCTGGCTGGTGGATACTCGCAATGACATAAAGAGGACATAAAGGAATGACGGGCTTCGCTTACGCGTTAGTCACGTGCTTTTTCAACTCTGTTTCCAGGTTTTGCAATTCTGTATTTAACGTTTTCCTGTTAGCTGTACCTTCATCGTGAATGCGTTTTACCTCGGTAAGGGTTTCAATGAGCGATGCGGTTGTGCGTTTCAGGGTATCCAGGGATACAACCGTTTTCTCGTTCTCGCGGGCAACGTCGATGCTGTTTTGTTTCAGCAGCTCGGCATTTTTTTGCAGGATGGTGTTGGTTGTATCCGAAATCTTTTTCTGCATCTCCACGTTTTCCTTCTGGCGGTTTAGGGCAACAGCTATGGTGAGCTGATTTTTCCAAACCGGGATGGTGGTTGATACGATAGATTGCGCTTTCTCGGCTATGGTAGTGTTATTGCTTTGCACAACGCGAATTTGCGCCAATGATTGCATCATAATAAACCTTACTACCTTTAAATCGGCAAGGCGTTTATCCAGGCGGTTCACAAAATCGCGCAGGTCGGCAATTTCGTAATCGTTATAGGCCGATGGGTTGGCATCCATCTGGGCCAATTGCTCGTTTAGCTCATTGTATTTTAACTGACCGGATATAATCAGTTCCTCCATCTGGTGAATGTAAGTAACGTTGCTGTCAAACATGGTTTGCAGCGAACTGTTATCTTTCAGCGAGTTAACCCTGCCAGCCTTTATTTTATTGGTTATCTTATCGATGTTGTTGATCACAGTATCGTATTTCTGAAAAAGCTTTTTGGCATCAAATACCAGCTTTTTCATAAAAGGGATATGCGAGATAAAGGAGGTGAACGCGTTTTGGTTCAGCTCATCTACATCAATATAGTTCAGTTCGGTAAGCAGATCGTTTATCAATAAACCAACTTCGCCGGAGTTATAGGTACGTACTGAAGTTAAAAAGTTGTTGCTGTACTTCTCCATCGAAGCCTGCACATCGGTGCCATAGTTCAGGATGGAGTTAACGTCTTTAGGGTCAAGAGCCTTGGCTACTTCGCTGTATTTTTGAACTTCGGTAGATGTAATGTTAGCTAAATCTACGTTACCTTCTTTATCCAGCAATTTTACCGGGGTGGTTGTACCCGGTGCCGGTGTAATATCCAGGCTTATTGGGGTTATGTTTATCGGGTTGCTATTTGGTGCGCCTTCCATTTTCTTGAGTTTTTAATGGTGATTTTGGTGAGTGGTCAATTGTGAGTGGTCAGTGGTGAGTGGTGAGTAGTGAGTGGTCAGTGGTGAATGGCCGGTTGGGGGTAGTGAGTGGTGAATTGATATTAATCTTCCTCCTAACTCACTACTCACCGCTCACTACTCACCAACTCACAACTCACTATAAATAATTATTGGTAACAGTTTTAACGGTTTCTTCCAGTTTGCGGTCGCGGGTTGGTTCGCCAATGGCGTTAAATTTCCATTCGCCGTTCTTCTTGTAAAAAACGCCCATAACCATGGCAACGTGGCCCGCAAAATCTTTGCTGTGTGCAATATCATAGGTAGCAAAAACTTCGTTTACGCGGGTTGGCGTACCTTCATAAATGCGGATAGATGCAAATGGGATGGTGCCAAAATCCTGCCCGCGAAAGCTGTTCAGCATAAATGCCACATAAGTTACTGATGCAGGCAAACCCGGAAGGTTTACGGTGATTACTTCATTGTCAATGCCGTCATTACCATTTAAATCGCCGGTTAGGTCGTCGCCGCTATGTTTTACCGAGCCATCTTTTGATTTTAAGTTGCCGAAGTAAATCACATCTATCAGGCGTTTACTTTCGTCAAACAAAGCGCAACTGGCGTCAAGGTCAACCGCTTCTTTGGTTACGCCAAAGCCAAAAAGACCTTTTTTTTCAATGGCTCCCCAGTTAATGCCCACACAAACACTTTGCAATTTGCTGCCGTTACTTTTTTCGAGACTGATGCGTTGTCCCTTTTGAAGATTAATTGCCATAGCTTTTATTGGTATTTGTTTAAATAATCCTGCAGGCCGCCTTTCATGCCAACGCCAACAGCTTCAAATTTCCAGTTGTTATCTTTTTTGTAGATGCGGCCAAACTCCACAGCAGTTTCTATCGAGAAATCTTCTTCCAGCTCATACTTCAAAATATCAGCGCCTGTTTCGGCGTCAAAAATCCTGATGAAGGAGTTACGTACCTGGCCAAAGTTTTGTTTACGCGCCTCGGCTTCATGTATGGTTACTACGATACAAATTTCAGATACTTTGCCATCCGCTTTTGACAAATCAACCTTGATTTGCTCATCGTCGCCATCGCCGGCGCCGGTCAAATTATCGCCGGTGTGCTCAACAGAGCCATCGGGCGATACCAGGTTATTGTAAAAAACGAAATACTCGTCGGCGACTAATCTTTTGTTATCGCCCAAAATAAAAATGGAGGCGTCTAAATCGAACGCGCTGCCTGTTGATGAGCTATTGGTATCCCAGCCCAGCCCAATGGTAAATTTAGGGGCATGGATGCTTTCGCGCTGGCCTTTTTGCAAATTAATTGCCATGTTTAATCAGATTTTTATTGTTTATAAATAGGTTCCTGGTAATAAAGTTAAGGTTTTGGGCGTAGGCATCAATAGTATGGTAGCCATTGCCCAAAGCCATATCATATAGCAAGTTTACAAAATCCATTGTTTGGTTTTGTATAAAAATGCTAAAGCAATCGGAATTGTAATTCAGGATGTATTTAACTATGCGGGTATTAATGGCAAAACTGTCGCTTTGTATGATGGGTTCAAGATCGAAAATAGTTTTCACCTGGTGGTAGTTTAAAAAATTCTCGATGTTGGGGTGGATGTTTTTATTCACCAATTCGGCAAAGTACAGCATGTAAATATCATTGCTCAGGCCGTATGCATTCACCATTTTCATGATCATGCGCTCGTGGCTGCCGGTTATTTTAATATCATCCAAAAATATCAGCGTTTTACCGGCCAAAAAATCCTTGTCGATATGGAACGAATCGTTACCTATCAGGTTCATCCTTTGCTCAGCATCCAGTTCGCCATAATCCTCTTTATAAGTAATAGTGCGGTGTACCTTGGTTTCCTGAACCACTGCGTATCTGTGTTGTGCCAGCCAGCGGTTAAGCTCATACACAAACCATGTTTTCATGGCGAAGGTGGCCGTTGGGATAAACGAGTAGGGGCTTGATAGCACTACAATTTGCTGCGCAATGGGTTGCTTTGATAAAACATCCTCAATAAAACCATCGGCCAATGCGCTGCCAAATTTGCGGGCTACGGCTTCATCGCCAAATTTGAAACTGCTGTAGCTGTCCGCGCAAAAGCCGAAACTACTATCGTTATTGATGTGATGTAATGAGTAGGTAGCGTTCATTAGCTTAATAAGGCTAAAATGGATTGGTTGTTTGAATTGATAAGCAAATTTTTTATACCGGCGGCATTAGCACCCTCCACATCAGCCTTAGGGTTATCGCCTATATGGATAATATCGTTTAAAGGGATATCCTTATTAGCGTTAACCTGCTTGATGTTTTGCAGCAGCAAATTAAACAAGGCCGGGTTTGGTTTCGACATCCCCACCTCATCCGAGTACAGCTGAAAATCAAAGTAGTTGCTCATTTTTAACTCCACCAGTACTTTTCTTAGGGTTGCCCCTTTTATAAAACCGGTATTGCTTAACAAACTAAAGGTACTACCTGTTTTATCTTTTAGATGCTGCAACGTGGAAATTGTTACAGGCGAGTATACCAGCGGCATGTAATAAAACAACAGCTTCTCCATATCCAGGTACAGCTTGCCGGTATCAATATCCGATAAGCTAAGCTGGTTATCATTAATCAGGCTAATCACCATCAGGTACATCTCATCGGCATCAATGTTTTTGCCGGTACTTTCATTCACCGCGTTGCACATCAAATCAACCTGCCTAAAGGCCTTGGCCACCTCATCGATGCTTTTACCCATCGGGTTAAAATCCCGGTGAAAGATTTTGGTACGCTCTATTTTAAAGTAAGGGTTTGATTTGATCAGCGTAAGCCAAAGATCGAAGGAGTAGTGTTGGTACATCAGGTTCGGGTTGCCAGGTTCGTGGTTCGGGTTGTCAGGGTCGAGTTGCGTTGGTTCAGGCTGCGCGGTCCGCCGAGTTGTTCTCGAACCCCGATCCTCGCAACCCGAACCCCAAACCTCAATATTGTTTAAGTAATTCTAAAAAATTATCGGTAGCAAACGGTTCGCCAATGGCGCGGAATTTCCAGGTGCCGTCTTTACGGTATACTTCGGCAAATTTCATGGAGCACATGCCGTTATAGGTAGCATCGCCGGATAAGCTGAATTTGGCTATTTCCTTGCCATGATTATCAACTGCGCGGATAAAGGCATTCTCGACCATGCCAAAATGCTGGTTGTTCCTTTGCCCCTGGTATATGGCTACAATGAACAGGATACGGTCGTATTTCGGATCCAGCGAATCCAGTTTTACGATGATTTGCTCATCGTCGCCATCGCCCGCGCCTGTACGGTTATCGCCGGTAAGCCAGATATGGTTTGATGGATGACGCATGGAGTTAAAATACACCACATCGCCCTCATATAAATTTATTTTATTGCCGTTGGGTTTTTGAAAAGTGCGGCCCCTGTTGGCAACCTGGCCGTTTTTATCCAACAGGAAAGCAATGGCATCCAGGTCGTATTCCACCTCTTCGCTGCCGCCGCCAAATAGTTTGCCTAAAAAGCCGCCGCCGCTGTGGCTTTGCCGTACATCCCAGCCTAAGCCAATGGTTACCGACGACAAATCGAAGCTTTCGCCTTTATCATTTTTACGAAGATCAATTGTTTGACCTTTTACCAAATTAATTGCCATTGCTTTGTTTTTATTTATAGTGATGATGTACGTGTTGAGACAAATTAATTAAATGCGATAATAAATTCTATCCCGGTAAGTATAAGTATCGACAAAAAAATTCCGCCGAATATAAAAGCGATTTTTTTTAATTTCTTGCTATCCTTTGTTCTTATCCATGAAGTGAAATTCAAAAATAAGTACACTATCCCCGAAATTATAATTACCGCCTTTAACAGTGACAGTATTATGTAGAACGTACTTTTATCCATAATAGCTTCTAAAGTTCTAATTCAAATTCACTTAACATTGTTTAGTAAATTTGAATCATTAAGCTTATCGTCTCAACTACGATGCCATTGCTTTGTTTATTTAATGATTTGCCCTTTAAAATATTTGCTTAAAAAGAAGGCCAGGTCTTCTTTATAGCCCACGCCCGATGCCTCAAACTTCCAGGCCCCACTGCGACGGTATAAACGGCCAAACTCGATAGCTGTTTCGATAGAAAAATCCTCACCCAACTCATATTTGCAAACCTCGCTGCCGGTTTGTTCGTCAATAATGCGGATATATGAATCACGTACCTGGCCAAAATTCTGCCTGCGGGGTTGCGCCTCGTGAATGGTTACCACAAACAATATCTCCTGTATTTTGCCGTCAACTTTAGTTAAATCAATATTGATGGATTCATCATCGCCGCCATCGCTGTTGCCGCCTGATGGATCGTCGCCGGTATGGTGAGCGGCACCGTCCGGCGAATCTACGTTGTTATAAAAAACGAAGAACTCGTCCTCGGGTACAAACCTGTTGCCATCTATCATGATAGCCGATACATCGAGGTCGAAATCATAACCTGTGCCTTCATTTGGGTTCCAGCCCAAACCAACTGTCATTTTCGACAGTCCGATATCTATTTTTTGTCCTTTTTGAAGATTAATAGCCATTGTAAAATGTATTTATATATTGACAAGCAGGCCGCGTAATTGTTACGAAAATGTCCGCAAATTTTGCCTGATATAGGTTTAAAATATGGAACTAAGGTATATGTTTTTTTGATAAGAAAAAGCCCCCTCTAAACGGCTTAGCCATCATGAACACCATTTAAAAATCACAACGTGAATAATCTTCCCCGGTAGGGGATACTTTAACTTCACTCTTTTTTAAGTCCTCCCTACCAGGGAGGATTTAGGAGGGGCTCAATGCTATAAAGTTAAGGAAAATATTAAAATTTCAGTTTCGCGCAAAGACGCCAAGACGCTAAGGAAAAATAAGCAAATCACTTTGCGGCTCTGCGTCTTTGCGCGAAAAAACTCTTAACTTAATAGCATTGAGGTGGGGCTGAGGGGGCTTTCAATCCTCCCCGATATTCAACATATTTGTATAACCTTATTAACCTGCAAATAATCATGGCCAAATTACCTCCCAAAACAAACGCCCAACTGGTAACCGATTACATCCAAAACCTGGATGCCCCGGTTGCGCAAATTGTACAGGCCATCAGGCAGATAGTTTTAAGCGTTGACCCCGAAATTGGCGAAGAAATTAAATGGAACGCCCCCAGCTTTTTGTATACCGGCGAGATGAAACCCTTTAATCCAAAGGAGTATAAAAGATATATTATTGTTATGAACCTGCACAAACGCATTTTGATGGTTTTCCCCAGCGGGGCAAAAGTTAATGATAACACGGGGCTTTTAGAGGGTGATTACGTGGATGGCCGCCGCCTGGTATATATTAAAGATATGGATGATTTAAAAACCAAAGAGCCCGCGATAAGAAAAGTAGTGCTGGATTGGCTGGCCCTGGTTGAGAAATAAGCAAGGTTGATCCTTCAAAAAAGCGCCTTTTTTTGGGCTCTGAAGATACTTCTCTTTTTAAAACAACTGCAGGTAAATACTCATTTTCTATCCGTCAAAACAACTTGTTACAGGCTTGTAATATTTGCGATACTAAAGTTACGCAATCGATGGAAATGGTTACATTTAGCCCGCCTTAAGCATAAAACTATTAAGCCAAAACAACCAATAAAACCTATCAATAATTTCATATGCGATTAAAAATTTCTTTACTGCTGGCGCTTGCTATGCTTGCATTTAACTTCAGCAAAATAGTTGTTAAGCCCAAAATTCTGGTATTCACCAAAACATCCGGCTATCACCATGCATCCATTGCGGCGGGTTCTGCAGCTATCATAAAACTGGGCACCGAAAATGATTTCTCAGTTGATACTACATCCAACGCTTCAAAAATCAGCGAAGCCAATCTTAGCCAATATGCCGCGGTTGTATTTTTAAGCACTACCGGCTATATGCTTAACAATTACCAGCAGGCCGATCTGGAACGCTATATGCAGGCGGGCGGCAATTTTGTAGGTGTACATGCTGCTGCCGATGCCGAATACGATTGGCAATGGTACGGCCGTTTGGTAGGGGCATACTTTGACAACCACCCCGCTATGCAGGAGGCCACATTAAAAGTGGTGGATAAAAATCACCCATCAACCCGCACTTTGCCTGATGACTGGAAAAGAACAGATGAGTGGTACAACTTTAAAAAGATAAGCAAAAACCTGCATGTGCTTATTAAAATTGATGAAAACAGCTACAAAGGCGGCACCAATGGCGATAATCACCCAATGGCCTGGTACCATAACTTTGAAAACGGACGCGCCTTTTATACCGAACTTGGCCATACTGATGAATCGTACACCGATCCGGTATACTTAAGTCACCTGCTGGGCGGTATTAAATATGCCATTGGCGACAATAAAAAGCTCGATTACACGAAATGTACCACACTGCGCGTACCCGAAGAAAACCGTTTTGTAAGAACATCCCTGATTCAGGGCACTTTTTACGAGCCTACCGAAATGACCATTTTACCCAACCTGGATATTTTGGTAACCCAGCGCCGGGGCGAAATCATGTTGTTTAAAAATGCCGGTAAAACCGTTAAACAAGCCGGTTTCCTGAACGTTTATTTTAAAGCGTTGCACACCAAAGGGGTAAATGCCGAAGAAGGTGTTTTAGGCATCCAGGCCGATCCCGACTTTAAAACCAACCACTACGTTTATATTTACTACAGCCCGGCAGATACTTCGGTAAATCGTTTGTCGCGCTTTACGCTTACGGGCGATACCATCGATAACAAATCAGAAAAAGTTGTATTGCAGTTATACTCCCAGCGCGAAATTTGCTGCCATACAGGTGGCTCCATAGCCTTTGGGCCAGATCATATGCTTTTTGTATCTACCGGCGATAATACTACGCCATTTGATGAGGGTAAAAATCTGCCGCATGATACGCACGCGTTTGCACCATTGGATGACCGCCCGGAGCATTTAAATCATGATTCAAGGCGCTCTGCCGGGAATACCAACGATTTAAGGGGCAAAATCCTGAGGATAAAAATAAAAAATGATGGCACTTATACCATCCCCGATGGCAACCTGTTTAAACCGGGCACAGCAAGCACCCGCCCGGAGATTTATGTAATGGGCGACAGGAACCCGTACCGCATAGCTGTTGATAAAAAGAACAACTACCTGTACTGGGGCGAAGTTGGCCCCGATGCCAATAACGATAGCTTAGCCACCCGCGGCCCGCGCGGTTATGATGAATTTAACCAGGCCAAAACCGCGGGTTTCTTCGGATGGCCGTTGTTTATTGGTCCCAACATCCCGTACCACGCTTATAACTATGAAACCGGCGAATCGGGCCCCGCTTTTGATCCGCTGCACCCGGTAAACGATTCCAGGAATAATACTGGCTTAAGAGAACTGCCGCCTGCACAGCCTGCATTTATTTGGTACCCTTATGGCGAATCGAAAGATTTTCCGCAAGTTGGCTCTGGCGGGCGCACCACCATGGCCGGCCCTATTTATTATACCGACATGTATCCTAAAGCAACTCGCCTGCCCGATTATTATAACAAAAAAGTATTTTTTTACGATTGGATCCGCGGCTGGATAAAAGTACTTACCCTGCAACCAAACGGCGACCTGGACAAAATGGAACCGTTTATGGCCACTGCCAAATTCAACTCGCCTATTGATATGGAAACCGGTCCCGATGGTAAAATTTACGTGCTTGAATATGGCTCGGGCTGGTTTACCAAAAACAAAGATGCCGGCCTGGCCCGTATTGACTACAACACCGGTAACCGCGCGCCCGAAGTAAAAAGTATTGTTGCAAGCAAAGCATTTGGTAAATTGCCTTTAGCGGTAACTTTTACTGCAACAGCAACCGATCCGGAAAATAATAAAATGACCTACACCTGGAACCTTGGCAACGGTATCAAAAAAACAACGGCCTTGCCAAAACTGGTTTACACCTATACCAAAAAAGGGAACTACAATGTATCGGTTGAGGTTAAAGACGATGAAGGCGCAGCCACACTAAGTAAAACCACACCGGTATTAGCCGGCCAGGATTCGCCGGATATGAAACTAAAAATGGCTAACATTAAGGCTAACGCAGCGGGAATGACCTTGATGCTGTCGTTAGATTGTAAGGCCTGCCACAAGGTAGCCGAAAAATCTGTAGGCCCGGCATTTGCCGAAGTAGCTAAAAAGTACCCTAAAAACGCGACATCAACCAATCACCTGGTTAAAAAAATAGCTACCGGCGGCCACGGCGTTTGGGGCGATGTGGATATGCCCGCGCACCCCAACCTAAAACCGGCCGAGATTAAACAAATAGTTAACTGGGTATACTCGCTTAAATAACCCCCTTTATACCATAACAACAAATCCGGCTTGCAAAACAGGCCGGATTTGTTGGTTTTAAGCTCAATGCAATTCTGAAAAAGCTTTGCATGTTGTTAGGTTTTTCGTACAAAAATAGCGGAGGTGCAAGTTATTGGGCGGAGCCGACTCACCCCTACGAGGCTCCACCCGTCTGCCCCCTCTCCGCTTCGCGCATAGAGGGGCAAAAATGAGCTACACCCTCTATGCGGCTCAGCCGGAGAGAGAGTCGGCCAGCGCAGCGTAGCCGGGGTGAGTCTTCGCCGTTGTTCAAACGAATGTTTATGTAAACCGAACATCAATCATTATTAACACAACCTCCGTAACCATCCGGCAGTTGACTTGGCCTACTTATTTTTTCTTAGCGTTTTGATGGCCATTTTGCGAAATTGAAATTTTAGTATTTCGCGTTACCTAATTGCATTCTGGGACGTATTACAGGGCAAACCACGGGCTATTCAGAGCAAAAACCGGGTCGTTTTTCGAGCATTTTGATTGAAAAAATGGCAAAATAAGGGCCTTTTTTTCAAAAAACACGCTTTTTTCATCAAAATATGGCGTTTTTTCATAAAAATGAAGCTTTTTTTGCCAAAAATTACTCTACTAATCCTATAGTGCTTATATTTGTCCTAATTGTTATTATCGATCTAACCAATTAGTTCTTTATGGTAAATAATGAGGTCAGTCAACTTAAAAAAAAGAGAGAGCCGCTTGGCTATCTCTTTTTTTGTTTCGGGCCTGTATTTATCTCAAATAAAGTATCCAACCGGTAATAATATTATCCAGATAATACACCATATCGTATTCGATTTTCAGGAGCCGGGAGAGCTGTTAGGTCAACGGTATTGGGTTGTAAATAAGGTTTGTTTTTGATTTAGAACTTAAGGCTTTTGGCTCGGGACTAACATGGCCGGGAGGTTTAAGAAAGCACTTCTTCCAGCACATCGCCCGACCGGATATTGCCAAAACCTTCAATATGCAGGGCATAATACTCCATTAATTTCTGAATTAGATAACGACGCTCGTCGTTACTAAGTTTCAGCTGAGCCATGCTTTCAAAACTGCATTTGAGCAGCCGGCTAAAGTTTTGAGTATGGGGCGGAGACAGGTACATTACCGTATCCGGTTTATATTTGCTGAACGTACCGTTCTTCAGGTCGAAATAATCGGCATGGTCAATCAGCGCCCTGTCAGGATAAAACCCCAGGTACCGTGTAAGCCGGGCTAAAAACAATAGGTGAAAGTTGGCTACGTTGCCGGTTTGATGATCAAGCCACTCTATCGCGCTAAAAACAAAATCAAAAATATTCTCTTCGGCCGATTGCTGTTTAATGGATTTGTATAGCACCTCATTTAAAAAAATGGCGATGCAGCTTTTGATTACATCATAAGGGATGGTTTGTAATACAGGTGAATTTTTAAGCTCGGCTATACGCTGTACGCTGCCGGTATTTTTATGATAAACAACCAAATCAAGCAGGTGCAGGGGTTGCAACATGTTGCGGCCTATTTTTGCTTTTGGCTTTTTGGCCCCGTTAATGATGTATGATTGCAGGCCGAACTTCTCGGTAAAAATTTGCACAATTACACTGCTTTCGCCATAATCGGTAGCTTTAAATATTATACCACGGGTTTTATGCAGCATGCCTTACCAGTAAAATAAGTTTTGGTAAAAATATTACGATGCCTGTTATAAGTGCAAACAGGGCCGCAATTACCACCGCGCCCGCGCAAACATCTTTAACCCTGCCCGCCATTTCATTATAACCTGGAGATACAAGGTCGGTTAATGTTTCAATGCCGGTATTCAAAAGTTCAATTACCAGTACAAGGGCAATAGCCAGCATAATCCATTGCCATTCTGTAAAGGAGATATGGAGCGCAAAGCCCAGCATAACCGCGATGAAAGCCAATACCAGGTGTATCCTGAAATTAGGTTGCGTTGCTGTAGCATACCTTAACCCCTTAAAGGCAAAACCAAAACTGCGTATCAGTCTTTTCATAATTCAAAAATACGTGTAATTGCTCTAACTGATACATTAAAGATTCTTCTGTCAGGGAAATCGCGTTTAAAGTTTATAAGGATTTATTTCGCGCAAAGACGCAGAGACGCAAAGTGATTTGCTTATTTTTTCTTTGCGACTTAGCGTCTTTGCGCGAAAAATCTTATAACTTGATACCATTGATATCCGTATAGCACAATAAGTTGGTCATGAAATCTTAAACGCGATTTCCCTGATTCTTCTGTAAAAAGGCGCACAGCAAAAATTCTTAAGCCTTAGCTCCTTTGCGTGAAAATACAATAATGGGAGGGCAAACACCCCCTGTAATAATATTGATATAATACAATTGTCCGATTAGTTGTAATTTCATCGCTGCTAATCATAATACATGAAAAAGAAATTACTTCTCGCGTTTGCCTCCCTGGTTTCGGCCGCTGCCATGGCCCAGCAGGATGCACCAAAAGCTATTTATTATTCCATATCGTTCCCTAATGCCGCCCATCACGAGGCCGAGATTACTATTACCATTCCGCAGGCGCCCACAGGGCCTTTGCTGGTTAGGATGAGCCGCTCATCTGCCGGCCGCTATGCCACACATGAGTTTGGTAAAAACATTTATAACGTTGCCGCTACCGATGTAAACGGCAAGGCCCTTGAACTGAAGCAGGTTGAAGGTGACGTTTACTCTATAGAGGAGCATCCATCTACCGTAAAAGTAAGCTACACCCTTTTTGGTAACTGGACAGATGGCACTTACGCCAGTATTGACCCAAGCCACGCCCATCTGAACATGCCCGCCACTTTTATGTGGGTTGTAGGGCAGGAAAAAAGGCCGCTTACCTTCCAGTTTAACGATTTGGATAAATATGGCTGGCATGTAGCTACCCAGCTAAAACACGAGGATAAAAATGTGTACAGCGCCCCCAACCTGCAATACATGATGGATTGCCCAACCGAGCTGTCTGATTATAAAATTGCCAGCTGGGATGTGGTTAATTACGACAATAAAAAAGAAAAGATAAACCTTACCGTTCACTCCGATGACAGCCAGGCCGTAATAGATAATTTTGGTAAAATGGTTGCAAGGATGGTACAGGAAGAGAAAGCAGTATTTGGCGAGTTCCCGGCCTATGATTATGGCGAGTATACCTTTATCAGCGATATACACCCAACCACATCCGGCGATGGGATGGAGCATCGTAACTCAACCTGTATCACCATACCTGCTCCTAAAGTTGAAGGTTTGGAAAAAAGGCTGCTGGGCGTTTACGCGCACGAATACTTCCATAGCTGGAATGTGAAACGCATCCGCCCCAAAACATTGGAGCCTTTCAATTTTGAGCATGCCAACATGAGCAGCGAGCTTTGGTTTGCCGAAGGTTTTACCCAATACTACGGCGAACTGCTGCTGGTGCGATCGGGCTTTGTTGATCTTGACGAGTATACCGGCACTATAGCGGGCCTGGTAAACCAGGTATTAAACACCCCTGCCGCTGCCAGGTACCCTGCAACCCAAATGAGCCGCTACTCGGTATTTGCCGATGCCGGTGTGTCTATCGACCCCAACAACAACGCCAACGATTTTACCAGTTACTATACCTACGGCGGTGCTATTGCCCTTGCGCTTGATTTGCGCCTGCGCAGCGATTTTAATATTACACTTGATGATTACATGCGCCAGGTTTGGCTAAGCCGCGGCAAGGTAATGAAACCTTATACCGTTCCTGATTTGCAAACCGACCTGGCCAAAGTGACCAACCCGAAATTTGCTGCCGACTTTTTCAGGAAATACATTACCGGCATTGATAAAAATAACTACGACGAATTATTGGCCAAAGCAGGTTTGATTTTACGCAAAATTAGCCCCGAAAAAGGCTGGGCAGGTTCATTGGCAACTACCGCCGGCCGTGGCAGGGCAGGCCAACCCCGCGCAGGTAATGCCGAAGGTTTGCCCATACTATCAAGCACGATTATCGGCTCGCCGGTATATAAGGCCGGGCTGGATGCAGGCGATGTGATATTAAAAGTAAACGGCGTTGACATTAAAAACCAGAAAGATTTTGACGATCAGCTTGCTGATAAAGAACCGGGCTACGAATTTACCATAAATTATAAAAACCGTACAGGCAGCCATGAAACAATCATGGTTTTAGAGACAAGCCCTAATTTTGAAGTAGTTACCTTTGAAAAGGCAGGCAAACAATTATCAAAAGACCAGGAAATATTCCGTAACAATTGGTTGCAAACTAAAGTCAAATAACCATGAAAAAAAACTTATTAAGCTTAGCTTTATTAGTAGCTTCAACCTGTGGCTTTGCCCAGGATGTAAATAAAATGATTGGGCAGGATGATGTTGCCCGTATTATAAAAACCCTATCGGCCGATGACATGCAAGGCCGTGCAACATTTACGCCGGGCATCGAAAAAGCTGCCCAATTTATTGAAGGCGAGTTTAAAAGCATTGGCCTAACGCCGCTGGCAGGGAACACCGGTTTCAGGCAGGATTTTAAAATGATACGCGCTACACCTGTTAAATTAACCTTAACTATTAATGGGCGAAGCATAGCTGCTGATAGCGTTTTTGCAACCAGCAGCGAATCATTTACCTGGGCCACTGATCCCGATGTTCAGGTGGTACAGGTAACAGCCGGTAAAGATTTCAGGGAGGAATATGGAAGGGTTACCCGAAGCGGTAAAAAATCGTTGGTGTTGGTCGACCCTAAATTTAAAGACTTTTTTGCCCGCCTACGCGGCTTTAGCGGGCGGGGCAGTATAGCCTTTAAAGGCAAAACAACTGTACCCTCTGTATTTGTGCTCGGGAATGTTGATAAGGTAACCGCATTTGATGTAAGTTACCAAACCAAAAGCGAAGAGGTTTTTTTATTTAATGTTGCCGGCATCATCCCCGGCAAAACCAAGCCAGATGAGTTTGTAGTATTCTCGGGGCATTATGACCACCTGGGTATCCTTAAACCGATGGAGGGCGACAGCATTGCCAACGGAGCAGATGACGATGCATCGGGTACAACGGCTGTAATATCGCTGGCTAAATATTACAAAAAACTAAACAATAACGCCCGCACCCTCATTTTTGTGGCTTTTTGTGCCGAAGAAATTGGCGGTTACGGATCGCAATACTTCTCGGGCCAGGTAAGCCCCGATAAAACGGTAGCTATGTTCAATATTGAAATGATTGGCAAGGCATCAAAATTTGGCCCAAATTCGGCATTTATAACCGGCTATGAGCGTTCGGATTTCGGCACCATCCTGCAAAAAAACCTGGATGGTACCGCCTTTAAATTTTACCCGGACCCATATCCCGGGCAGAATTTATTTTACCGAAGCGATAATGCCACGTTGGCCAGGCTTGGCGTACCCGCCCACACGATATCAACAGACCAGATAGACATTGACAAGCTATACCATACTGTAAAAGATGAGTTTAGTTCTTTAGATGTAAGTAATATTACCTCAACAATCAGGGCTATCGCACTAAGCTCGCGCAGTATTATTGCCGGTACAGATACCCCAACAAGAATAGCAAAGCTGGAGCGGTAGCAGATGTGCCGATGTGCAAATTTCAGATGTGCAGATGATGAATTGATTTCGTTTTGCACATTGTCAATAACTCATTGTTTTTGATTTCATCTGCACATTTGAAATCTGAAATCTGCACATCCATCCACCTGCACATCTGAAATTTAAAACTCATGTCCCACATACTCAAAATAGCAGTAGTAGGCCCCGAATCGACAGGGAAATCAACAATGTCAGACTATCTGGCGGCGCATTACCATACCATTGCCGTGCCTGAGTACGCCCGCGGTTACTGCGAAAAGCTAACTGAGCCCTGCACCTGGCAGGATGAGGTCAATATGTTTTATGGCCAGCTCGCTTTGGAAGAAAAGTTGCTGCCCCTGGCCAACAAGATCCTGATCTGCGATACCACCTTTATCACCGTAAAAATATGGAGCGAAGAAATGTTTGGCCGCTCGCCACAGGAAGTATTGGACGAATTGCCCCGGCACCCTTACGATTTATACCTCCTGCTCAGCATCGACCTGCCCTGGCAGGACGATCCGCTAAGAAATTTCCCTACCAGGCGGGAGTATTTTATGAATGTTTGGCATAAAGAACTGGATGCCCTAAATGCCAATTATGTATTGATATCAGGCGCAGGAGCCAACAGGTATGAAAGCGCGGTAAAGGCTATAGACGAGTTTTTGGCAAAATGAGGCAGATGTGCAGATTTCAGATGTGCAGATCCCATCTGCACATCCTTAGTGTGATCGCCGTTCCGCCTTAATTCAGCCTCTTATTCACAATCCTATCTGCATAATCCTGGATAAAGGCCTTACAATCGGCTATGCCGGTATTCATTTCGGGATTTGGGTTGTTGGTCATCAGGTTTTTTTTCAGGCCTTTGTCTGTAACGGCGTATATCCCGGTTATGTTTTTTCCGTCGAACAAATAGGTGTAGTTGCCTTGCATCAGCTGATAAATATTTCCTGTCGAGTTAATAACTCTCGGCTTTTCGGCAGGCAGGCTGCTCATCAGGCTGCGCCCCCATGACCGGAAGGGCTTGTTGTAGCCTATTAAATCGGCAACGGAAGGGTATATGTCCATCTGTGAAGCCATGTCGGTACGTACGCCTTTTAAGGCATAGGCATTATTGGCGCTATAAAACAATATCGGCACGGCAAAGCGGTTAACGCCTTCACTATATTCTGGGTAGTACGTTTGGTTGGTATGGTCGGCAGTTATCACAAAAATAGTATTACCAAACCAGGGTTGTGTTTTGGCATAGTTAAAGAATACCCGCAACGCGTTATCAGTATATTGAACGCATTTATCAATTGCAAGCGGGCCGCCTTTAAACCTGGCCTTATATTTTTCGGGCAGCTGGTATGGGTCGTGAGATGATAAGCTAAACAAAGTGGCCATAAAGGGCTGTTTTTGGGTGCTGAGCGTTTTGCCCATAAACTGAAAAAAGTGCTCGTCCCAAATACCCCAGATGCCGTCAAAATCCCGGTCGTTATTGTATTCTGTTCTGCCGTAATAGTTTTTAAAGCCTAAAATACTGCCAAAGCCCTGGAAACCCATGGAGCCATTTGCCGCGCCATGAAAAAAAGAGGTTTGATACCCCATATTGTTACATACCGATACAATAGACTCAATTTTTTGCTTGGCAAAAGGCGATGATGTAAATGCCGTTTGAAACGACGGAATGCCCGCCAAAACCGACGACATGGCATGGATAGACTGACGGCCATTGGCGTAAGCGTTGGTAAATATCAGGCTATTATCTGAAAGCGAATCTAAAAACGGCGTATACGATACAAAGCCGGGTATGTTAACGCCTTTGTTCATGCTGCCCCAATACTCCCTGGCCATGCTTTCCAAAATAATAATTACCACATTGGGTTTTACAGCGGGCTTGCTATTGTATTGTTTTATGGGTTTAATGCTGGCGTTAATATAATCTGCCGTTGTCCAGTGCTGAAGCTTGAAATTGTTGCTGCTGATTGTGCGGATAATAGCGAAAGGCGTATTTAAAACCACATCGCCCTGGTTGGGTACGGTAACGTGTTTATAGGCATCTACCATGTTAATAGGGCGGGTACTGTGCGCAAAATCGCCCCGGATACCGCCAATAACCAGCGCTACAGCAACAAGGAGCGAAGCTACAGATGTTATAAAGTAGGGCAGCAAATGCTTTGCAGGCTGCGGCTTAATTTTTACACGGTAATACAGCCAAACCCAGCAAACACAACACAATATGTATATCACCAGGATATACCAATAGGCCCAGGTAAAGTGGGCAAATAAGGCTTTTTTATTGGTTTCATCAGCCAGTAAATCAAGCGCTGCTTTGGTTGAGCGTACCTGGCTGAAGCGATAGTAAATGATATCGACGAAATTGGTGGCGTAGGCCAAAAAATTGGTAATAAAGTATAAAATGGTGATGCCTTTTTGGTACCCCGGCCGGGTATTGATGGTTAAGGGCAGTATGCTTAATAAGATGAACAAGCTGTTAATGTAAAGCAGGGCCGTGGTATCAAAGGCCATCCCGTAATAGCACAGTTTTAACAGCGTGGAAAGATTATCAACGGCCAGCAGGTGTGTGTTATAGGCAAAAAATAAAACCCGGGCTATAAAGTAAAACAGGTAGCCTAAAAACAATCGATATATAAGAACCTTATACTCGGATAACCTAAATTTATCTTCCATGAAAAATATTGTTTTAGCTACCCCCAATTATTTAAGGCGAAAGGTGGTAATCCCTGGTTAAGGAAGAATTATGAGTTTATCGTCGTTTAAATACGGGGGTGCTTGTAAAAGCAACGAATGTAATAAATAAGCAAAAACCTTGCTTTAATTTTTGTGTCATAATTTAAAATAACCTGTGAGTTTAGTTAGTATTATTAAATTATGATTTTTTCCAGTAACCTGTGTCCTCACCGGCAGCTATTCCGGGTTGCTTATGAGATGGCGACAATGTTTGCGGAAGGCGTCTGTGAGGACACAGACGCCGGGGTACTTACTCCAAAAAACTTTTCCGCTGCCTGTGTCCTCACAGGCAGCTACGCCTGATGCTATTCAAACAATTCCATGTAATGCGATATCCATTTAAATTTCATGTCGTCTTGTTCGTAAAAAGAGCAAGATGAAAAATAATATTTATTGGGGTCGTTGGTTAAACTCCAATGCTCCTGTAAGGGGTTAAAATGAATGTAATCTAATTTTTGCTCAAGCATTTTTCGGTCAATGATTCTTATTGGTAACGAGTTGCGTTGCCAAAATTGATGGTTACGGTTATTGATATCTGTTTTAAACCGGGCCAACAACGCTTCATTAGTATTGCGCAACTCATCTAAAAACTGGTGCCCTGTGAATTTCATAAAACTGGCGGATGGGCTTTCCTTACCATTCATAGTCAATGGCGACCAAATTAAATGGATATGGTTTGGCATAATGACAAAGCCGTATACTTTCAGTTTCTGATGCTCAATAAGATATACTAAACTATTCATTATGATTAATTTAAATTTATCCGGCCTGAGTAAGGGTATCCAATCGGTTATGGTAGCCGTAAAAAAATAGACTTCGTTTAATTCCATTGATGAAAATAGCAAAAAGGAATAACTTATTAAGTTGTGGCAATAATATTATGTTTGGTTATGAGTCAACGAACGAAAAGGGGCTTATGGGAGACAGACAATGTTTGCGGAAGGTGCCTGTGAGGACACAGGCACCGGAAGGAATTTCCCGCGGTCTGTGTCCTCACAGACCGCTATTCCGGGTTGCTTATAAGATGGCGACAATGTTGCGGAAGGTGCCTGTGAGGACACAGGCGCCGGAAGGGATTTCCCGCGGTCTGTGTCCTCACAGACCGCTATTCCGGGTTGCTTATGAGATGGCGACAATGTTTGCGGAAGGCGCCTGTGAGGACACAGGCACCGGGAAGAGCCGCGTTTTATGGGGCGTACAACAAAAAAAGCCGCATTAAGCGGCTCTTTCAATATTATTAGTTATGAATCATTCCTCCACCATTTCGCTGTTGGGGCTTGCTACCTCTGGTACTTCGTGTTTGAAGTAGCGCTTTTGGTATAGCAGTATCATGATAACACCCACACATATTGCCGAGTCGGCAAGGTTAAATACCGGCCTGAAAAACTCAAATGACTCGCCGCCCCAAAACGGAAACCATGTTGGGTAAGTGCCTCTGAGCAGGGGGAAGTAAAACATATCAACCACCCGGCCATGAAACAGTTTACCGTGCTGAAACAGTATGCCGTAAAAGGTAGAGTCGATAATGTTACCTACTGCGCCGGCTAAAATAAGCGCCACGTTCATGATTAACCCGCGATGGTATTTATGTTTAATAAGGTAAATTAAACTGTATACAATGCCCGCAACTGCGGCTATGCGAAACAGGGTTAATGCCAGTTTGCCGGCATCGCCACCCCACTCCATGCCAAATGCCATGCCGTTATTTTCGGTGTAGTGCAACATGCCGTGACTGCCCAGGAAGCGAATTTCTTCGCCCATGTACATGTACCTGCGTACCCAGGTTTTAATAGCCTGATCGGCAAGGATAATGATGAAAGCGGTAAAAAAAGGTTTGGTGTAAGCAGCCTTCATTTATTGCCTTAATTTTGCTTCCATCGTCATGGTAGTGTGTGGTACTGCGCGCAAACGCTCCTTAGGGATCAGTTTACCGGTTTCGCGGCAAATACCGTAGGTTTTGTTTTCAATACGTACCAACGCAGCTTCCAACTGATCGATAAATTTTTTCTGACGGGCAGCTAACTGGTTAATTTGTTCTTTTTCCAGTGTGGCCGAGCCATCTTCCAATGTTTTATAGGTACCTGCGGTATCGTCGGTTCCGTTGGCGTTTGGCGAACTTAATGATGTTGCAAGTGCGTTTAATTCTTCTTTAGCACTACGCAGCTTGTCGAGGATTAGCGCTTTAAATTCCTGCAGGTCTGACTCAGAATATCTGGTTTTTTCGTTTTCTACTTTCATTTATATTTTACTAATTACAATCAAAATTTCATGTCCGTCAATGGCTATTAAATCGCCTTCATTTAACTGGGTATCAAGCACTATACCCACGGCCAAAACTTCGGCGCAAATATAGGCTAAATTATTTTTTACCGATTCGCTGATGTAAGGAAGATCAAAAAGCTTAACATCGATTTTATCCGTTACTTCAAACCCTTTATCCTTACGAAGGTTTTGGATGCGGTTAATCAATTCGCGCGCTATGCCTTCCTGTTTCAATTCATCGGTTATGGTAACGTCTAATGCAACGGTTAGTTTGCCTAAATTTGCAACCTGCCAGCCCGGTACATCTTCAGCTACCACATCTATATCTTCGTCTAATATAATCATTTGAACAACACCATTAGACGGATAGAATGGAAACATTCGGTTTGCAGAAGCGTCAATTTCGTTAATCTGATCTTGCGTTAATTGATTTATTTGATTAACAACAAGGTTCATATCTTTGCCCACTTTTTTTCCTAATGATTTAAAATTAGGCTTAAATTTCTTTTTAATAACCCCGGAGGTGTCATTTATAAACTCCAGGTGCTTGATATTTGTTTCTGATAGAATCAGGTCAGCAACCTTACTAACCTGATATTCAAAATCGAGATTTAAAGATGGGATTAATATCTTGCTTAGTGGCTGCCTTACATTAATTCCTATTTTTTTACGTAATGATAACACCAAAGATGAAATGTCCTGTGCCAGTTTCATACGCTCTTCCAGGCCGGTATCAACCAGGTTGGCGTGATACTCGGGGAAGTAGGCCAGGTGAACAGATTCATAAGCTTCTTTGCCGGTAACACTATTTAAATCGCTGTATAACCTATCGGCAAAAAACGGCGCTATAGGCGACATTAGCTTGCTAATGGTGATTAAACAGGTATATAACGTTTGATATGCCGATAACTTATCGTCCGAATTATCTGACCGCCAGAAACGGCGGCGGCTTAGGCGGATAAACCAGTTGCTGAAATGCGCATCCACAAATTCCTGTATGGCACGGGCTGCCTTGGTTGGCTCAAAATCGGCATAAAAACCATCAACCTCTTTGGTTAAGGTATTTAGTAGCGATATGATCCAACGGTCAATCTCGGGGCGTTTGCTGATCTCTATTTCGGCCTCGCTGTAAGTGAATTTATCGATATTAGCATACAGTACAAAGAATGAGTAGGTATTATAAAGCGTACCGAAAAACTTACGGCGTACTTCGTCAATGCCCTCTACATTAAATTTCAGGTTATCCCATGGCGATGCATTGCTAATCATGTACCAGCGCGGCGCATCGGCACCAAACTGCTCAATGGTTTCAAACGGATCGACACCGTTGCCTAAACGTTTAGACATTTTGTTGCCGTTTTTATCCAGCACCAAACCGTTCGAGATTACGTTTTTAAAGGCAACGCCACCGTTGCCAACTTTTTGGTTTACGGCTTTTACTTCATCGCTGCACTCGCTTAGCATTACGGCTATGGCGTGCAGGGTAAAAAACCAGCCGCGGGTTTGGTCAACACCTTCGGCAATAAAATCGGCCGGGTAGGCTTTGGCAAATTCATCTTTGTTTTCGAAAGGGAAATGCCATTGTGCGTAAGGCATGGCGCCGCTATCAAACCAAACGTCAATCAGGTCGGGTTCACGGAACATCTTGTTGCCGGTTGATGAGGTTAATATCACATCGTCAACATAAGGGCGGTGCATGTCTTCCAGTCCGAAGCCTTTAGGCATAAAGCCAGCAGCTATCGATTTTTCAATCTCAGCATTTAACTCAGCAATCGAACCGATACATTTTTCTTCACCGCCATTTTCCTCGCGCCAGATAGGTAGCGGGGTACCCCAGTAACGGGAGCGCGACAAGTTCCAGTCAACTAAATTTTCCAGCCAGTTACCAAAACGGCCGGTACCCGTCGATTCCGGTTTCCAGTTGATGGTTTTGTTGAGCGCCACCATTTTATCCTTAACGGCTGTTGTTTTGATGAACCAACTATCCAGCGGATAGTACAAAATAGGCTCATCAGAACGCCAGGAGTGCGGGTAGCTGTGCTCATAACTTACTCTTGCGAATAATCTGTTTTGCGACTCTAATAAAATAGCGATTCTAATATCTACAGACAAATACTTGTCCCGACCTTGTTTTATACGCTCTGTTTCTTTTTCTTCGTCTGTTAAATAAGCCTCTTTAACATATTCATTTGCAAAATCAGTTACCTCTTCGGTAAATCGCCCTCGCTTGTCAACCAATGTTAAAGAGCCTATTCCATTTTCTTTAGCAACTTTAAAGTCATCAGCACCAAAACTCGGAGCAATATGTACTATTCCTGTGCCGGACTCTGTTGTTACGAAATCACCTGTTATCACTTTAAACGCATCCCCATCATCTGGCTTGGCATAAGGCATCAACTGCTCATAACGAACAGCCTCCAGGTCTTTTCCTAAAAAAACAGGAGCCTTAGTCTCATCATCAAGCCACTCTTTGCTGATAGAATCAGCCAAGTCTTCAGCGATTATGAAATACGCTTCTTTCGTTTTATTTCCACGTCCGTACCGACGTATGTATTTAACATTTTTATTAACGGCAAGGGCGGTATTTGACGGCAATGTCCAAGGGGTTGTAGTCCAAGCAATAAAGAAAACTTCTGGTTCTCTTCCGTCTTCGCTATGATCGATATCAAATTCGAATAAAAAATTTGACTTTGCATCCTTAACAACTTTAAACATAGCAAAGGCGCTCATATCTCTCACCATCTTATAGGTGCCAGGCTGATTAAGCTCGTGTGAGCTTAAACCGGTACCCGATTTTGGCGAATAAGGCTGTATGGTATACCCTTTGTATAAATAACCGGCTTTATAAAATTCCTTCAGTATCCACCAAAGGCTTTCAATGTATTCGTTTTTGTAGGTGATGTACGGATCTTCGAGGTCGACCCAGTAACCCATTTTTTCGGTCAGGTCGTTCCATACATCGGTGTAGCGCATTACCTCCTTGCGGCAGGCATCGTTGTATTCTTTAACGGTAATTTTTTTACCGATATCGTCTTTGGTTATTCCCAAAGCTTTTTCAACAGCCAGCTCAATGGGCAGGCCATGGGTATCCCAGCCACCTTTGCGTTTAACCTGGTAACCTTTAAGCGTTTTATAGCGGCAAAAAATATCTTTAATAGAGCGTGCCATGGCATGGTGAATACCGGGCATACCATTGGCGCTCGGCGGCCCTTCGTAAAAAGTGTACGGATTATCTTCCGGGCGATTGCTGATACTTTTTTCGAAAATGTTGTTCTTTTTCCAAAACTCCAGTACTTCTTTGCCTGTTTGCGATAAATTTAACTGCTTATATTCCTTATACATGTATATCTTTTACCTTTTATCACCTCTTTTTTAAGAGGTTGCAAAAATACGGAATTTATAAATCATTTTTTTAATTTAGACGGGTGAAAAATAATAAAGTAAAGCGCACGATATTAATGTTGTTAGTAGCCGTGATTGTGTTTTCGGCCACTATGGCTATCCCGGCTTTACAAGATTCTAAATGGAAGGTTTATCTACAGGGCGGTGCCACTGGTTTAACCATGGCTGGTATTGTGAGTATTATTACTTTGATTATTGATTATTTGAAGGATAGCAGGAAGTAAGCACGATTTACAGGATTAGACAGGATTTACAGGATTTTGATTGTCTGGTTTTTGTATGAACTCGGATTAAGCAGATTTATCAGATTTTTTTTGGATTTGATTTGCGCGGAGGATGTCTTGTGTAATTCTGGTGAACAGGATTAACAGGATTTTTGATCGTCCGCTTTTAGTCTGAACTTGGATTAAGCAGATTTATCAGATTTTTTGGATTTTGATTTGCAAATTGGTTAACTTGAATCAGATTATTCCGCTCCGGACAATCAAAAAAAACCTGTATAATCCTATAAATCTGTTTAATCCGAGTTCAGAAAAAAAGAAAAAAAATCCTGTAAAATCCCTAAATCGTGTTAATAGATAGCCCTGTTCGCCCCGCCGTCAACCTGTATGGTAGTCCCGCTAATATAAGCCGCCTGTTCTGATGCTAAAAAGGCAACCAGCGCTGCCAGCTCTTCGGGTTTGCCAATGCGGCCAAGGGGAATGCTTTTAGCTTTATCTTTTATCGCTTGTTCCGGGTCAACATCTTTAGGGAAAGTGTGCTTGATACGGTCGGTAAGGATTAAGCCAGGGGCCACATTGTTTACGGTGATATTGTATGGGCCAAATTCATCGGCCATTAATTTGGCCATACCCACAACACCCATGCGCATGGTGGTAGATAATACAGAATTACCCAGTACCGCCTTTACCGAACCACTGATGATATTGATGATTCTGCCGCTGCCGGTTTTTTGCATATGGGGCAATACCAGTTTGCTTAAACGTGCTACGCTGAGCAGGTTAAGCTCAAATGCTTTTTGCCATTGTTCATCGTCAAAATTTTCAAACTTATCAAAAGGCGGCCCGCCGGCATTGTTCAGCAAAATATCTATCCGCCCAAATGTAGCTACCGCTTTAGCGACAAATGCATCAATTTCATCAGTTTTGGAAACATCAACCGGAATAGCCACAACCTCGTTACCGGTTAGCTTCCTGATCTCTCCGGCGGTTTTATTTAACTCCGCCTCATCGCGCGAGCCTATAATTACCTTAGCGCCTTCGGCAGATAGCGCTGTGGCTATTGCTTTGCCCAACCCTTTGCTGGCTGCCAGCACCAGGGCTACTTTGTTGTTGAGTTTAAGATCCATAAAAGCCTCACCTAAATCCTCTCCAAAGGAGAGGATTTAGAATAAATATCTAATAACTATTTGTTTATCAAAATGTAAATATACTACATTTGATTATGGACAATTATGATGAATATTTTATAGTTATTGATTTTGACGAATTTGCTAGCGCAATAGGCGATGCAATATATGTGCCCATTACAGATGGCGAAATAAATTATTTAAGGTCTGAGGTTTCGACAGAATATGATATTTCACGAGATGATATAGAGATAAACAGGTTAAATATCGTTGCTGCCAATGGTCGGGTAATTAGAGTTTATCAAAAAAATGATGAATATTTCTATGCTTTGCATCGTTTAGGTATCAACTATTGCTTTTATAAATGCAGTCAAAGAGACGGATTAGCTACCTGGCTAACTTGGTTATTACAATAAAACCTTTACTCCTCTATATCCGGCCCCTTTAATTTTTTCCTGTCCGTCCCTTTTTCAAGCGTTAATAAAAATGCCGGCAACAGGGTAAGGTTGCTTATCATCGCCACCAACAATGTAATAGATAACAGGATGCCTAATGCCTGTGTGCCGCCAAATTTTGATACCACAAAAACACCAAAGCCAAAAAACAATACGGTGGCTATAAATATCATGCTCACCCCGGTTTCGCGGATGGTATCAGATACAATTACAGATATGCTTTTGCGGGTGTTGCGCAGCTCGTGGCGGTAGCGGGTAATGAAATAAATGGTTTGATCGGATGAAATACCCATGGCTATACTGAAAATGAGGATAGTTGATGGTTTAAGCGGGATGCCGAAAAAGCCCATAATGCCCGCTGTAATAATAAGCGGTACCAGGTTGGGTACCAGGGATACAGCTATCATTTTAACACCGCGAAATAATATCCACATCACTATTGCGATCAGGAAAATAGCCCAGGCCAAACTTTCATACAGATTAATAAGCAGGTAATTGGTGCCTTTGATAAATATGATGCTGCTGCCGGTGAGCTCTACATGAAACTTTTTGGGGTTAAAGATAGAGTCGATGCGCGGCTGCAATTCGGCCAGCACTACATTCATTTTTTTTGAACCGGCATCAACCATTTCAAATGTTACGCGGGTAACCTGTTTGGTGCTATCTACATAACTGTTTAAAGCGCTGGTGCCTTTGCCCGTGGAGTTGCCTGCATAGTTCAGGATAAAGTTTTGCTCCAGTCCATCGGGCAGCCGGTAATATTCGGGCGCACCGCCGTAAAATGCCTGGGTGCTGAATTTTAAAACCTGGATAAGCGATATCGACCGGCTAAACTGCGGGTACGACGAAATTAGTTTTTCCAGCTTCTCTACCTTGCGGATTACGCCCAGGTTTACCACGCCGTTTTTACGTTTGGTATCAATGCTTACCTCTAAGGGCAGCACACCGTTAAAATTGCCCTCAAAAAATTTCAGGTCTTCCAGTGTGTTGTTGTGCTGGGGCAGGTCATCAACCACAAAACCGTTAATGTTTATTTGATAAATGCCCACGCACGATATGGCAATTAACACCAATGAGCCTATGTAAATGGTTTTGCGTTTGTTATGTACCAGCTTATCCAAACCGCTTAGTAAACCGGCCATCAGCTTACTATCCTTAATGCCTGCCTTTTGAGGCTTGGGCGATGGCAGGTAGCTGAAAATAATGGGTACCAAAATTACGCTTAATGCAAAAGTAGCTATAATGCTGATGGAGGCTACCAGGCCAAACTGGGTAAGCAGCTCGCTGTTGGTAAAGCATAATACGCCGAAACCTATAGCGGTTGTAATATTGGCAATAAAGGTGGTAATGCCGGCTTTTTCAATAGCCAGGTGCAACGCTTTCATTTTATCGCCGCACAGCCCATATTCGTGGTAGTACTTGTTAAGGATGAAGATGGTATTAGGGATGCCGATAACCACAATAAGCGGCGGAATGATACCGGTAAGGATAGTCATTTCGTAATGCATTAGTACCAGTGTACCCAGGCTCCAAACTACCCCAAGTACAACAATTATAATGGGGAACACCACCGGTAAAAACGAGCGGAAAAATGCCAACAGTATGATAGCGGTAATTAACACCGATAGGCCCAGGAACAAGGAAAACTCATGCGCCACCAAATCGCCAACTACGGTACGGATAAGTGGCAGGCCAGAGTAATGCACTGTAATGCCATGCTTTTGTTCAAATGCTGCACCCAGCTTTTTTATTTTGTTGATGATAGGTACACGGTATGGGGTGTTGATGATCTTATCGTCAAAAGTAATAGCCATCAGGGTAGCTTTGCCATCGTTGCTCAACACCACCCCTTTATAAAAAGGAAGGCTGGCCAGCTTTTGTTTTATACTATCAACCGCCTGTGCTGTTGGTAATATGCCGGTAACCAATGGTTTTATAATAAAACGGTGTTTGGCGGTATCCTTTTGCAGGTTATAAACATTGGCCACCGAAATAACCGCTTTTACACCTTTTACCTGCCTCAAATCGTTGCCGATCTGGAACCAGTCGTTAAATATATCTTTATCAAAAATCTTATCCGATTTGATCCCGATAACCATGGACGATGCATCCTGGCCAAACATTTTTTTAAACTGGTTATACCTGATGTAGGCCGAATCGGTAACGGGCAGTACCTTGCCACCGTTAAAAGTTATTTTTACTTTGCATGCTTCATAGCTCATAAAAACACTTAACGCCACAACGCTTATCAACACAAAAAGCCTGTTTTTAAGAATAAATGATGCCGTTTTTTTCCAGAACATGAACAGTAAATTATGACCGCCGCTAAACTACGAATTTAGATTTAACCACCCATTGAAGATATTGACTTTGCAGGGAAATCGCGTTTAAAAATTTATGATTAATTACGTTGAGCTATTTCTGTGTCAGAGCAATTGTTTATATGATCGCGATTACAGATTTTTCGCGCTAAGACGCAAAGGCGCTGAGAAAAAATAAGCAAATCGCTTTGTATATTAGCGTCTTTGCGCGAAATAAATCTTATCCATTTCAAAAGCGATTGATTGACTTTGTGACAATAGGAGGGCGGCACCAATTAAACCCTAAGAAATAGGAATACTGCCCGTGAAGGCCTGCTAATGAGGTTACCGTAAGCCGTATATAACCGTAATTTGTTAACCTTTATTTAATACTTCGGCACATATAAAATGGTCTATCGCACAATACCGGGTTAATTATCCGTACCTTTAAAGAAATTCTTTAAGCTCATGATCCTTTTTTCGAAGCGAAACCTGCATTATACCGATTACAAATGGACGAATTATACCCAAAATGACCCACGCGTAAACGGCAAACCAGATGCAACCCCGTTTGCAAAGGATGAAGGCAACGAAGTTGTTTACCTGATAAACAAACTGATGATATTGTGGGATTACCGTTTTGCCAATACGGGCAACAAAATGGAAAAACTTATTCACGATAAACTACCCGCCGAAGTATTTACCCAGGAAGATGTACAGGTTTGGCTTAAGTCGAATTTGAAGTTTTAAGTGAGTGGTGAATAGTTGATTGGGTGAGTGGTTGATTAAGTGATTGAATTTGCTATTCAAGCCGGTTAATATCTTCCGATCTGATCCAACCTTGAGTACTGTGGTTATTTACGTCGGTAAAGGTGCAATGAACCAAATTGTTCTTTTCCTCATCGATGTAGATAATATTCCCTTTTACTAAATATGATTTTCTTTTGGTTTCCAACCGGGCATCCGCATAAAAGAATGCTTTGGTGGCAGTGACGTATTTAATAGCTATCCAATTTTGTTTTTTACTAATAACAAAAGTCACTGGCTCATTTTTAAAATGTTGTACCATGGTGCAGCCACCGTGTTCTTCGTCTAACTTTAAGGATAGTTTATTATTGGAGGTCGGAGTAAGTGTGCCGGCTATCAAGTCGTTATTATCGGCGGGGAAATTATCCGACGGAGAAAAGGACTTGATTTTTGCCTGTTTATCTGTTAGTTTTCCTTCGATATAAAAAATACAAGAAAATTGTGGACTCCCGCTGGCAGCATCTTCACCGGTACTACTTTCAAAATAGCCGGTTACCTGGTTGTCTACCGGGTTGAAAGCTATTTTCAACTCATCATATTCGCCGGATAAAACAAGGGGATCATTAAAACTCGATTTTTTAGGACCTTGTTGGCAAGCTGTAAAAATTACTACGATACCGGTAACCAATAATGCTTTTTTCATTGTGAAGATTCAGGATCGAAAGATATGAAAGTCTACACCAAAATCGGCTCATTCCTTCTTAAAATTATAAGGATTATACTCCACAAATCGGCTACATCATTTTTCAAGTCCTCCCTTCCGGGGAGGATTTAGGAGGGGCTCCTCATTCCTTCTTAAAATCATAAGGGTTATACTCCACAAAATCGGCTACTTTAACCCGTACACCTGTTACCCTGCCGTTTTGTACGGTAAAGGGGGATACTGCCTTGCCCAAAGTAGGATCTGAAAAGGTTACGTAGTAGCGGTTGCCACCTAAAGGTTGCAGTTTGGCAAACATTTTAGGGTGGTGTTCAAACCGGATCTCCAGGTCGTTGTTCTCGCCCTGGGTTATGGTCATGCTGCCGTAAAGGCTATTGGTATATTTGCCGGTATAGTTTTCGGCGGGTAGGGCCGGGCGTAAGTTTAGCAGTACCGAATCGCGCAGTTTTTTATCTGTGGCCTGGTCGGCAGTTGCGCGGGCTTTGTAATTAGCCAGGTAAGCATCACTATAATTGCGGTATCCCTGGCCAAAATAGGCATCTAATATTTCCCATCGCAGGGCTTCAAAAAACTGGTTCTGATCGGTATTGGTTAAGATGATAATACCCAGGTGATCTTGCGGAGATAATGTTACCGAAGATAAATACCCGTTTACCCCGCCATCGTGCATCACCAGCCGGTGGCCCGAGTAATCCTGTATAAACCATCCCAACCCGTATAATTCAAAATTGTTTTCGCCATTCAGATGGTGGATGCTGCTTACAATATCCTGTGGCTGCCGGGTAGCCTGTATGGCCGCAGCAGGAATTACCTGCCTGTTGCCAACTTTGCCGTCATTAAGCAAAGCCATAACCCATTTGCTCATGTCATTTACCGACGAGCTGATAGCTCCGGCAGGCGCAAGTCCGTCAATCTGGCAATAAGGTATCGCGGTTAGCCTGCCATCATTTAAGGTATGCGGTACCGTACGGTTTATTGATTTGGGCATTTCGGCCGTAAGTGCCAAAGTATTGCTCATGCCCAACGGGGCAAAAATATTTTCTTTCACGTAAACTTCCCAGGGCTTGCCGGTTACTTTCGGAATAATTTGGCCGGCCGTTAAAAATGCCGAATTGGTGTAACCCCATTTGGTGCGGAAAGGATAAGGCGCTTTAATTTGCCCCAGCTTTTGAATAATTTCTTCGCGGCTAAGGTTGGTATTGTAAAATGTAAAATCGCCCTGGAAGGTTTGCAACCCCAGGCGGTGGCACAATAAATCGCGAACAGTGGCTTGCTCGCCGGCAAGTTTATTATCAAGCTTAAACTCGGGGATGTATTTGGTTACCTTGTCATCTAACGAAAGTTTGCCGCTGCTTTGCAGCATAGCCAGCGCTGTTGCCGTAAAAGCTTTGGTGTTGCTGCCAATCATAAACAAGGTGTTTACATCCACCAGGTTTGGCAGGCCAAGTTCTTTAATGCCGTAGCCTTTCATCAGCACAATCTTATTGTCTTTAACAATACATACAGCCACACCCGGGATGCGCCAGTTGGTAAGGGCACGGCTTACATACAGGTCAAGGCTATCGCTGATAAACTTGCCCCGGTTAGCGCGCTGGGCCTGGGTAACAGTAACTAATGAAACAAAAAGGACAATAAGCAGAAGTATTTTTTTCATTACACTGGTTTTATACTTGGCGAATGTGCTAATTTAACGCAAAATTTACGGCGGTCTTACTTATTTTTTAAATAATGCCGCATTCATTATTCAAAGCATTTTATATGAAATTTTACCGTTCAGGCTGGTCGTTCCTGTTAATCGTTCTGTTTATTTTAAACAATAACCTGGCTAAAGCGCAACGCGCACCTACACACTGGGCCAATGATGGCTATCAATATTATAAAACAACAGGCGGCGAAATTACCGTTTACGATACCCGCGATAGCAGCAAAAAAACAGTTTGGATAAGCACAGCCATGCTTACACCCAAAGGCAAAACACCCATAGGTGTAAAAAGGTTTACAATATCCGACGATGGCAAAAAAGTGCTCATTAACACCAACACCAAAAAAGTATGGCGCTATGATACCCGTGGCGATTATTGGGTGTTTGATACCGGTACGCAAAAACTATGGCAATTAGGCAAAAATTTGCCCGAATCGTCATTGATGTTTGCCAAACTATCACCCGATGCAACTAAAGCGGCTTACGTTAGCGGCCATAATATTTATGTAGAAGACCTGGCCAGCGGGGATGTTAAACAACTGACTACCGATGGCAGCACCCATGTGATCAACGGCACGTTCGACTGGGCATACGAAGAAGAATTTGGCTGCCGCGATGGTTTTCGCTGGTCGCCCGATAGCCGCAATATAGCTTACTGGAAGATAGACGCTACCAAAATTAAAAGCTATTATATGCTGAACACAACCGACTCGATATATCCGTTCGTAGTACCTGTAGAATATCCTGTTGCAGGCGAAGACCCAAGTTCGGCAAAAATTGGCGTGGTTGATATCAGCACCGCTGCTACCAAATGGATGGATATCCCCGGCGACAACGTGCAGCATTACATCCCCCGTATGGAGTGGACTTTAAGCCCTAACGAACTTATTGTTGAGCAACTGAACCGCGCCCAAACCGAAAGCCGCGTATTTATCGGCAATATATCAAACGGTACTACCCGCCTTATCCGCGAGGAAAAAAGCAACTCCTGGATTGATGGCAAAGAGCGCTGGAACAATGGCGACCCGATTGGCTGGGAATGGATAAATAAAGGCAAAGACTTTTTATGGGTTAGCGAAAAAGATGGTTGGAAACATATTTACCGTGTAAGCCGCGAAGGCAAGGAAACCCTGCTTACCAAAGGCGATTATGATGTAATTACCGTAAGCCTTATTGACGAGGCCGGTGGCTACATTTATTTTATGGCCTCGCCGGATAATGCTACCCAAAAGTATTTATACCGCATAAAACTGGCAGGTGGCAAAGCAGAGCGTGTTTCGCCTGCCGATGAGCCGGGCACCCATGGTTACGATATTTCGCCTAACGGAAAAGTGGCGCTGCACAATTTTAGCAATAGCTACACCCCGCCTGCAAGCGAAGTGATAAGCCTGCCCGGCCATCAGCATATTGGCGGTAAAGTTATTGCCGTTGATAAGAATGCTAAAAACAAACCCGAGTTTTTTAAAGTAAAAACGGTTGATGGCATTGAAATGGATGGCTGGATGATGAAGCCAACAAATTTTGACCCGAACAAAAAATATCCTGTTGTATTTACCGTTTATGGCGAACCCGCCGGCCAAACCGTAACCGATACCTGGGGCACAGGCCGTAATGGTTTATATGTAGGCAGCATGGCCGACGATGGCTACATTTACATGTCTGTTGAAGGGCGCGGCGCACCGGCCCCCAAAGGTACCGCCTGGCGCAAGGCTATCTATAAAAATATTGGCATCATCAACATTCGCGACCAGGCTATGGCAGCCAAAGAGATCCTGAAATGGCCTTTTGTTGATTCGGCACGCATAGCGGTACACGGCTGGAGCGGCGGCGGTTCATCAACCCTGAACCTGATGTTCCAATACCCCGAAATTTACAAAACAGGCATAGCCGTAGCAGCTGTTGGCGACCAGCTGACTTACGATAACATTTACCAGGAACGCTACATGGGCGTACCGGTTAATGACGAAGGCAAGGCTGCATTCATTAAAGGATCGCCCATTACCTACGCCAAAAACCTGCGCGGCAACCTGCTGTACGTACACGGTACAGGCGATGATAACGTACATTACAAAAATGCCGAAGAATTGATTAACGAACTGGTTAAATACAACCGCCAGTTTGAACTGATGGCTTACCCCAACCGCACCCACGGTATTTTTGAAGGCCCGGGCACCAGCCTGCATCTGCACACCATGTTCACCAGGTATTTGAAAGAACATTGCCCTCCGGGTGGGAGATAGGATGGTGGTTTGATATTGGAAAGGCCTCTCGTGAAAATGAGGGGCCTTTTTGTTAATTCGGATTGTGGTGTTTTGCCCCTCTGGGGCATCGAACCAAGTTTTCTGCCATAAAATTTAAAAAGCGATTGCCTGCTCTTTTACGCCACCTAATTGTGTGTACGCATCTTAGTCATTAAAGGAAAATGTCATCTCGATTGAGCTTGGGAGGGTTTGTGTGGGCAGGGCGAAAGAGAAACTATCTCTTGAGCGTAGCGAAAAATCCTACACGATTTGCATTCCATTACGCAAGTTCAATAGCAAGGCGTAGGAGATTTCTCCTCACCGCCAACGCACCAGCCTGCGCCTGGTTCGTCGAAATGACAAGCTACTTATTGGCTGACTATCGAACTACTCTAAATTTTACGACGCTATGGTATGCGCGTTGCGTTGGGCGCCTAAGTTTTTAACCTGCCTGGCAATTCCGTCGGCATCAAAACCACATTCGGCCCAAAGTTCGGGTTGTTCGCCGTGCTCAACAATCCTGTCGGGTATGCCTAAGCGCTTCACCTGGGTTTTTTGATAACCGTTATCGGCCATAAATTCCAGTATCGCACTGCCCATACCACCTTCAAGGCAGCCGTCTTCAACGGTAATCACTTTATCAAATTTCCTGAATACTTCGTGTAGCAAAGCCTCGTCAAGTGGTTTCACAAAACGCATATCGTAATGAGCAGGATAGTAGCCCTCGTTATTTAGCGCGGCTATGGCTTTTACAGCCTCGTTCCCGATGGCGCCGATAGATAGTATCGCTACATCTTCGCCGTCGCAAATTTTACGGCCTTTACCTACAGGTATGGCCTTGAAGGGGCGTTGCCAGTCAACCATGACGCCATTACCACGGGGGTACCTTATTACAAACGGACCCATGTTTTCCTGCTGGGCTGTGTACATCAGGTTACGCAGTTCTTCCTCATTCATTGGTGCCGACACCGTCATGTTAGGGATACAACGCATATAGGCCAGGTCATAAGCGCCGTGGTGGGTTGGGCCATCGGCACCGGCAAAACCAGCGCGATCAAGGCAAAGCACCACGTTTAGTTTTTGTATGGCCACATCGTGTATTACCTGGTCATACGCCCTTTGCATAAAGCTGGAGTAGATATTACAAAAAGGCACCAGGCCCTGCGTTGCCAAACCAGCCGAGAAGGTTACGGCATGCTGCTCGGCAATACCTACGTCAAAAGCACGGTTAGGCATAGCCTTCATCATAAGGTTTAATGAACAGCCTGACGGCATTGCCGGCGTAATACCCATTATTTTAGGGTTTTGCTCGGCCAGTTCAATAATGCTATGGCCAAATACATCCTGGTATTTAGGCGGCTGTGGCTTATCGTATTTGGCTTTCTTTATCTCGCCGGTAATTTTATCAAATAAACCTGGGGCGTGCCACTTGGTCTGGTCTTTTTCGGCCAGGGCGTAGCCCTTACCTTTGGTGGTAACGCAATGTAATATTTTGGGGCCCGGAATATCGCGCAGGTCTTTTAAAACCTTTACCAGGTGGTTTACATCGTGACCATCTATCGGCCCAAAATACCTGAATTTTAAAGCTTCAAAAAAGTTGCTTCGTTTTAGCAGTGTACCTTTTATGCTTTTTTCTAATTTCTGGGCAATTTTAAACGCATCCGGGCCAATAGCCGATAACTTGGCCAGCACGTGCGCAATATCGTCCCTGAAACGATTATAGGGTTTAGAAGTAGTAATATCCGTAAGGTATTCCTTTAAAGCGCCTACATTTGGGTCGATAGACATGTTATTGTCGTTCAGGATCACCAGCAGGTTGGAGTTTTCGATACCTGCATGATTCAATGCTTCAAAGGCCATACCCGCTGTCATGGCACCATCGCCAATAACGGCCACGTGTTGCCTGTCGGTTTCTCCTTTGTAATGTGATGCTACTGCCATTCCCAAAGCAACAGATATAGATGTTGATGAGTGGCCAACACCAAAAGTATCATATTCGCTTTCAGATCGCTTAGGGAAACCGCTGATGCCTTTATAAATCCGGTTGGTGTGAAACGCCTCGCGGCGGCCTGTGAGTATTTTATGGCCGTATGCCTGGTGGCCTACATCCCAAACTAATTGGTCGTAAGGGGTATTTAAAATGTATTGCAATGCAACAGTAAGCTCAACAACACCCAGGCTGGCGGCAAAATGGCCGCCATTTACCGATACTACATCGATGATATACTGGCGCAACTCCTGGCAAGCTTGTTCAAGTTGATCTTCGCTAAGTTGCTTTAAATCAGAAGGGTAATTTATTTTTGATAATAAATCGCCGGCCGGTACCTGCATTGACATTTGTAATCTGTATTTAACCTACAAAGTAAACTAATTATTTATAAATAAAGCATATCGATTTGTATTAAAAAGAATCAAGAATTAAGAGTCAAGAATCAAGACAGCCACCTTTTTAGTTTTACTTAATTATCTAAAATTGGTTATTCAAAAAATCTTGACTCCTGATTCTTGATTCTTGACTCTCCTTCCCTATTTTTACAGTCATGACCGACGATAGCTTTGCCATAAGATTACCACAGTTTGAAGGTCCGTTTGATCTGTTGCTGTTTTTTATTGAGCGCGATGAACTGGATATTCATGATATCCCTATTGCCAAAATCGCCGACGATTTTTTGAACTACATTCACCAAATGACCAGCCTGAACATGGAGATGGCCAGCGAATTTATTTTTGTGGCAGCTACCCTCATGCGTATCAAGGCAAAAATGCTGCTACCCCGTTACGAGGCCGAGAATGCCGGAGACGATACCGATACAAAGGAAAACCTGATTCGTAAGCTGATAGAATACAAAAAGTTTAAAGAACTGTGCGATGAGCTGCGCCCTTACGAAGACGAACGTTTTAAACAGGAGAAACGGGGCAACATTAAGCACGACCTGGAGCAGGTGGAAAAAGTAGTGCTTCCCGGCGAAGAGCTATCAGAAATAAGCCTGTACAAGCTTATGATGGTGCACGAACGCCTGATGCGCAACTACCTTAACCGCAGCGAAGAGGTGAAGCATACCGTAGTTCAGTACCCTTACACCATCGAAAAACAAAAGCAAGCTGTTGCCGATCTGCTTAAGATCAATAAAATGCTCGATTTTAAGGCTCTGGCCAAAGAATCGGAAAACAAAGTGCATTTTGTATACAACTTTTTGGCTGTACTGGAAATGCTGCAACAGGAACTGATAGAAATACAAATAGGACTGGGGTACAATAACTTTTGGATATCGCTGAGATAGATATGAGATGTTAGATTTGAGATATGAGACAGGAAGCCACCTCTTGACCTTGGCTCAATTTTGAGATTGATGTAAGCTTAGATGTAATAATAAGATTATTATTGTAGATGTAAGGTATCGCTATTGCAGTAATTTATTAGCTGTAAGTGCTTGAATGGCAAATTATATTGGGCTTGGTCTCATATCTCAAATCTCACATCTCAAATCTATCTTTTTACCTAACTTAGCGCCGTTAAAAACATACAATGAAAAGAGATAAACTGATATTTAAACTTTTGGATGAAGAGCAGCAACGCCAGGAAGAGGGCATTGAACTTATTGCATCTGAAAATTTTGTAAGCCGTCAGGTAATGGAAGCGGCGGGTTCTGTTGCTACCAATAAATATGCCGAAGGTTTGCCGGGCAAACGCTATTATGGCGGCTGCGAGGTGGTTGATGAAATTGAAACCATTGCCATTGAGCGTGCAAAACAGCTGTTTAACGCCGAGTGGGCAAACGTACAGCCACACTCTGGTGCGCAAGCCAACGCTGCAGTAATGCTGGCCTGTTTACAACCCGGCGATAAAATATTAGGCTTTGATCTTTCACATGGCGGTCACTTAACACATGGTTCGCCGGTGAATTTTTCGGGTAAATTATATGAACCACATTTTTATGGTGTGGTTAAAGAAACCGGCTTAATTGACTACGAGCAACTTAAAAGAGTCGCTTTGGAGCAAAAACCAAAACTGATCATCTGCGGTGCTTCGGCTTACTCGCGCGATTGGGATTATGAATTTATCCGTGCCGTTGCCGATGAGGTTGGCGCATTGGTATTAGCCGATATTTCGCATCCATCGGGCCTTATTGCCCGTGGTTTGTTGAAAGATCCGCTTCCGCATTGCCATATTGTTACTACAACCACACATAAAACTTTACGCGGCCCGCGTGGTGGCCTGATTTTGTTAGGTAAAGATTTTGAAAATCCTTTCGGCGTAAAAACACCAAAAGGCGAGATCAGGATGATGTCGTCCTTATTGGATATGGCGGTGTTCCCTGGTACCCAGGGTGGCCCGTTGGAGCACATTATTGCTGCCAAAGCCATTGCTTTTGGCGAGGCTTTGAGCGATAGCTACATGAAATACATTGTACAGGTAAAAAAGAATGCCGAAGCTATGGCCGAAGCATTTGTGAAACGCGGTTACCAGATTATTTCTGGTGGTACCGACAATCACCTGATGCTGATTGATTTGCGTAATAAAAACATTACCGGTAAAGCCGCCGAGAATGCTTTGGTTAGCGCCGATATCACTGTAAATAAAAACATGGTGCCTTATGATGATAAGTCGCCGTTTGTAACATCGGGTATCCGTGTTGGTACAGCAGCTATCACCACCCGCCATATGAAAGAGAAACATATGGAAGAGATTGTAGAGCTGATAGATGCGGTAATCTCCGATCCGGAAAATGAGCAGTCTATCAAGAAAATTCGTAAAAGGGTGCACAAGCTGATGTTTGATTTTCCATTGTATCGCGAGGAAGGATCAGAATAAATGGCAACAAAGCGGCATGGAGTTATAGATGATGAGCATGAGCGTTTAACCGCGCTGCAATCATACCATGTGCTTGATACATTGCCAGAAGAAGAATATGACGCTATAGCGCGCCTGGCATCCTATATATGCCAGGCACCTTTTGCTTTTATCACCTTTATTGACAATCACCGGCAGTGGTTTAAATCAAAAATTGGCTTGCCGGTTGATTATATACCCAAAGCAGATTCCTTTTGCCGCCACACCATTTTGGGCGATGATATAATTATTGTTCCTGATACTACTAAAAACGATTTGTTTGCCAATACCGATCTGGTAAAAGGCGATATGGCCATTAGGTTTTATGCCAGTGCGCCTTTGATTAACCCGCAAGGCTACCGCGTAGGCACCCTTTGCGTTTTTGATCAAAAAGTAAAGCATTTGAGCGCCGAACAGGAAGACGCATTAAAAATACTTGCCAAAGATGTGATGTCGCACCTTGAATTGCGCAAACAAAAACGCGAGTTGGAGCAAAACCTGCAAACGCATAAAGATTTTTACAACCTGTTTGATAGTTCGTCCGATGTCCATTGCATTATGGACAGGGATTTTAACATTGAACAGATCAATCGCTCGGTTAACGCTGTTTTGAGTATTAGCCCCGAAAAGGCCATTGGCCAACCCATCTGGAATTTTTTTCCCGAAGAGGAAAAAGTCCGGACATTAAATGTGCTTAAAATAGGTTTAAGTAAGCAGCAACGTAAATTTGATATCGAAACCGTTGTGTTGGTCCCCGGAGAAGCTATTAAATGGCTAAGCTGGTCGGTTAAATTCAACGGCGATAAATGGTTTGCCAGCGGGCGCGATATTACCTATCAAAAACAAATCTTGCAGGAGTTGGAACAATTGGCCCTGGTAGCCAGTAAAGTTAGTAACGGTGTTGTAATAAGCAACGCAGCTGATGAGGTTGTTTGGGTGAATGATGCATTTGAACACATCACAGGCTTTATGTTAGCCGATGTTAAAAATAAATGCCTGGGCGCCACACTCAAGGGTACCGTTGCAGATGCCGCCGCCGAGGCAAAATTGATAGCCTCGATAAAAAATAAAGAGTCATATGAAGCCGAGCTTTTAATAACACCAAAAAGCGGCAAGCCTTTGTGGGTTACGGTTATTAACTCTGCAATACGTAACAATGGGGGCCATGTTGATAAATATATCAGGGTAATTATTGATATATCGGCCCGTAAAAAAGTTGAGCAGGATCTGGAAATACTATCGTTTGCGGCCCGGAAATCGCCCGGAGGCATATATATCCGTGATAACGAGGGGCGGTTTATGTGGATGAACCAGGCTTTGGAGGATATTATAGGTTATTCGTTTGCCGAGTTGGAAGGCAAGGCAATTGGCACATCGTTGTTGGGCAAGGACTCTGACCTGAGCGTTTTTGAAGGCGCCGTGCAGGCCGTAAAAGAAAACCGGCCTTATGAGGTTGAAATAAAAGTGTACAAAAAAGACGGTACGCCAATATGGGCCTGGCTGTCAAACAGCCCGATATTTAACGAGGCAGGTAAAGTTGACCGGCAGATAGGGGTAATGGTTGATATTACCGAACGCAAGAAAGCCGAAGAGGAACTTACCCTGTTGTCCCTTGTGGCAAGCAAGGTTACCAGTGGCATAGTTATTAACAATAGTGAAGGCCGGGTTGAGTGGGTTAACGAAGCTTTTGAGAAAATTACCGGCTACCAGATAAAAGAAGTGCGGGGGAACCACCTGGGCGATGTATTGAAAGGCGCATTAACCGACGTTACTATTATTGAACGGGCGCGTGAACTTTCCAGAAATAAACAATCTTTTGAGGTTGATTTACTTATTTACCGCCAAGACGGACAACCCTTATGGGTATCTGTCATCAATTCGGTGATATTAGATGCTAAAGGCAAGGTTGATAAGTACGTAGAGGTAATAATTGATATTACGGAGAAAAAGAAGGCAGAGATTCAATTGATTGCCGCCAAAGAAGAAGCGCTGCAACTGAGCCGGGCCAAGGACATGTTTATATCGGTGATGAGTCACGAAATCCGCACGCCGTTGAACGCTGTTATCGGCATGTCGCACTTGCTGATGGATGAAGATCCGCTGGAATCGCAGAAAGAAAACCTGGCCATTCTTAAATTTTCGGCCGAGAATTTATTGACGCTAATAAACGATGTGCTCGATTTTGCTAAGATGGAAACAGGCAATGTGGAGCTTGAGCGTATACGGCTTGACCTGCGCGATATGGTACAGAGCATCAACAATTCACTGCAATACAAAGCAGTCGAAAAAAATATATATCTTAGCAGAAGCATCGATGAAGATGTGCCGTCTGTTATTTTGGGCGACCGTACCCGTTTAAGCCAGATCATATTAAACCTGGTAAGTAACGCGGTTAAGTTTACCGATATGGGTGGTGTTAACGTCGATCTGAAGGTTATCCAGGAAACGGATAAGGATGTAAGGATCAGGTTTTCGATCACAGATACGGGGATAGGTATTGCGCCTGATAAAATAAATGTGATATTTGAGCAGTTTAAACAAGCCGAAGCCGATACTACACGTAAATATGGGGGCACAGGTTTAGGCCTGGCCATTAGTAAACGCCTTATTGAATTGCACGATTCGCGTATAAATGTGGATAGCGTGCCAGGTCAAGGTTCAACTTTTTGGTTTACTATTACTTTCAACAAAGCAGATAAGCAATTAAATAGCAATAATAACAAAGTGGAAGAGGGACTTAAAATTAATATTTTAGTAGTTGATGACAACCAGATAAACCGGTTGCTGATCAATAAAATTCTTAAAAAATGGGGTGCCGATGCCGATTTTGCCGAAAACGGGCTTGAGGCAGTGAACAAGGTAACGGCAAACCAAAACTATAATGTAGTATTGATGGATATACACATGCCCGAAATGGGCGGTTTGGAAGCTACTCAGGTTATCCGCTCAAATCCTGAACCATATTTTCAGCAATTGCCTATCATCGCGCTAACCGCATCTATGCTCAGCAACCAGATGGGCGAAATAGATAACGCCGGCATGAACGATTATATCCTGAAACCATTTGATCCAAAAATACTTTTCGAAAAATTGAGCAGATATCAGAATCAATAGGCCCCCCAACCCCCTGAAGGGGGAGCTAAAATAAACGCTGCCGCGGGCTTCCAGCTCGTGGTTACACACGGTTTCAGCTTTCAGCTGAACTTAGTCATATATCTATACTGCATATGCAATAGTAGCAATACTCAGCTTCAAGCCAGGTACTTGCAATAATTCAATCCCGCAAGCTTCCAGCGTCGATCCGGTAGTTACAATATCATCTACCAGTAAAACGTGTTTACCTTCCAGTCTTTCCGGCTTGGCAACTGCAAATACTTCCTGCATATTTTCAAACCGGGCAAAGCGCGATTTATGAGTTTGGGTAACTGTGGCAACCTTCCGTATCAGATTATCCAACTCGACGGTAGCTGCCAGCTTATCGGCCAATCCATCGGCAAAGCATGCGCTTTGGTTGTAGCCGCGCTCTTTTAAACGTTTTTTATGCAGGGGAACCGGGATAATGTAATCTATCGTATTAAAAACCGGGTTCTCTTTTAATTGGTTGCCGGCAATGTTTCCAGCAAGGTTACCAATCTGTTTCATGCCGCTGTATTTAAAATGGTGCATCAGGTTTTGCACTTTGCCGCCTTTGTTAAAAAAGTAAAGGGCATAGGCTGCCTCAACCTTTATTTTACCGTAAAACTGTTGTGCAACAATATTATCTGGCTGGGTATGAAAGTTGGTAAATGGTAAATTATACCGGCAATCCAAACAAATGATATGCTCACCGGCTACCAGGCTGGCATTACATGCAGGGCAAAGTTGAGGAAAAAGCAGCGAAACAAAATCGGCAAGGTAGCCGCCCGGTAATTTCATGGCCTTAATGTAACGCAGATTTTTTTAAACTTCTACAGTTTTTGCTTTTTCTTTAATAGCAAGCTGGCCGCATGCCGCATCAATATCTTTACCCCGGCTGCGGCGCAGGTGAGTATTGATACCTTGTTTAGTTAAATAGTTGGCAAAAGCCTCTACCTTATCCTCATCGGCATTAATATAACTGGCGAAAGAAATGGGGTTATACTCTATAATATTCACTTTGCAGGGCAGGTGCTTGCAAAATTTGGCAAGCTCCATAGCATCCTGGATGCCATCATTTACACCATCAAAAATAATGTACTCGTAGGTTACCGGATTTTTGGTTTTGGCGTAATAATATTTAAGGGCTTCGGCAAGGGCTTTTAACGAGTTTTGCTCGTTAATGGGCATAATCGTGTTACGCTTCTCGTCGTTAGCGGCATGTAAAGAAAGTGCAAGGTTGAACTTTACTTCATCATCGCCCAGTTTTTTTATCATTTTAGCTATTCCTGCTGTTGATACGGTGATGCGCTTTGCCGACATGTTCAGGCCGTCTTCGGCAGTGATGCGCTCTATCGAATCCATTACATTTTTGTAATTAAGCAATGGTTCGCCCATTCCCATGTACACAATGTTTGATAAGGGGATGCCGTAATTTTCGCGGGCTTGCCTGTCAATCAATACTACCTGGTCGTAAATCTCGTCGGGGTTAAGGTTCCTTTTACGCTCCATATAGCCTGTAGCGCAAAATTTGCAGGTAAGGCTGCAACCCACCTGTGATGATACACAAGCCGTCATCCGGCCCGGAGTTGGAATTAAAACACCCTCAATTAGATGGGTATCGTGTAAAATAAAAGAATTTTTTATAGTTTTATCAGCACTAACCTGTGATGTGTTTATTTTAACGTTGTTAATTACAAAGTTTTCATCCAGTTTGGCACGTAGTTCTTTTGAAATATTGCTCATTTCATCAAATGAGAAACATGATTTTTTCCAAAGCCATTCATAAACCTGTTTAGCCCTGAAACTTTTTTCGTCCATACGGATAAAATGTTCCTGTAAAGCACTCAAACTCAGGCTGCGGATGTCTATTTTGTTTTTTGCAATATTCACATTGCAAAGGTACTTAATTTAAAAAAATGTTTTTCTTTTTTTAAAGTCATTCTTTTTGACGGTAAAAAAACGATAACTAAAAGTTAATTGTGTTAATTTGAACCGGGCATATTTTAGAAAAACGTTTTTACACAGATACCAAAGTTTTACAGATGAATGAAAAGTTTTAGAGCCGATTACGTTTTTCCAGTTTATGCCGATCCGATTAAGAATGGAATTGTTACCGTTGATGATGTTGGAAAAATAATTTCGGTTACCGATTCAAACAACCCGCCAGGTGGCCCGATAGAAAATGTTAGCGGTATTATTTGCCCCGGATTTGTAAACACCCATTGCCACATTGAACTTTCTCATCTAAAAAACAAAATTAAAACAGGCGGTGGCCTGGTTTCTTTTATAAAAGAGGTTCAGGCCTTCAGAAATTCCGATCAGCAAGAGGTAGCCGACGCCATTGAAAAGGCCGATCAGGAAATGTATGACAATGGTATTGTGGCTGTTGGCGATATTTCAAATACCAATTTAAGCATCGCTACAAAAGCTAAAAGTAAACTATACTACCACACTTTTGTAGAAACCTTTGGTTTTTTACCGCAAAATGCCGCAGACGTTTTCGACAAAGCTGTGGCCTTGCTTCATGAGTTTAAGCCACAATCAGTTTCCATAACGCCACACGCACCATACTCTGTATCCAAGGAGTTATTTAAGCTGATAAGGAAACATAGTGAAGAAGGCCACAACCTGATCAGCATCCACAACCAGGAATGCGAAGACGAAAATAAGTTTTATCGCTATAAGCTCGGCGGCTTTTTAGATCTGTACCAGCATTTTGGTATCGATATCAGTTTTTTTAAGCCGCAGGCGCGTAACTCGGTACAATCAATAATACCGCTGCTTACCAATAAACAAAAGGTTTTGCTTGTGCACAATACTTGCACCAACTTAAAGGATATCTATTTTATTAAACGATTTGACCGCAAGGTGAATTTTTGCTTTTGCCCCAATGCTAATGTATATATTGAAAGCAAGCTGCCTAAAATTGAACTTTTTGTCGATCAGGGTTTTAACATCACCCTGGGTACCGATAGCCTGGCATCCAACGGTAGCTTATGCATATTAAGCGAAATGCGTGCTATTCAGAAAAAATTCCCTGCCTTAAGTACCGAAAGGTTAATAAAATGGGGCAGCCTTAACGGCGCTGAGTTTTTAGGTATCGATGATGAAAAGGGTTCGTTACAAGCTGGCAAAACCCCCGGCCTTAACTTAATAACCGGCCTTGACGGTTTGAAGATAACGCCTGAAAGTAAGGTTAAAAAGTTGATTTGAGAATTTGAAAATGAGAAGAAGTTAATTTGAAAATAAGCAACTTTGCAGCTGAATTTTCAAATCTTCAAATTCTCAAATTTTCAAATTAGAATGAATTTTCAAATTAGAATGATGAAACATCTCAATATAACAGTTAAAGGCAAGGTACAGGGCGTTTCCTTTCGTAAATCAACCAAGGCAACGGCCGATCAGTTGGGCGTACGTGGTTTTATTTTAAATGAGCCAAACGGCGATGTGTATATTGAAGCCGAGGGCGATGATTTTGCAATGGACATGTTTATGGATTGGTGCAATGAAGGCCCCGAGTATGGCGAAGTAACTTCTGTAGAAACCCATGAGGGCGAATTAAAAAACTATCGTAATTTTGAAGTTGTAAAAAGGCGCCCGTAATAATAACGGAATCAGATTAATTACACTGAACATCAACATTGTCAACCGCTAAAAAATTTGCCGGGCAAACGGCAGTATATGGCCTAAGTACTATTGCAGGAAGGGTACTTGGCTTCTTTCTCACCCCTATTTATACAAGGGCATATTCCACCGGTGTTTATGGAATCTTAACAACAATGTTTGGTTGGGTTTCTATTCTTAATGCGGTAATGTCCTTCGGGATGGAAACAACTTATTTCAGGTACCTGAATAAATATCCCGAAAACAAAAAACGGGTTTACAACAATTCGTTCATTGCTGTTTTTGTTGTTACCTTGTTTTTTTTATTGCTTACACTTCCTTTCCTCAATTTTATTACAGGCTTCATAAAGGTAGGCGAGTCAACAAGCCGGGCCGATTTTTTAATATTTATTAAAATATTTATTGCTATTTTGGTATTAGATGCCTGGTGCACTGTTCCGTTTGCCAAACTGCGTGCCGATGGGAGGCCGGGGCGATACGGACTTATCAAGTTTTTAAATGTTATCATATTCATCAGCTTTAACCTGGTTTTTATATATGTAATTCCATTTTGGCTCAATCGGCACTTTGTTGGATATAGTTGGGTAAGCAGCTGGTACGTAAAAGGCTGGGTAGGTTATGTTTTTATATCTAATCTTATTGCAAGTGTATTCTCATTGTTGATGTTACTACCCGAGTTTTTGAAACTTGGACTTGAATTTGACAAAAAGATGTTTGGCGAGATGTTTAAATATAGCTGGCCTGTATTAATAGCCAACCTATCGTTCCTGGTTAACGAGAATTTAGATAAAATACTTTTGGGCAAGCTGTTGCTGCAAAACAGCCTAAGCGAAGTGGGTATTTATGCGGCCTGCGCCAAAATATCACTATTCCTGAGCATTTTTGTTCAGGCCTTCCGCTTAGGTGCCGAGCCATTCTTTTTCAGCCATGCCAAAAACAAAAATGCCGGCCAAACTTACGCCCGTATTATGGATTATTTTGTGATAACAGTGTGTGTGATTTTTGTCGCGCTGATAGCCAACATAGAGATATTAAAGTACTTCGTCAGAGGTCGTGATCATGCCCAAACCGCCTTATATTGGACGGGACTAAAAGTTGTGCCGCCGCTGGTGTTTGGTTACGTAAGTTTGGGTATTTACATGAATCTGTCGGTGTGGTATAAATTATCCGATCAAACCAAATACGGTTTGTACATTTCGGGTATAGGTGCCATTCTTACCATCGTTTTAAATGTATTGTTCATACCAAAATACAGTTATATTGCATCGGCCTGGATCTCTTTTGCCGCCTATACCACCATGATGGTACTCTCCTATCTATGGGGGCAAAAAAATTACCCTATTCCTTACAATATAAAAAAGAACGTTGCTTATATTGTAGCATCAATAATACTTGTCTATTTATCGTTCACTGTATTTAAACGGAATATATTTGTAGGTAACGCGTTAATGATTGCATTTGCTAGTACGGCAATATATCTGGAACGCAAATCATTAACGGCTATTTTTAAAAAATAATGACCATCAGCATAATTAACAAATCAAATAATAGCTTACCTGCTTACGAGACGACTCATGCCGCGGGTATGGATTTACGGGCCAACCTGGAGCACCCCATCAGGTTAAACCCCTTGGAGCGTAAGTTGGTGCCAACTGGGCTTCATATCGAATTACCAGTAGGGTTTGAAGCGCAGATACGGCCACGTAGTGGTTTGGCGTTTAAACATGGTATAGGTATTGTTAATTCACCGGGTACTATTGATGCCGATTACCGGGGCGAAATAAAAGTATTGCTCATTAATTGGGGCGCAGAATCGTTTGAGATTAACCATGGCGACAGGATAGCCCAGATGGTAGTTGCCAAACACGAAACCGTAAGTTGGACCCAGGTAGAAGTATTGAATGATACCGCCAGGGGTAAAGGCGGTTTTGGGCATACAGCGGTAAAATAGAATCAAGAGGTTAGAGTCAAGAATCAAGCTTTTTTGAAATTGGTGAGAAGGCAAAATGAGCAATTTAGTGTAGATTTGAATATGAGGGATAAGAATTTAAGACCTGGAAATACGATAAACAAGACGTGGCGGTCGCAAATTGCTGCTGTCTTGCTTCTTGGTTCCTGGTTCTTGCCTCTTCAACTCAAAGCCCAAACCACTGCTGGCTCAAAACAAATGAGCAGCCTGGATAGCAGCGAGATCAGGCAGTTGTTTTTTTCGGCTTTGCGCGAAAAAACGGTGGAAAATCTGAAACATGCATCAGAGTTATTTGAGCGGGTGATTCAGGCCGATCCGGCGAATGATGCCTCGCTGTATGAACTGGCCAATCTAAAAAAAATACAAAACGATTATACGGGTGCGCAACCGTTGCTTGAACGCGCTGTTGCCGTAAAACCCAATAACGAATGGTATTGGAGTGCCCTTGCCGATAGCTATGAAAAAAGTAATAACATTGGCAAGTTGGAGAATGTGTTTAACCAGCTTATCCACCTTAATCCAAACAAGCCCGAGTATTATTTCGATAAAGCGAATGCATTGGTTATTTTAAAAAGATACGATGATGCGCTAAAAGTTTACGATCAGTTGGAGCAAATTACCGGCCCCAGCGATGATCTGTTGGGCAGCCGTCAAAAAGTATACCTCAAACAAGGCAAAGTTGATCAGGCCGCAGCCGATGTTGAAAAAGCGATAGCCGCTAATCCAGGTCAAATTCGTTATTACCTGTTACTTTCAGAAATATACAACTCAAACGGATTTGGCGATAAGGCGTTAAAAGTTTTGCTGCAAGCCGAAAAGGCCGATCCGGGTAATGGCATGGTGCACCTGGCGCTTGCCGATATTTACCGGGACAAAAAGAACAACGATGCAAGCTATAAAGAACTCACCCAGGCCTTTGCCATACCCGAGGTAAGCATCGATCAAAAAATAAGGATCATAACGGGTTATTACCCTAAATTTCCGGATCCTAATGCCAAAGCCAGTGCGCTTGAATTAAGCCGGATACTTACAATTACGCATGCTAAGGACAGCAAAGCTTTTGCTATGTATGGCGATATGCTGCTGCAGAATGATAAATTGAAGGAGGGAAAAGATGCCTACAAAAAATCAATAGAACTGGATGGGCAGGTATACCAGGTACATGAGCAGTTGGTGCGTATTGAGTTAAGTATGAACGACCTTGATGGCGCCGTTAAAGACGGAGAAAATGCACTTTCCCTGTTCCCGAACCAGGCCTGGATGAATTATCTGGTGGGCGTGGCATGGGCCCAAAAAAAGGATTTTAACAAAGCGCTGGGTTATGTTAAAAATGCAACTTCATTAGAAATTCAGGATAAGGAGCTACTTTCGCTAAGTTTTTCGCTATTAGGCGATTGTTATCATGACATGAAGAACAACAAAAGTTCCGACGATGCTTATGATAAGGCCCTGGCTATTAATCCCGATAATGCATATACCTTAAACAATTATGCTTATTATTTATCGTTAAGAAATGAGCAGCTGGATAAGGCGGCGCAAATGTCGGCGCGGTCAACCCAGTTGCAGCCCAATACGGCATCATTTGAAGATACTTACGCATGGATATTGTTTATGCAAAAAAAATATCCCGATGCCAGGGTATGGATGGAGAAGGCATTAACGCATGATAAAGATAAAAGTGGGGTTAAGTATGAGCATTACGGCGATATTTTGTTTTACCTTGGTAAAACAGATGAAGCAGTAGATAACTGGAAAAAGGCTAAAGGTTACGGTGAGCAATCGCCGGTTTTAGATCGAAAGATAAATGAAAAAAAATATTTTGAATAGGTTCCTGATAGTTTTCGGTTTGCTGGCCATAGTAAGTTGTAAGGCACGCAAGCAGGTTTTGGTAACCCGCAAAGCCGATACTGTAGCCAAACCTGATAATAAAATAAATACAAAACTGGCAGCCATAAAAGCGCAGCAGGTAAACTTTAATACATTTTCGGGCAAGGCCAAAACTAACCTGGATATTAATGGTAACAGCAACGATGTTACACTTAATATCCGCATAAATAAGGGCAAAAAAATATGGGTATCTATTACAGCGATATTGGGTGTGGAGGTTGCGCGCGCAGTGATTACGCCCGATAGCATATTACTTATAAACAGGTTGGAGGGAGTTTACATGAGAAAGCCGTTCAGCTACGTTTATGCCTATGCCAGCAAACAGGTGAATTATAAAACGTTAGAATCATTGCTGATAGGTAATGCAATACCCGAGTTGCTTACCGAAAATGCCGAATTTGTAACCACCAATAGTAATACCACATTAAGCGGTAGCCTTGACGATTTGCTTTATAAATTGATAGTGGGAGCGGATAATAAGGTAACGCAAACCAACCTCAACAATCAAAACGAAGGGCAATCGTTACAGGTGGCTAATAATACGTTTATACAGGCCAATAACCGTATCCTGCCATCGCAGATAGATATTGCATCAGTAGTAAAAGATAAAAAGATCCATATAAACCTGCATTATACCAAGGTCGATTTTGACCAGCAACTGGAATATCCATTTAGTATTCCGGATAGATATGAGCCGGCCAAATAATTCCTATTTTTGTTTGATGAAATTTTTAAAAGCAATTCTCTTTTTTATAGCAGTACTTATCGCTGTTGATGCACATGCACAAAGCAGTGCCGAACTAAAGCGCAGGCGCGATAAGCTATCAGAAGAGCTTGACCAACTAAATAAGGATTACCAGGAAACATCAAATAATAAAAGGGCAACGTTAAAACAACTAAGCCTGTTAAAGGCACAAATAAACCTGAGGGAAGAGAAGATAAATAACATCAACTCTGAGGTGAGAAATTTGGATAGTCAAATATCCGAGAGCAATAATACCGTACATAGTTTACAAAGCCAGCTGGATCAACTTAAAAAGGAATATGCGGCAATGATACTTTTTGCCTACCGTAACCAAAGCGCTTACAATAAGCTGATGTTTCTTTTTGCATCAAAAGATTTTAACCAGGCTTACAAACGCTTAAAATATTTACAACAGTTTGGTGCCTACCGGGAACGCCAGGCTGGTTACATACAGGGAACGCAAAAAGAACTGCATGTAAAAATAAACGAGCTTGATAAAACCAAGCAGGAAAAAAGCGATTTGCTTGAAGATCAGGAAAAGGAAAAGAAAACCCTGGGAGCACAAAAGAACGACCAGGTTAAAGTAGTTAAAGACCTGTCGCAACATGAGGGGCTGTTAAAACAGCAACAAAAGGAGGTGCAAAACAAGCTTGCCAAAACAAACCGCGAGATTGCCAACGCTATCCGTCGGGAGATAGAGGAAGCGCAACGCAAGGCTGAGGCAGAGGCAAGGGAGGCAGCAAGATTGGCCGCAGCTAAAGCCAAAGCCGAAAATAAGCCGGCACCTGTTGAGCGCAAGCCTGTTGCCAAAACAAGCTCTGGATATTTGAATGCCACGCCAGAAGCGGCCAGGTTATCTAACGACTTTTTGGGCAATAAGGGCCGTTTGCCATGGCCGGTTACCAACGGCATTATAACCCAGGGATTTGGCCAGTATACCACAGAAGGCATCAAGAGCGAAAATACCGGGGTGGATATCAGGACTAACGCGGGTAGTGCGGTAAGGGCGGTGTTTGAAGGCGAAGTGATAAGGGTAGTTGACGTAAGCGGTACTTACCTGGTAATGATTAAGCATGGGGAGTATTTTACAGTATATGGCAACTTACGCTCGGTTACGGTAGCACGGGGGCAAAAGGTATCAACAAAACAAAATTTAGGTGTTGTTGCCACCGATCCTTCAACCGGCGAAACCGAAATTAACTTTGATATATATAAAGCTAAAGAAGCGCAAAATCCTAAGTTTTGGCTGGCGCCTAATTAGTTGTGAATCAAAAAGAAGAATCAAGAATTAAGAGTCAAGAATCAAGACAGAAGACAATAATAGGCTAAATTATGCTCAGCTTAGCTGAAGAAACGGCTTACAAGGCAGTAAATTAATATAAAACTTTTTTGCAGCTGTCTTGATTCCTGACTCTTAACTCGGGTGCATTTTAAATTGACGCGGTTAAAGTGTTAACTTTAGTAAAAAAAAGCATCATGGAAAACAAAGTAGGCCAAGAGCAAGTAAGCGCAGGAGCAAGCAATACTATAAGTGATGAAGAATTAC
>Ga0307507_10001555_pt1 | contig 51123 bp, 37 predicted proteins | sample 7_EM_MG_FD_207223 | JGI IMG/M metagenome (GOLD analysis project Ga0307507, IMG submission 207223) | Populus trichocarpa ectomycorrhiza microbial communities from riparian zone in the Pacific Northwest, United States - 7_EM | ecosystem: Host-associated > Plants > Roots > Unclassified | place... | reverse complement strand
TTTCTGTCTCAGCAGGGGGGAAGGGGCTGTGTTTTTGCTGTGTTTTTTGCCCCTATTCCAGAGAAGGGAATTTCGGACTTCATAGCACACGGTTCAATTATTCAAGTTCTTACGGTAGATCTGTCTCAGCAAGCAACCCTACCAAAGTTTTTCTTTCTAGAAACAAGATTCAATTAATAGAATAGCAGGTCTGTAAGCAATCCTTGGGCAGTGAGAGTGGGAATGTTTAGAGGTTGTTCGTTTCTGGTATTTAATCTGCGCCTGAGTCAATGCGCTAGTATTTGTGCTCGAATTGAGTTGTGGGCACAAGGTTCACATTTTTTGTGCACCGGTCGCGCATGATTTAATCCGGGCTGAAATTAGGTAAGAGTGAGTTGATTTGTTTGAACTACGGTTGTTTGAACTGTGTTTGTCCCACTGATTGCCGATCTGTTTCTGTTCTCTCCTGAATAGAGCACTGGACTAGCGGCTAGGATTTTGCCCCGCATGAGAGGTGAGAGCTGCTATGGCTGTGTCGCAATAGTGTATCGGGGTTTAAGGCTCTGTTATTTGTTTTATCCATGTATAGAGTTTAGAGTTTGTCTTCCGAGCAATGGCATACATGTGTAATACCTATCTGTCTTGCGGGAGGTTTTACATACCCTTTATTTGGCACCCTTTTTTTGTTGGCCTTGGAATTAGTGATTGATGGAAACTGTCCCACGGCGATCTTCCTTTCCGCAAACAAAAAGATCTCGGCATATTGTTTCTTTGATAGTCGTGGTTTGCCCTTTCTTTGACGGATGGGATGTCGGTGGGTCGTTAGAGGAGAATTTGGATCACCAAATATGATGCGGTCGATGAAAGTGTTCGTAGTCCATTGATCTACCTTAACCAACCTATCAAATACTCTTTCGTGTTGCAGTCAGCGTTGTAAAAGCAAGATAACCGCATTATAACATTCACGTCTTATTGTAGGGAGACTCATTCGCCTTCTTCTGACATGTTATTTCGCGAATAAAATCGATATAGGAATAAGGATGAAAGGCTTGCCGGCAGGCAGCGTTTAAGTAGCTTGGGGAGTTAGGCCCCGTACTACCAGATTCAATGAAAAACCGCTCATTCCCGGAAAGTATCTAGAGGTCACCACTATCGGTAGTTGCAGCAGGTGGCGAAACTTGGTTGCCTGAGGGCAGCGGACTGCCGGGCAATGACTTCATGTGCCTAAGCCCGACCCTTGTTCTCTTCGGGCGTTTGCCAATGCACCTACCATGCCAAAGCATTGATATATGGAAAATTGTGGCTAGAAGGGCAGATAGTCGGGTGTAAATGAGCACATATATGAATCTTGTTCCGTCATCGATTGTGATTCGGTTTTTTTTGGGTCATAAATTCTGCACTATAAGCATTTTCCGGGCCACGCTCAGTGCCATTGTTGGTGATTATTGGTGTACGGCTACGCCCCGAACCACGGGGCGTTTGTTTGATGCTCTTGGGAACTGCATTTGGCCCTGTTTGACATGGGGCTTTTGTATAGTATTAACGGGGACCCCATAGGGCCCTATGCTGGTACCAGTTGCGGGGAGCCGGCCTCACTCTCCTCTTCCCCGCCATCCCCTCCCCCCCTCCCCCCGCTTCTGATTGTCCACACGTCGTTCACATCGTTAACTTGGCCACAATCAACTAGTTATCTTTGGGTTTCAGTTTCGAAAACTATCGTACGGCAACGAAATTTGGGATTTACTTACATTAGCATTCGCAAAATAATACTTTGCATCTTCTCAGACATTAAGAATGCCGGTTAGGAGTAAGTTTATACAATATTCTATCCAACTTATCCTTCAGAAATGTAGCTAAAGATGTCTAGCAATTGGTCACGACGAAGCTGCCGCTAGGAGGCAGCACCAGAAAGCGGGGCTCGTAAGTCCTGTCTATCCTTCCATTTCTTCATTAACAGGGGCCTGCAACAAGACTTTACTCTCTTGTCTCTACCTGTAGTGATCCATTGACGGCTGCTGACTTGAAGTACCACGGATAGTTCGGAGCGGCGACTCATGCGGATGCTACCAGCGGTGGGGAGGTGACTCCCCAACAACGGCCGCCGGCGCTCAGCTCGCAAGAAGAGTATCCCTCTTTGGTGCGTAAAATGGAACAGCCAATCACCAGGGGGGCCACAGAACCGACCCAACCCTCTCAACAGAGAAGATCAAAACTTCCTCTCTCCTCTTCTCCCCCTAGTGTCCGGGGCGCTGTGGCCAGAACTGGGGGAAACACTGCTGAGCCTGAGCCGATCGGTTCTGAGCGAATGCATCTAAGAAATTTCAAGAGGAGAGCTCCCCTGGAGCCACCTCAACAATTGTATCCTGCTCCAGGCCCTATGTGTTCTGGTGCCCAAGTTCCGTTTTGTCAAACCCCGAAGGAAGGGTCTGGAGAGTTAAGATCGCCTGAGGGCAACCTACCGGGGGGTAAAGGGGAAGGGAAAGCTCCTAGTCATCCGAGCCAGGGCGGGGCATATTCCCAGAGCACCCTCACTCCAAAAGCAGTCCCGTTTTCCCCTTGGCCGCAGCAGGTCCTCATCGGCCACTCCCACCTTGGTACTAGCCAGAACTCTTTTTCAACATTAACACCCGATACAGAGCGCTACACTCTGCTAAATTTTCAAAACCAACCCTCACACCTCCCCGTTTATCCCGATTCAATGACTTCCTTGCCGATCACTACGGCCCCCCGCTCGGTCCCCAATTTTGGGAGTTCATCACTCCCGAATATCTCAACCGCAAGTATGAACGGAAGGGATTTGGCGATATACCAGAACGCGGTACTTGTTGCTGGCGCACAAAAGGAGCATGAGGAAAAAATGGGAGGTCTTTACGGTCAGGATCTCGGCATATCTTCCACTAACCCTGATGGGCATTACGTCTGCGGACAGGTTCTCCAAGACATGAAGATCCGAAATGTAGAGCTAAAGGCCGAAATTCAAGCGATTAGAGCTAAGGAAGAGGAGTTGAAGCATGAGAATAACACGATCAGAGATCATTGCTCTGCCATGGAAACGACTTTGCTATTGATTGGACCCCAAAAGAGAGTTTCCCTTGATGATTTTACCAACATGATGGGTGAGATGGCTCATTTGCGTGCTATTGCGGAGTATACGGAGCCAATGGTAAAAACTGTCAATGGCTACCAGCAAGAGATTGCCGTTCTTAGAGCTAGGCTTTTAGCAAACGGGCTCGATCCTTCAATAACCGCTACTCCCGTTGTTCTGGCTCGCCAGGAACCCGTTACTGCCTTATCGGCCGCCGCTCGGGAGACCCCTGTTTCAAGGTCTGTCGGTGCTGTTTCTAACTTTATAAGTTCAGAGGAGAATTATGCGAGATTCCCCTCCAACAAGTTCTTCATTGGGGAGTTCGGTATATTTTTCCGCTCGATTGCAAATCTGGGACGTTGCAACTACCAATTTACTAGGCAAATGCCGGTTACCACCGTCCAGATTCCACCCCAGGTCCGTGAGAAGTTGAAGGTTATTGTCCAAGGGAACGAGCCTCTTCTCAATTGGCTATTGGACGACGCGAACAAGACCAAGTTTCTTCTTGTGTCTGGCTTGTTCGCCCGTTTGATTTGTAGCGAGGTCATAGTTGAGACTTTTGTCGATAAACTCATCCTCAGATTGGGCGAAGCTCCGTCCGAGAAAGCTAGGATTTTGAGCGGTTGGGTTCAAGGTAAGCTCTTCCCTCCCTCCCATCTTTTGGCTAATATATAGGTTAACTAACCGGGAAAAACAGGCAACCCGGAAATTACCAATAGAGTTTGGCCAATCCTCACAGAGGTTTCTGAAACCCTGGGAGGGCAACTCCACGACAAATATGTGTCGCTCCTCTCCCGCCCTACCGACGCCCGCCACCTCGAAGAATCCCTCCGCTCGCTCGTCGGGTGCATCGAACATGCCGGACGCCTTGCCCTCAAAATGGACCATCTCGGCTGGGGAAACTGGAGATTTGTGTTCCACGGGACTGCCTCCCTTTTCCAATGTGCTAAAATGACCGTTTGCGATCTTGGCACCGAGGGACTCCTCAGTTTCGGTCATGACACTCGCATCCTGGAGGAGAAGGAAGCAAGGATCAAGTTCTGTGTTTTCCCTATGATTTACAGGAGAGACATCACTGGGGCTTGGAAGGTCCTTGCTAAGGCCACTGCGTTGGTCTAATTGGTTTTTTTCCGAGAGATTGGCTAAGGGGGATTTCTCAACTTCTTGGTCGTTTCTTCTCCTTTCTTTGACTGGTTTGAGTTGTTCACTCTCATCTGTTTTGTTTTCGTCATCGTTTTTTATCCTCCATTTTTTTCATTGGATTTGTTCAAGTCTGCTCATGTGCTTTTATACCTTTCTTTCCCTGTTGTTACGTTTCGGGAAGCTGATCTGACGGTTTTACTACTTTTTTAAAAAATGTTTCCCTGGCGGGATATGTAGAAAGTTGGTTATCGTCTGGAGGATATGGTACTGGTAATGGCTGGAAATTATGATAGTATAATAAAACGATTTCTTCTTACCTCAGTGCTAGTTACGTGTTTACCTGTGTCTTGATCTCTTGGAGTAGGAGGGGTAATTCTATCACCCACGCTTGAAATCACGAAGGCTTCAGCTACCCATTCTGCGATTCTGCTGTCGTGCTACATTTAGACTTCGTTTCGGGTAGCTAAATTCTAGGAGGGCCGCCATGGTATTGGTGTCTAATTCTGAGTCGTCTTTTGGTGGTTTCCCGCGTCTAGATTTTCTTTAGCTATCCCTATCTTCTCGTTCACCCTGGACGGTCCCTCCACCGGAGATTTTCTTCGGTTTGATATCTCTCTTCATTCCGAGCTTCCCCGATGTCTGCATTCATAAGGGGAAACGCCATCACTAAAGACATTGGCGTTCTGGCTTCTCTCTTCGCATGATATCTTCCCCGCAGTTTGCCATTGGAAAGGTGGGTTAGAGATGGTCGAGTGATTTTACGTGACTCTTGGCTCCCGGCTACAGGCACTTAGGCTAACCCGGCTCAAGTAGTTACTACAAGATGTATTGATAAAACCATCTAATTCTAGTCTTCAACCCACGGCGCTATAGGTCCCATTCCCTGGCACCGTTCGGAATGGCACAATTATTCAATGAACCCCGCTTCATTTAATATTTTTCTCCGCAGAGGGGGGTTTGTGTTTGGGGGTGCTCGGCACATAGAAAAAATTTAATAATACTATAATAATAATAATAATAATAATAATAATTTAATTTATTATCATTATTAGGCCCCGTTTAGCACGCAAGAAAAATGCCATTTTTCTCACTTTTATGGCATTTTTCCTCCATAAAAAAATTTAAAAATGGAGGCATGTTTGGTATGCATATTAAAATGGCATTTCCCAAAATTTAGTGGCTTTTTTTTTTTATGGCATTTTCTTGTGAGGTTACTATAGTAAGTTAAACTATTTGTGAACAGTGGGAAAATTTCATAAAAGCAGTGACATTGATGAAAAAGTATGATATGCTAAGATTTAAGTGTACCTAACCTAGACCTATGATTTAGCAAGTCTTTTTTGCTTGTATAAACCCTGAAATAATGAGAAAATTTGCCAAACACAATTATTTCTGAAAAATGGCACTTTTTAAAATTGCATTTCTTTTATGGTGGCGTGCCAAACGGGGCCTAAAATTTCTGCAATATTTCAAGTGATTATTTTCAGAGCAGGACCTATAAGCTACAAAACTGGCTTCTGCTCTCATCATAAGAATTGATAACCTAGCAACTGCAATCATCGTGTTTTTTGTTTGTTCATTTTGGTTTCTCTTTAAAAGTTCCCCGGAAATAAATATTTTCTTAGGGTTCCCTTTAGCACACATAATACATGCCGGACAGGATCGTCATAGCAATTCAGACAGTTCATTGTCGAGAAAGAAAAAAAGAAAAAAAAAAGAATACTTGTGCTTGCGCCATACTCGGGGTTGCGAAAAAGAGGCTACGAGGAGCCTAGAACTAATACTCGAGTAGGATCTGGGCTAGCACTATGTTCCCTAGTCTAGTCTCAAAATATCCTATCTTTTTGTAAAAGCTGGATTCGCGCTGGTGCGAAGCGAAATGATAGTTTGCTCGAGCACAGTAGCGATTCCGGGCTCCAGTAGCCTATTGCCACAGCGAAATTCGCCGGCACTCAAGCACTAGCAGCAGCCCTCCCACCAGCAGTGGAGAAATTGGATAGGCTCTCTAACATAACATTCTGCATCTTAATAAATATATCTCCTATTTACCGATAAGATACCTAACCTCACACTTACACAAGTCACTACTGCGGAAAATCAATAACAAAAGTCAAAACCTGGGAGAAAGAGGCGCAGTTTAGTAGGCTGACTACTTTGGTTCTAGCCTCTAATTACATGAGTAATTAGGACAGGAATAGTGGATATGGATTGGATTCTACCTCCTTTTGAATACATTAGTGACAAACTTAAATGCATAAGGGGGAAACTCCGTATATGAGAGCTTAAGTTTTTCCTTTAGACCAGGTAGCACAAGTGTCAGGTGGCCCTTGTTCTGACTACTTTATAGATGAGGTGAGTCGAACACAGCTTTTGATTCTTTCCCAAGTATGTATGGCCCTCGGAGACGGGGGTTAGCACTATGGGGAGGAGAAAAAGCTTTATGGCCCACAAGTACAGTAGTAGCCTAGTTGACTCTCAGGGTTGCTCTACTCGAGTAGTATATCTACAGCACTGCTATGAATGCGGGATTATTTGTTACCCGGATTTTATCCTGCTGAAAAGGGTCTGAAAGTGTGGCATTGGGGTTACAGTACGACCGGGAGTGCTTGAATGCTAAAAAACTCCACAATTCGTAACACTTTAGGCTCAATTTTTGCCTTAAGTCTAGAACGTGCACTCTATTTGACACAGTCCTAGCCCTGGAAGATAACCTGCATTCCTGAAGGGGCAAATTCTTCAAGGTAGAAGTCAAGCTGCAGCCAATATTGGAGCCACGGAGCCAGTTATATTTCCCGTTCTTACAATCAGCTCAGGGTTACACGCAAATAGCACTTTAGTAGTACCAGTAGCACGTGGGTCAGGCATAGCTATCGTTTCTCGGCTCAACGCTGATACTTGAGTAAGTTAACCCACAGATGAGCATAGAGTAAAATAGGGATCCAGTCGCCGCCATTTCAGTGCGATTGGTTATCGGACCGTGGTTGCTGTTTCCAGATCTGCTCGAGTGCTCGAGTGCAGCAGTTGCAGACTTTGCTTTGACGTTCCAGGAATCAAAAGGAAAATTCTAGTTTCTTGGCGTGCACGGACATAATTTGTATGGGGTAGCGACTCGAAATTTGTAAATTCTCGAATAAAAATATGTGTGCCAAATGACTCTAATAAGCTAAAGCACTTTGAGCTGATACCACTAATTGGCCATTCTGAGTTATCCAACGGCTGATTCCGATAGTTGGAATGATGGCGCAATTGCCACGCGCTTGACCGTCATCAATGCTCGCGAGTACCTATTTGATTGCCCTACCGCAGGAGTGTTTGAGTAGACGGCGGAGTGTGGGGCTTAGTCTTCTTTATCAGGGCGTGAAGGGAATCACATCATTCACCCATGGTGTTTCGTGTGTACTTGTACTCGAGTACTATCGCGTGGTCCTGAGGTTCGTTGCATCCTCAAACTGGGATTCTGGGCTAGGCAGGTCGAGTACAGTACGAGTATCATACTACCGGTAGCCGTCCTAGTAACAATAAGGTGGGGAACTCGGCGATTCATTGTGCCCCACTGCACACTTCCCTTTCTTTCCACAATCTATGGAAGGATTTTAGTGGTCGTAATATTGGGTATTCAGTAGCAGATTATCACCTGTTCTATGGTGGCTGGTACGGTTGTTATTATACCCGACCTGCGTAAATTTAGCCCAGAAACGGAGTTTGAGGAGGCAGCGAATTCGAGGCGACCCGATATTATTTGGATGAGAGGCTCTCTTCCATGTACCGGTACTGTACACAGCACCAGGGGGCTAAAGGTGGCTTATACTTGCCCTTGTTTGGACGAGCAATTGGTGTCCCCTTGGAGACACAATGGTCAGATATCCGCTAAGTTATCCCTTAGCGGCTCCTCGCGGTACTGGTACCACAGCTGCCACCCTTTCCTTGTGGGCCAACGGCCCCGGATCGGAGAATAAAGAGCGGGGATAAGAGCGGGAGAGAGATAGAAGTACAATAGAATTGACAATTTGTAAGCCGTTGTATGATATCGTTCTTGATAAGGAGCCCAATTACATAGCGTTGGAAGGTTTAAGAACCCCCCGTCATCATAGTCGTCTTGCTTGCTTCTGCTTTCTCTCTCCTCATCTCTGCTCCTTTTCTTCTCCTCTCCCAATTTCCCCTCACTACCAACGATCCTTCTTTATTACCGAATTACCGTAAAGAGAGGGACATCTCGAGACCGTCTCCTTCGGACGAATAATCATAAAATGGCTCCAAAAATCTTTGCGTGAGCCCTCTCGAAAAACTTTCTATCTCAATTGTGGGTGTTCATTGATTTTCAACCTAGAACTGGAGCTTCCGGCTACATTGGTGGTACCGCACTCGACGTCATCATCAAGGCCCATCCTGAGTACGAGATCACAGCTCTTGTCCGCAGCCCGGAAAAAGGCAGTGCTGTAACAAAAAAGTACCCCAACGTCAAGATCGTTTCTGGAGACCTCGACTCTAGCTCTTTAATCGAGGAGCAATCCTCAAAGGCAGACATTGTCCTCCACTTTGCCGATTGCGATCACGTCTCCTCGGCAAAGTCAATTGTTGCTGGTCTTGAGAAGCGCACAACGCCTTCATACCTCATACACACCTCCGGAGCCGCAATTATAGCCGACATCAACCTTGGCTCAGAATTCGGCAAAGCTGCTTCAGACAAGATCTACGATGACATTGACAATGTCCAGGAAATCACCTCATTCCCAGAATCTGGCCATTTACACAGAAATGTAGATTCGATCGTCATCGGGGCAAATTCTAACACCGTCAAGACTGCAATTGTTTGCCCGCCCGCAATTTACGGCCCTGGTTCCGGCTCAGGAAACACCCGTAGCAGCCAGGTCCCTGGATTGGCCAAGAGCTCTCTGGAGCACGGCCAGGCCTTCCAGGTGACCAATGGAGCGACCGTCTGGAATAACGTCCATGTCCAGGATCTCGCTAACCTCTACCTTCTCCTGACAGAAGCGGCTTCTCACCCTGGCGGTGGGAAGGCTACATGGGGGCCGGAAGGGTACTACTTTGCTGAGAACGGCGAGCACGTCAGTCCCCCTTTGACCATTGATGGCTACGCTGACAAGGACGGAAGACGTGGGGCGAACTTGCCAAGAAAATCGCAAAGAAGGCTAAGGCTAAGGGGTACCTGAAGACAGACGAGGTTATCTCCTTGCCTAACGAGGAAATTATCAAGCTTCACCCCTTCGGTCCTGTCCTCTGGGGCACGAACTCTCGCGGTTGGGCTTCGCGCGCTAGGAAGATTCTCGGATGGGAGCCGAAGGGTGCCTCTTTGGACGAAACCCTCGACGATCTCATTGAAATGGAGGCCAAGGCTTTAGGATTGTAGGTGGTATCACGGAAACGGGACTGAGTCATTGTCTACAACGCAGATTTGAATGTCATTCCGTCCTCTCTCCACTCTGATTTTTATCCATCGAAGAGAATGAACTTCTTCTTCATATTCAATCACTCGGTGAAGTGACGTCGGGCAACCTGCGTGGCATCGTGCACGTGTGAATCAGAGAACCCCTTGCTGTCCTGCGCTCCTCGAAGTTTCTGGTGTTGTGTTTGGGAAGCTGCATCTCCAGTTACTACCCTCCCTCGGGGGCACCAATCCTGATTAAGCACTACAGCCCTGTTTGACCCCATCCTTCCATCGGCGCTTGGGCGAAGCGGACCTAAACGCACGGACTGTCCGGCCTAGCCCAGAACACAAGAGAAAATATTCACAAGTTCCTACCCTCGATGAGTTTCCTTCGATTTTTAGTGTGCCTCCAGCTTTCATAATGTAATTCACAATGCTTGTAATGTCAAAGCGTTTTTAAAAAGGACTGCGATTGAATACCACTAAAATTTAGTCCTTTTTTCCTGGTGAAAATGCTTCCACACTACAGATGCTTCTATCTTCGCTTTCTTCATGCAGGATGCAGTGCTGTGCACTTCTCCAACCCCTCAGTGATTGATCCCCCCAGTCAAACCCTCGCCTAAGCATTAGTGCCTCTACATTTCGAACACACATAGTAAAGCTGTGTACTGCTGTGCGTATGATACACCAAAACAGCTGGCGTGGCATGTCTTCCCTCCTCTTCTCCCCCCCACCACCTCTCTCCAAAATAGGAGCGAACCGAAATAGTCCCGAAACCTCGTGGCTAGGTCGCCCTACTGAACCGGACTAAAACACCAACTACCGGTAGCTTAACTCAAGTCCTTTTTGCTGTGTTTTCGTTTGTTTTTCTGTTGTTTCCTTTTTTTTTCTTCACCTCTCTGCTGTCAGATTAGAGCTAGAGCTATCCGGGTAAGTGAGTATTGGGATGTATGACTTGTTCTTTCACGTTTATAATAATACCATTATACGTGTTTTTTCCCTAGCTGCTGTTTGCCTTTGTTTGGATGGGGGAAATTGTTGTAGATGCGGGGTATTCGCATGGGCACACCGATTTAGACATGGGTTTGCTGAGTTGCCTTATTAGGAGGTCATGGGTGGTCGCTCGTGAGATGGGGAAGTTAGATGCCTTGGTGGCGGCGGGAAAGAGAATCTAGTCAGGGCGAGACCGAGCGGTGCGGGTGAGATGGGGGCGTGAATGGGTACTCTCGGATTCTTTCCTCTGCCAATTCCTTAGGCGGAGCGGAAACCGCGGTTGGATAGGTGGAGCGGGAGCAGGTAGCCCTCCCACATAGAGTATGGTACCGTAGGTACAGTAAATATAACGGATAGATTCTAGATCCTCCGAGACTTTTGGGGTGATGGTCTACCCTCTTGCGTAAGGTCATTAGCACCAATATCAATTAACCACGCCGCATCGCATGCCAGCTAGCTACCGGTGCTGCAGTGCACTTCGCCCGCCGTTATGAAGAGTTTCCTTAGCGGGCAGTTCTCGGTAACTTGAGAAGCGCAGCAGCAGAGCCTCATGTATGCTCGTAAGGGGGAGGGGGAAACATAGGGGGGAAAGGTGGGGAGAGGGAGTATAGCCAATCATAGTGCCTCGCTAAACACCGCCAAGAAGGCAGCAGCGGGAGCGGCAGTGTTTTTCTGCCTTGCTCAAGGGTGTTCTGGAAACTATTAACATAAAATTGCTATTCAGGTCGCAGATCTAGCTCATCTGTCTCCGCCTACGAGTACGGGGGAAAAGGACGTACTAGAATAAGTTATCTCCTGTTTGAAACGTGGGCTCCAGCGCCTATTGTAAACAGTTGGGAGACTAAACCTAATATATCTGTGTTCGGACAACGAAAACCTGCATGTTTCAGGGATTGCGAGATGGGTCTGGGTCATGGCAGTGTGGTTTAACTACGGTAGCGGAGGCAGGGTTAATATAGCTAGTACTCGAGTACAGTACGAGTATAAATTTTGAATTGAGCAGCCAACTTGATCCAAGATCTCTGAATTGGGGATAGGCCCTTCTTTGGGAGGTGTGATATAATTTCCATTGGTAAAATTATTTAACCAACAGATTAGACCCGATCATAGTTTCCGTCTTTACCAACTCAAGCCGCAGGACTGAAGATGCTTTTTTTTTTTTTTAGCGCGTCACCACGAAAACGGGAGCATCTTTAATCTAGCGGTTTGAGCAAGGTCATACCGGGGGTCGTTGTCATGGCTGCCGCTAGGGTTGATAGGTGGGATTGAGCATCTTTACCAGACCGCCCGCTGCCGCTGCCGCTGTATGATTTCTAGTATCGATCTCGAATTTATTAACTGAGTGAGAATAGGGTAAAAGCAGTGATAGGCTTCACAAAGGGATTCTTTGAAAAATTACAATAAGAATTATTTTTCAGAAGTTTTTCCCCCAATAATCTAGGAAGTCCGCATTTTCTGAACTTTTGACAGAGGGCAGATTTTAGTTAACCTGTAATAAGTGGCATAGCTCAGTCTCGGTGTTTCTCCCAACGCATACATTCTTTGGCTAGTCCAATCCATCCCAATTTGAGCTTGCACGAACAAGTACTCGAGTATGTTATTGTTTCGTTCAACCGCTATCTTTGTCTTAAAGCAAAGGGCGACTTAAAGGATGTTGTTGGTCTTCCCTCAACTTAGAGCTCAGACCCTTAGTCTACTCGGGCGCCAGCGGCTCGTTTTTAGAGAGCCACGCTACAAGTACCCACTAGTCTTGTGTTTTGTCAATGTAAACCCGGGATTAAACAGGGATAGGAGCTTGACTGATTGGGCTTACTGGTATCTTCTCGTTGATCTACATCTCTTCCTTGTTTTTCGTTCTTTCTTTCTTTTCCCCGCTGCGGCTGGTCGTACTAGTACTCGAGTACTGTCCGGTTGGACTACGGGTATGGGCCTATCCACCCATCCTTGTGGGAATCAGTGGATTCGCCTCTGCACTGTCGCCACTAAGCCGCCGTTAGGTATTGGATTTAGGTATACTGCCTAGCTGGGCAAGATGATCCAGATCTCCTCCATCCAATTTTATGGGTCGAAAAGTGCTCTCATAAGAGAGATATGTGTGGGGTGCCGAGTATATATAACCCCCTCCCCTTCACTCACTCACTCCTTATCCTTCTTGCTCACAGTCAATTCATTTAGCTATTTCTTACATACTATACTTTTAATATTCAACGGTACGGGTACCGTCTTCCAAGTTTTTTTTTCAACCAACAAAATACTATAAAACCACCCTAATTACCTATCATCTATTCATAATGTTCTCAACCTCGATCTCGGGTGTGCTCTTCGCATTGCTCTTCATCTTGCAAACTCTCACCGCAGCGTTGGCATTACCTACCAGCACCACCATCGCAAGCACCGATGCACAACTCGAGACAAGAGAAGATCCAGACTCGACTACCGTTGCTACCCCGGTTAGTAATAGTAATAATAGTGGCAGTAACACTGCTACTTCAAAGTAAGTCCATCCATCCGTCTAACCTTCCCTGGTTCACCGGTCGGGCTATATCCACAAATTACTAAACCCCATTATAGTAAAGTAACGCCGGCCCAAATCGCTGGCGTGGTCATTGGCGCTCTATGTACCATCGCCCTAGCTCTAATATTCTGGTACTGCTTTGTCCAGCACCGGCGCAGGAAGCAGGAACTCAGGGACATGCAGGAGAAGGCAGCTGCTATTGAGAATACAAAAAGGGCCGATCCTAGCTACGAATATGCAAGGAGCATTGATGCTAGGTCGGGTGCTTGATTTATAGGCCTGCGCGATTGCTAGCTGAAGGACCTACTTGGAGGATCGTTTCGGCCCTCGGACGTTCGTTACTCTTTTCTTTCTTTTTTCTTCTTTTCCCCTTTGACTTCCTGAAACTGTATTCCTTTTTGCCTTTAGAGGTTGTATGAGTATGATGAATAAGCTACGCACATAGAGTCATGTATAGGGCGATGCTGGGTCGGAGTTTTACATATGGCAGTTCTTTCCTTTCCCTTCACCTGTTTAATAAGGGTAATCTTCCCTATGTTAGTTATTACGGACTGAAAATGTAACGACAAACTTACGAATACAAGTGTGGTGTGCGCGAAAATTCTTTCGCTTCAGTGATCTAGAACAAAATCTTGCTTTCTGGTATTGAGCCAATGAGAGGTAATTCAGCTTTCTCGAAGCTTACCTCGCCGGTTAATGTGCCTGGGGGACACCCATACAAAATTCGGGGGTTGTGACGAATTTGTATAGGCACAGGCCCTCCAGAATTTGCACGCCCGCTAGATGCTGGGACTGTCTTTGCTTGGATAAAATATATCGAGTTGCCTCCGGACTGACCGGTCGCCCCCTCTGGGCGCGCATTACTTTGAGGGCAGTCGCTTGAAACTTCACCCACGGGTTACAAGCACACGCGCCCCACTCTTGCCATCCCACCCCTTGGTAACCATGACGACAAGCGCCAAGCACGTATGATAGGTCGAATATTCCAAGGAAGAGACATAAAATACTGGTGTCACCTACTCGAGTATGTCATTGCGCTCCGTAAGAGATCGCGCTGATTTATAGGATCGCATCGGTTGTCGGGAGGTCAGATAAGCTACGTAGTTCACAGGATGAAATACAGGTACGCAGAGTATTACCAAGGTTCGTGGCGTGTTATAGCCAGCAATAAAGCTAGGTTAAGGGCTGAGCATTTTGAGGGCTCTTGTGTGCGTTTGCGACATTCCCTGACACGGTTTTACTACTGTAAGTTACTCGTACGAGAACTTGAGTACCGTACTATTGTACTGGCTCTTGCAGGAAACCGATTGGTATTATATTTTGTGGCATTGTGGCACTGGTGGCAGTGCGCGACTATGAACCGCAGACAATAAGGGATGGCTTCTTCCAGGCCCGATGCTGTGTATTCTTTGCTCCTAAAATATGCTGATGTCTCTTCAAGTTTGTTGAATTTGTTGGTAATGAGCCTCAGTCAGCAATTTTAATACTGCTACAGGTGCCACTGCGCCAAGAAAGCCATCGCTAATCTCAGCGATTGGAAACAAACACCCCGAGAGAAAGAATAGCGTTTCTAAACACAGCATAGCTTGGGTAAGCTGGACTTGGTAGATCTCATTAACTAGCGTTCAAAATTCTGTTAACTTATCAAACTAAACCTATTCTAGGCTGACGAGCTGGTTTCCGCCGGTGATCTGACAGTGGATTTCAAGAGATTTTACGGCAGTTTTGGATCTACTCTGAGGATTTCCTTTTTTGTGATTGACAAGTGCTAAATTTATTTGCAAAAAATTTCGTGGCGACAAGATTGTTTTGTTCGCCCCAAGCATTTGTGGTCGGACTTTCCTTCTTTCTAGCCAATTAGCGGTAGCCTACCAGCCGTGGTTTCCGATTTTTTGCAGCTGCATGCAAGTATGATATCTGTTCGCCCTCGGCGAGAAGTACCGGTACCCGCATACTTGAACGCTAGAGAACCAGTACGTGTACGGTACGAGTACTCGAGAACAGGGGGAGGTGAGCGCTACCTTGTGGACCGGCGCACCAGGTGGGGATTCTCGTCCCAAGCCTAACGAATGGAATTTCAAGATGTCCGTTGTCATTGCACGGGGTCCAGCAGCGGAACAAATGATTTGAGGTTAATCGGCCAAATATCTCCCTGCCGCTCCGGCTCACGAATCCTACCCTTGCTCTCGAGCACACCAGCCTCTAGGCTTGCGCCGCAGTCTGATCCTGGGAAGGCAAAGTGGCTGGTACAGTAATAGTACTCGAGCATTAGCACTCGACCGCCGGTACTATAATATGTCGAAAAAATGAATAGGTCCAACGACAACACACACTTTTGGCGCTCTCTCACCCAAGCCTCACTTGACGTATAAAAGCAATAATGACTGGCCGAAGAGTAACGCTGAGCTGTATCACACCTAGGGTGGAGGTGATTTCAGCTTTTACTTGCCAAAAAGTTGGTGATTGTAGTCATACAAAAGGCTAATCTTGGCTCTGTCTTTGGTGGTGGGGAGCCCAGGTGAACCCTCAACTACGGTACTCCTGCCACGGTATCATACATCTACGATATACCGCTCCCCAAGCGGCCAAAACGGTCCGCAAGCTATTGCTATAGCCTCCTTTCGCCTCATTTACCCTCAACCCATAGAACTCGAGTGCAGAGTTCAACAGACTTACCTCCGTATTTAGTGCAACACTCAAGCCACCTGAACCATGTTGTGGCAGAGCTTGTAGAAGGAAGGTTTGGCGTACCTGACTAAAATCTATCGGGGAATAGGGAACAAGGTACAGTATGAGTTGTCAATCGCTTAGTCATCTTAGCTCTAGTTCTCACCGACACCGTACTGTACAAGTACCCGCTAGAATGCTAATGAATAGTTAATTTAGGTTAGTTTGCGAAATAGTCCCTGTCCTGCGTGAGGACGTTCCCCCTGTCCCTTGTACTCGTATATACACGTACCGTATAAAAGATTTGCGGCGGGGAAAGTCACTACAATTGGTTATGTGGTACCGTCTCGTAGCGTGATGTCTGTGTGTTTACATAACCAGCCAGCGGCCGGTCTCAAGTGTTTCCTGGTATCGGGGAAGGGAGGGTGTCCATTGGGGTGTGCATTGGTAAAATCTTTCAGATGGCGTGGTGAAGTGCATCGGACGAGTATTCCTTGCTTGACTTAATATTGGTAACAAATCAAATCGAAATGGCTCAATATCGCGCCACGTAGGGTGGTATCCTAGGAATCCTCTTCTGAACGAATGAATTCCTTTTCCCTCTCAAAATGGGAGGGGAGAGGGAGAGCCAGAGCTCGAGTGCCGGCACAATAATATCACTTGGGAAAGGGAAGCAGGTACTATATCTCCTAATAATGCTCTGATTTCTCTTTTTTCTCTCTCTAGAACTTCTACACATTAAGGGTTAATATCCGAGTAAGGCAGGCTCTTACTTGGGGCTATTGCGTACGCTCTGCCGGCATCATAAGCAGTTAGCCTCTTAGATTCTTTGGGGGCCGGGTGGTTGGGTGTTGTTGGCGTGCATTGCTCTAGGAATTCACTTACCGGCGTTCTTGGGGAGTGGAATGAGGACATTCTGATACAGGCTCTCGGCAAGGTTCAGATATCAACGCTTCGGTGAACTGGGGGAAGCGTAGATTTTTGGGGTATTTGGGCTGCGCATGACCATTTCTGATGGGAAGTGGATCATCTTCCCCCAGAGTGCGTACCCGCCCAGATCTGCTAAGATACCTGCTAAGATGGTCCTAGTACCAGTAGTTAAAAAAAGCTGCGGCTTGCGACTCCAAGATACGAGTATTTGGGTTATTGAGAGTAACTTACCTGTAATACCCCTTGCAGTTGGTCGTTGGACTAGTGGACCTACTCGCGGTTTTTAGAGCCTACCAGATGGCCATGGGATATCGCATGGGGTGCTTTCCTGCGACCATTGGGTCATTTCGAGGATGTGATAGTATATTAGCCGATCTACAGGGAGTGCATGAGCGAATGCCGGTATAGCAATAAATAGAAGAAATAAAAGTAAATAATATTCGATGCCTTGTCGGACCAGGTCTCAGAATATCGTAGAATTCCATTAAATAAGCTGCACTTTGAATTGCCGCAACCACCCAAAATCTAGCTCAAGTGAATATACAAGTAGTCCCTTAGAACAATCAGTTGCTTCTCAACTCAATTTTTGAATAAGTTGCATAGCTTATTTATGGGGTTCTGCGGTGCGCAATTGTAGGCTTGGGAAATTGACTCGGACACGGTAAGGACAGTCATCTAAATTCTCCGATTGTAGAGCCACCTCCTCGATACCCCCATTTGGGAGATCAGTTACCCCACAAGGCGTCAACGAGGGATGTCTAATGATTTCCGCAGCGTGACTGGGAGCAATGTATCGGTATTTCCGCTCAGCAGGAGATCTTGGTCTTTCTTCGCTTATATCTAGGCCTACGTTCGATGAATTATAGCTGCTACCACTGTTTTCTTGGGCTGGCGGTGGAGTAGCCATGATTTTACGGTTCAGGCGTTGGGTAGGAGTTCTACGCCCTTAGCTTCTAGCGGAGGGGCTAGCGCACAAACACAGACCTGTTAGGTGAGATAAAAGTGAATTTAGCGAGACATATGGAAGCTGAATGCACCTAAATTTAGGAACAGGGATTTGATCCGAAGCCATTATGTGAGACAGGCAGTGATTGGTACCAATTGTCAAAATACCACATAGGTGTACCATGCTTGTTGAATTGTAGCCACTCCAATGTCTACGTTGACTCCCAAAAATCAATCACAAACTCCTCTTTATTCGAGCAAATCAATATCTAGGAACTATGCCTAGCTTATCTACTAGCGTCAGTACTGGCAACCTTGTTAATTCTTATGCATAAGGCATCTTATTTCGTTTTAGCCGTACCGACTATCTCGGGATATAGCAAGGGGGAGGAGTGGCTCTATACGGTCAGATCTGGTCTTTGATGAACTAGCTTTCGAAATCTCTGGTACTGGGAAAACCAAGCCCTTGGGGATCTTGGAAGAGACGGGATATTTGGCCTATCAACAGTTTCAGAGATTTGGTGGATTGTAGACTGTCCTAAGCCGGGCCAATTCACCAAGGACCGGATTTTGCCGCAGTGTGGCTGCTACAATACGGTACTCAATTGGGTTGATAGGGGAAAGGATTTTCTCGGTTGGCCTGGTTGAATCCAGAAAATCCCCCATAGGCCCCTATTCGAGGGAAAGGAGTGATTGCTACAACCAACAGTGCCGTCTTGAGGAGGGCTCTCGAGCATTTGTACTCGAATAAATCACGCATCAGGTGAGTTATCGGGTAAATGGTGTTTTTTTTCACTCTCTTTTTCAACGGAAATCATCTAGGAATACCAGCAGTTTTCTACCAGTGCCAGTATATGCCTCACACTCAGCGCTATCATCCGGTACTCCGACGGCTCGTCCGCTAGCAAGGTGGCGGTTATAGCCATCGGGATCAGAGAAATAGCAATACTCCCTCGCCCGAGCTGAGGTTAGATAACTGTGGCGATCCTAGATGCACGAACCAACTAAATGCCAAAGATACTGGGAATCCTGTCGTTTGATTGGCCAACTAATCGATTTCTGTTTCCAGTGCTCCAGCTTCAACCCCGCCGCTCGAGATCTCGGTGTCTGACATAGGTCCATCTAATTAAGTTAGAGGGTAAAAATGAGGCTTAGGGCTGTCTTCGAGTACTCGAGTACAGTAGCATGATCGGGGGTGGTAAGGTTTTCTGGGTAGTGCTTTGTTTTTGGTCCATCGTATCCCGTCGATTACCGTAAGCGATCTTTCCATATGGATCAACACCAAGCCAGGTGACGAGGGAGCATCCTACCGACCCAAAGTTTTGGGAACCCAGGCTGTTGGTAGGAGTGGGAGATACTACTACGGTGCTTAGCAACATCTCGTCCCGGCGCTGAGATGCTCAAGCAGACCGTTTCCCCGCATCTGGCTTGACTCGAGCCTTCCCCGCAGTTTATTGTTTGTTGGTTGTGGTTGAAGCATATCCTCTCATATTTTCTGGTGTTACCGGAAATTGTTGGGGATATCATAATTTTGCTCCAGTGGGTTGATTAGGTATCAACCGAATGCCTTGTTGTTTTTTGCACAAACTCGGGGGCCAAAAATACGATGTCCACCGCAAAAATTTATGGCCTATCATCTCTGATATCGGAGAACGGTGATTTCATTAGATCCAGTTAGTCGATCAAAGCCTTAAGGACAAAAGAAGAAAGGATCTAGAAGGGAAGGAATCTGGATGGTGGGGAGATACTGCTCTTGGCCCGGGCGAAACTACCTACGCTGCCTTGCTTTTGCCCTGTGCCCGAGCACTGACCACACAATCTTGGAGCGTATTCCCAATGATAGAATAGGAATACGTGGTATAGAGTGCTTGAATAATTGCGGGGTATGCGGTAGCCCTTGGGGCCCGATAGTAACCTATACTTTGGCAGAAAATAATAGAAGGAGAGAGAGAGGGGAATTTGACCTACAGTACGAGCTAGACAATCAAGGCTCTATGAATATGCCCGATTTTCTGCACACAACTCGAGCTAGAATACGCACCGTGCGGCCTTAGCCAAGTTAGCTACGCGATTAGAGCGATAGGGGCAGACTGTGCAATAGAGGCTGCAGTTTGGGTGTACTACAGTTTCTGTGGAGAATAGAGAAAAAAAGCAACCCGGTGATATCTTAGGTGGCATACTTTAGAGGTTTCTCAGGAGCAAGGCGGACCTTGTGCATCGATGCTTCTAACGCTTCATAAATGCGACACTTTACGCTGTCAGCAGGACATAGCCTCAAGTGCAGAGCTCACCTAAGTTATAGAGTACCGAACCCTCCAAAATTATAGATTCCTGGGCTTCTTTAGATATCATAGGCTGACCTCCTTCCTCAACGATCAGGTATGGGGTGCGCCCATCCAGAGTCTGTGTAAAAGGCATAAAATCGGAGGAAAAAAACCGGCCTCTTTAACACTAGCTCGAGCATAATAGTCCTCTAGTATGCTACACTATGGGTTCGAGTAGCCATAACTATGCTTTGCGGGCTCAGGGGTGGTGGGTTCGTCGAGCTGGATAACAAACGGTTGTTTGCCAGGGCTTAGTATGTTTTTTTACTGTAAATGCTCGCTAGGTTTGCTCCAGTGAAAAGTTAAACACCAACCTTGCCAGTAATGACTGGCCTATCAGCTATTACGTTATGGAACACTTTAGGCATATGGTGTGCTCATTCTTTCTTTTCTTTTCCTCATTGATTTTGATGGTGGTAGGGTGCCGGTGTGGAACTCGCGGGGTCGGGGGTATTCGCCCCGCACTCGGTTATGGAGTATTTGAAAGGTGCAGGGCTTTGGTTGCAAATATGTGAAAAATCACAGAGTCTGTCAATTACTCATTGGGTATCTTAAGTATTGAACATGGTTTCTGCCGTTGCTTGGCTGAGAAAGGTGCCGCCACGCATTCATGATTCGTCACTCGAACACCCAACTCAGCATTTGCTGTCAGAAGTGCATTGCTATTGTGGTAGAAATAGTTGGTATTAGTATGAGTGCTGTTATGAGAATGCTGGTTGTGGCGGGGTTGTTCAGAATGTATAGGTGGCAGGAATTTCATGAATGGGCACTCGTATGAATAGAATATGTATTGAATTTTGGGCTCTTGAAATTAGGGAGGCTGTGCTGGGTAGGGAAACCCGTCCATATGATATTAATTATTTTTGTTTTTGCTCAGCTAAGATAATCAAATGAGATGACATATAAGGGTTGATCCCGGATTTTAGCGTTCTGTTAGTCATTGTATCTACTTCCGATCTTGGGTTGAGTAGAATCCATCTCGGTCCTCATCATTATATCACATTGGGTTATCCGAGCTCTCCTCTTTTCTCTTCATCCCATCGCTGTTTTGGGAAATTAATCTAGTGGCCCATTTGGTCTGTTGGGTCGGGTGTTTCAGAACAGCCCCACGTGGGGACGACAGAAGAGGTCCACATGGGGTCAAGTGTCCCCTCAGTCTGTTTAGTTGTCGAGCGCACGATCTATCAATTGAGCTGACTGCTTCTATACCTACAGGCTACAGTAGCAGCGGGCAGCACGAGTGCGAAGATATCCAGTGGGTACAAGCCCCAATTAATAATTGAGAGGCAGTTGGTCACGACGATCATGAAAAGCACCACAGCCTTCTCTTCAGCATCTTTCTGACTCTTTAAGTTATCATGACCATTGTTCCACCCGGTGAGCGGCTAAAACATAACCTAATTAGCAAGAATTTCACTTCATGAGCTTCAAATTCAGCATCAAGATCTTGAAAAGGATAACCTAGGGGTGAGGAAGCACCTTGACAACTTAGGCACACGAAATTCCTAGCTCGGGCACTTCGGGCCCGCCATCCAACTAGAAGAAAAGCCCTCCGCTATCTTACCCTACGAAGTCACACATCAAGCAAGCAGACTCCAGCTCCACACCCTTAGCCCTGTACTAGCTAATTTGTGGGGAGCTGATGGTAGTGTATCTGGTAATGTTACAAGAGAGTTGGGGGAGGGGGTGAGCTAGGGCTACAAAGAGAATTTTTGAGGTTTCTTTTAGGATCCTGCATTTTCTCTGGGGAATATGAACCTTTAATAGAAGTTGGCTTCAAGAGGAGGCAAGATGAGTGTTTGGGGGGGAGATTTCGTAGAAAAGTGGTTTAGGGAGGAGGTGCAGGAGAGGAACTTGAAGAAGATAGAGGAGAGGTAGTGGGACTGTGGGAGATAAAGAGGACGTAGAGCATGTGAAAGGTGATTCCTTGTCAATTATTTAGGGTTGGGGCCTAATTTGACAGCGCTGTGGAGTAAACTAGAGGAAATGGTCCCAGCAACCAGTCACCCCTGGTCCTAGATTATAAATACGATACTCAGAGAATTTTATAAGGAAATGGGGGAGGGGAGGTTGCTCTTGGTCACTAAGCACAAACAGCAAGGATTACTATTTGATGGTAAAGGGGCTCTGGGTAATCTGATATAGCTAGGGGTATACTTAAATCCAATCAAAGCCTGGGAGTCGGAGGTGGTGGCATCATGCTTTATCACTCGAGCAGTGGGGACGGGGGATGAAGAGATGTTGAATATAATTGATGCGGAGGTCATGACTGGTGAAAGGTTAAAATTAGAGTGGAAAGGGGGTTTATTTTTTTAATTTTTTATACTAGGATTGTAAAGAGGGGGGTAGGAAAGAGCGGGTTATCCCTAGCTAGTAGTTCTCCTATCCCTGGGCTGTATCCTATTTCATCCCGGTAACCTGCGGGGCGGCCCCAGTCTGACACTGGAGCCAGACCCCACCACCCTGCCCGCTAAGAACTCTACCAAGGTGCTGTGTCCACTCCCTATCCTCCTTTTGCTGCTCGACAAGTTGCGCTCTCATGGCCCTTTCGGCCTTGAGGTCTCCTTGGGTAAATGCCAACTCAATTCGTAGGTCGGTCAAGTTTCCTTGAGCTAAGGCGAGTTCTTGACGGAGAGTAGCGAGGTCGGTACGCATAGTGGCCAAGTAGTCGGCATTGGGTGCTTCGGCCACTGCGGCTTGCGGCAGTTCGGGGTAGTAGCGGGGGCCACGGACGTGGGTATCGATAATGGGGATTGCCGCCCAAAGTATTCCTGCCACGATAGCGGCAATGGGATTGGCAGCTTTGCCACCATTTTTAAAGAACTCTAATTCGGTTAGTAGTAATAATTGTCTAGGGCCGTAGTCTTAAACAAACCTTTAATTGAAGCCCAGGATACCATTGTAGATAGTTGGAGATGGAGATTTGTGGATGAGAAAAGATGAGGGTTCAAACAAAGGAGGGAGGAGGATGGGAAAAGGTTGTCTTGTGAAGGAGGAGGGAGGATGGGAAAAAGATTGGGTTGTGAGGGACGAGGATGGGAGAAGAGTAGGTTGTGAGGAAGGAGGGAGGAAGATAGAGCTTTGCGAGGTAGCCGCGTAATTTTCCTGGTAGGAGGCAAGCTTGGTAGAGAACGCGAAAGCACTCCTTCCGCTCAGCCTCGAGAGCCCTTGATTATAGCTGTAGTCTTCCCAAGTCTTAATCGCCTCTCTCTCGGTGGACGATAAATTGAAGAATTTATTGGGTACGGATCTGGTCTTTGGTTGAATCTTGTCAGGATGGGTTTGGACGAAGATATCCCGGTTTGGGTGTCTGAAAAATCCGATTTTCCTCAAGTTTCTGGGAAACTGGATTGACAGGTTGAGCTTTAGTTTCACCTTGTGTATAAGGTATCAGAAGCTTATCGAAACACTTGAGATAAAAAGGAAGTGGGTTTTTCATGGCCCTTAGGAATGGGAGTATTGCCCTATACTCCTCTGGTGGTGTCATGGGTGAAGTTAATGGCAACTTTAAAACTGCGGGGGGTTGAGTGCAGGGGAGGCTCAAAGGAGATTCGGTATTGACCATCTTGAAAATACGCCCCACAGGTGGAGAATTGGCATGCTGAACCACGGAGGTTAGAGTTTGCAGATTTTACTTTACGATAAGATTGTGAATGGTGGCCAGATGGGGCGCGAACGGAGGCCAATGGCGCTTTCTGAATACAAACCCAATAGCCCACTCTTAGGTGCCAATTGGCCCACTTCATCTTGGAAACAACCTCTTTCTCTCGGGTACTAGCATCATCTTTATTTTGGTAAACACATCTGTGAAGAGCAATTTCTTGCGCAATCGCTTCATATGCCTCTGTAACATTTCTCAATCATTGTCTGGGCGTAGGTATTTTTCTTCTTAGGTCGAATCTGGAGTCTGGACAGGAGTCTGCATCGGAGTGCGCTTCCAAATAGCGACTTCGAAATTCTGCTTCCTAGCTGGTTACTGAGTGGGCGCTTCGGACTCTCTTCAGACTGGCGGCTGGTTCTCCTCGCAGGAGACTTGACCTACTCCTCAACCTACTTGCAGGCACGTCGTATGGCACCGGGATAGCACGATTGCCTGGCGCCCAAAAGCTGTCGTCTTGACGCATTCTAGGGCCAATTGATCCCTCGACTTTGTAAAGACTCTGTTAGCGCGAATACAGGGAGTTAAATGGCTTCTACTACGACATGCTCTTTGGAAATCAAGGCAATGGCTGGTATACTGGCAGTCCCGCTTCTTATAGTGCCCTGACTATTTCGTATCCGAGGCCTAGGCCGAACAAGTGCTCCCTACACTAGAAGGATGCGAATGTGTGTGGTAAATATTGACAAAATTTAGTCCATGCATCAACAAATCGAGCACAAAATCAATTAATCGGTCACTCCCTTCAACCAGCTCCCTCATATCAGCCCCACTTTCCATCCCACTTTTCATTCTAATTCATAAGTTAGATATTGACTTAGTAACAGCTACGGTCGACGTGTTTGATATGGGCTCTTAAAAGTTAGATGTAGCATCCACACGTCTCAGTAAACTCAATGGGCCCGGTTCTCGGCTGTTCCGTTCTTGCCAAACGTTCACTTCTGCTCGATGGTAGTGACCATATTTCACTTGTCTCTAATGCAGTTTGGGGTATTGTCTGCGCTGGAGGATTTGGATTCCCATTCAGAAGCATAACAATCTACTTCAGTAACTTAAGGGAAGTAATACTGCATTGCTGCTGCTGGCTGCTTATTCTAATGGGGGAACATGGAAGACCGGACGCTGAGGCTTTGCAGGCTGTCCCCCCCCCTTTTCTATTTTTTTCATTTTCACTGATGTCTGCAATTTAGTAATAGGAGATGAATTGCATAAAATAAAATGTCTCCTGCTTGCACTGAAATTAAGTCATGGTACAGTACATGTAACTTCACAACTTTTACTCATTTGAAACTATAACTTATTTTAAGAACAAACATTACTGGTGTTGTAAGCTAATTTTATATGATAAAGTACGATGTTGGGAACGAGTGAAACGAACCCCCCGAGCGGCATAATCAAGTCCTAGAATACCCACCTCTGAAACGGCGCTTTTATTATGACACTCTAATACACTCTAGAGATCTTACCTCCCTAAATCCACGGTTCCCGGTGCATGGGGTTTCGGAAGCTAGTTCCTCTACGAACAAGTAGGACATGCTCCAGCTTCATTTGGGCATGAGTCCATTGGCCAATGGTATCTGGGAACATATCTGGGAGGATTGGGAGTGCAATTAGCAGCGAACTCGTTAGCGGCCTTTGTTATTACATCTGCATTTATTCAATCCCGGGTTTATCTGAATTCACTGTACGATGGATGGTTGTCTTGAGTTAAAGGTCCACGTTTCTTAGTAGGTACAATTTACAAGTATGCAGTGCCCTTCTATTATTGCTAAGGTCGTAACAGATTAGCCTTCTATAGAAAGCAACAGAATAAAGCACTGGAAACTATCGTCGGCTCCTTGAGACCTCGAGGGAGTTGGAAACGATTTGTTTCCTGTGTAGTGGCTGGAGAGTTTGATGCCTTGAGAGTAGTGCGCATAGCTCCTGTCGATTCTGTCCTTCCCCTCTTTTGTACTTTTTTTCTTCTTCCATTCCCCCTAGCGTGCTAGGAATGCATTATTCCTGCCGGGTGTAGGGGTTATGACAGCAGGAGCAGGGGAATCTGACTACATAGATGGGTTATCAGAGGATCAGATCGGACTTCTCGACAGGTTGTACAGTGCCGGCAGATAAGTAGGCCCAAGAGAAGACCTATAATAGAAACGAAACCAACCTCCGGAGACTCCCGCGGTATGGAAGGAATGGGATAACCGATAGAACTCTGATTCTCTTGGCATCCCGATACAGATCCGAAATAGTACCTCTTGTTAGGGTAGGGATAGTAACCCGGCTTCTCTAGATCTAGTGTTCTCACTATTTTAAACCTAATCCCAGCGCAGCGCATTCCACGCATATAAAGTGAAGGGAAGAGTTGAACTTAGCTGGGGGGCTATGGCTTATAGGGCTTGGGGGTATAATGGATGGCTCCGGGTTCACATCTGGGTAGCTGGTAATTACTAATTTATTCTCCGAAACCTCGCTACTTCAATGGGGGTTGGGTAGGGGGTGGTTGTGCTAACCCCTTTCCTCAAATCTGCCGCAATTAACTAACCTACTGTACTAGTACAGTATCATACAAGTACAGTCACGCCCCGCTAAAGTTATCCCGGATTTCCAGAATCCGAATCCGTTCTATCTCGTACTGTATGAGACCTCCCGGACCCCTGCAGTCCGGGATGGCCGGGTACTGCATCCCCCACTCAATGCGACACTAGATGTTTCCCGAAGGGTGTCTAGAAGTGGATACTTCTCATGCCCGCAGAAGTAGAAACCGCGATCACTAAACTGATATGAATTTGAGGGGTTGTGGTGACCTAAAAGGCCATATTAAAGAGAAGATAATGTAAAACAGAAAGCTTGTGGAGCTGGGCGTACTGGTGGAGGCGTTTGTGAAAGGAGAGAATAGAGGGAGCTCTAAGGCGGTTCATAAGCTACATTCACAAGTCTGTAATAGGAGAGCACCACAAGAAATATTTATCATAGATTATAGTCTCGTTCTAGGTATTGTTTTCGAATTTCAAGTTGGAGGGTAAGGGAAATAGGGTGGAAAGGGGAGTTGGTAGAAGTTTTTTGATGTTCCTGGTGGGGGGACGGGGGAACGGAATCACTAATTTGAGTAGACTTTTTTTTAAGTTTTTTCGAAGAAAAAAGAATTGATCTCTCAACATTTGCCCTATTTTGCCCTCCATCGGAATGGCCAAAGGAACACCTGGTGCGAAACACAAGGATGGGAATGAACACAGCGGATAGAGAGAGCGAAGCAAATATCTAAGATTGTCACCATACGAATTGGAATTCCCTCATTTCCCACGTAAACGGTAAATCTTGATACTAAACGTGGCATACTACCAAAGTAGGAATGGCAAAAACGTCGTACGCCGCCAACGGCCTGGCACGAAGGCACCTGGGGTTGTTTCCTTCGCTGGGCGGCATTAACGTCAGCAAAAGCTCTAGGTGGAAAGATCATCTATATGAATGATGGCATTATCCTTTCTACATAAGTATCTCACAAGACTAGTTTACAATCATATCATATTCGGCCACAGGCACCACTATGATCAGTATTCTGCGCCCAAACAGTCGTATCCGATCCTTGCTGCCTCCTCGCTCAATGTTCCTTTGAAGCCGGTAGCGTCCGGTCCCTCAGAACATAGGAGGGAGGTAACGAAACTCTCCGCATTGACTGTCAATCATTAGCCGCCGTATTATAGCGCTTGACTGTAGGAAAAACCTACTTTCAGCACCACGTGAATTGGTATGAATGTTATCATTAGGGAACAGCTTCATCGCCTCCGTATATCCTAGCTCTTGGAATCGAGCAACAGAGTACGCAGTATGATCCAAGAATAAGACATTTTCCCTCTTGGATACCTAAATTTCGTCAATGGCACGTTGCTAAAACTCGGTATGCAGGTAAACTAACATCCCGTGAATACTCGGTGAATTCCCAGGTATTCTGCAGAGTAGTATTATGATTGGTCCATTCCATGAGTGGTACCATTCCAGAAAGAACTGGTACTACACTGACTACTCGCAAGTCCGCAATCATCTGTCTGAGGTAGCTTCCGAAGGTTCGCACAACTTCATCTTGGCCAGTGGAGTTCCTCACGAGTACTGTTTCCTCGCCGACACCGGAAAGAACTGCTCGGTCCACACCGACGTCCCCGCCGGTCCCGGGTGTCCCGGGGTCATTGTGGCCCATCTCAATGACCACGTAGTCACCTGGAGAAGTCTGGTCGAGTAATTGGGTCCATAGGCCTTCATTGATGAACGAACGGGTTGAACGGCCGCCTTTAGCACTGTTTACAAAAGTGCTAGTAAAAAAAGGGTAGAGGTAGTATCCGAAACCCTGAACGCCGGTGGTTTGGGGGCCGTATCCTTCCGCGGTACTATCTGAGCAAAGGAATACTTTGATGTCCTTTGTTGTCGGCGTCGGCTTTGCAGAGGAGAGAGTAGCAAGGGCGAGAAATAGAAGGAGTGGGAACTTCATGATCGACTACCTTGAGGAATTGGCTTCGGGGGGGCAGAATTGAGGGAGAAACAATCTTCTTGAAGTACTAATTTCGGTTTGTGACTTTTGATTACAACCCCCTCTCCCTTCACCCCGCGGCCCACAGAGTACTGCACGGCCTAAATTTAGGGGTATCGGAGAAAAGTGCAGAGATCTCCAGCTGCCTAAAATCCAGGGAAACACATGCTGTCCCCGTGTGGAGCTTGTTTCTGATATCACCGCCGTTTCTGCGAGACTGGGATGTGCTCAGGATTCTCCGAATATCCGCTTCGGGTTATCGGTGGCAGAACATGTCGGGGCAGAGTCCGGATAACAGAGGGATCGCATATCGATGTCTGGCCTAGGCTGGAGGGCATTGTGAATTCCGAAAGCTACCTTTCGAATGGGCGGTATGGCGCTACACTGAACTATCCCCACGAATAAGATAGGCGCGTTGCTTTGCGGCAGTGCGTGGCGAATGATGCTTTGTGACCCAACCCGCTTACTGCACAGCTTATCAGAAAGTGCCATCTGACCATTTGATAACCCATCTTATCAGACCTCTTATTCCCTTCAGCCTCTTACTCGAGTACACCCTTTCGCCTCTTACATCTTTCCGCTTCTTGCACCCTTCTGCCTCTTGCACCCCCCCCCCCGTCCTAACCCTTAGGCCTATAAATAGCGAAGTATCCCTACCAAGCGGAGCAGAATAGAAGGAAGGAAGAAGGGAAGAAAATGAAAAAGGGAGCAAAAAAAAAAAGGGATCCACGGATACTTCTTGCTTGGTTAAAAACACAAAATAACCCCTACTATTGGATCTCCCCATTGCCGGGAGACGGGTGTTATTAAGCTAAAAATCTTGGGCTAGCTACAAGAGGAGCAAATCTTTTCCAACCCTTCATGGTCTGGAGAAGCTTACGTTAGTGTACAGTGCTTGACTAAGAACCTTTCCGGTCCGGGGTGGGAGGGATGTAACCTAGGAAAGCCCATGTAAACCGACCTGACCTAATATCTAAAAAAAAAAGCGCAGGGAAAACCAGGTATGACTCCCACATGATAAAACCCGTGCAGGACATTTCCAGGACTTATGTCCAACCAACTCAGCAAAAAAACTGTAACCCGGAACAACCTCCTCACTAAGCTGTTTCCCAACCCCAAGAATCTCTCTGCAATAGCCTCCGCATGGGAGACTTAGGCCAAGCCTCCCATGCGCTGGAAGTTCGATAGGAAATTCACTCTTAACCTCGGAAACTCTAAAGGCTATCTTCTACCTACAGTATTAAACTCTAGAAAAACTCCAATGGAGCCTACTGACTATTGAAAATTAAGCCGCAATTCTGCGTATACGATAACCTTAATTTCTAACAGTTCCCTTCCCCTATCAAACTAGGTAGGATACATCTTAAGCAAGGCGAATCGGCTGGCAGGAGGGTTCATCTCTTATTTGGCTTGGCATGGAAAACTGCTCTTCTTACACCGGTAGCCAGGGGTATAGATACCCCCGAAGACGGCGGTTGTGCGAGATAAGCGGCCGGCTGACTTATAAAAGAGCCGCAAGTAAACATAAAGAGACTAGATATTGTTTTCTGGGTATGAAAGGAATCCTAGAAGGGGTGATAACAGAGTGCCTTCATCTCCCCCATTCAGGCACGTTTTACATATTCCCGCAAACTCGGAGTCTTGCCCTATGTAGTCTTTCTCGTGATGAGGGGATAGAACCGGCTTTCCACAAGGCCCATATGCTCCGGAGTTTTCCCCGAGCTATGCCCTGCCGTCTTGGCTACCCGCTTTTGGTCATACCAAGGTGGAAAGAGGGGGCTACCGTAAAAACCCAAATAATGGAACCGCCTGCTACAGTTTATAGCCGAGAGCTCCCTCTTTGGGAAAAGGGCGAAAAACACAGGAGGCAACTCCGGCAACATAGTGCCTAATTCAATTACCTATATACGAGTTCTTAGAATGCATCAAATGTCGGTATTTCCAACGAGTGACGAGGTATGAATGGGGACCCTATGGCGTAGGTCTAAGCTAGGACCCTTTGAGCCTGCGACCCCAAAAGCAGAAAACCCCTATGGGCTAGATTTCTTGCTTGTTGGGGTATCTACAAAAGCCTAAGGTTTCGGTACTACATCCCTACCACTGCTACTTCATGAGGCTGGTGATGGTTAAAGCCCACTGGATTGGAATCTGACTAAACAAAGTAGATATCTGATGCTGAGATTGGAAGAACCCCCAAGGCGCTTTCTGTTCTCGGCAACTTGAAATATTGCAGGAGACAACGTTCACAAAGACCTAGGGGAAGGGTAAGGATCACACGAGTGATGCTTTATGAACATACTCTAGCTCTACCTATCTTAATTACGAGGACTGAACTGAACAAACAAGTCGAATGGATGTAATGACGTATAAAACCCTAAGCTGAGCCGTGAGCCCGCTCATGAATAAGTCTTTTGATTTTATCTGCTGTCCGAAATAACGACCACCCCCGGCAGCATACCCGGGGGAACCCGGTCGGGGAGCTAGGGTAGTAAATTTGATTATGCCTCATTGCTCGATAGGGTAGGAAAGTATTTATGGAGGGAAGCAAAGTGTAAAGTGCCCAAATTATGTGGGCTCATATTCAGAATGCCTAATTTCGGCTAATGGATAAATACAGTGGTAAGCCAAAGGGAGAGGTATAATTTAGTCGTCTCATCTGGAGGACAGCAGGGAGTGGTGGCTAATTGGCAGAGTCTAACACACCGCATAGGATGCCCGGGCTCCTAGTCTGTTAGGTTCTTGGCCGGTCGGGCGCAAGGTCTCAGGGGACCCAAAAAAGATGGATTATTACGATACACATAGTCCGGCCCGTTCTACCCGAGTGCCTCCGTAGTAGACAGGCTAGACACGGCGTATCTTTTACCACAGCTTGTCCAAACCCCAGTAGCAATCGGCTTTGGGGGAATAAATGCAAACAAGCCAAGTCAAACCAAGCAGCGGGATGAATTTGGACGAATGAGGAGTAAAGGCATCCTTGGAACAAGGATGTCTTGATCCCAAACACATTTGAGAACGCGTGTGGGCTGGTGAGGGTTCTGGCTTCCACTGGGCCATATCTGCCTGTATAGCTACGAAGAGAAGAGCGTGTCACATGCCATCCGATGATACTATTTGTAGACACAGAACTTTATTCGGCTTAATATTTAGGTGGTTTAGTTAGCCCCATGAAGGCAGGGGATTCAGGACCCGCATAGAAAGAGAATAGCTCCAGCATAGGTTGATAAACTCTTAGAATAGTAATAGAAATACTTTAGTCTCTCCTCAACCACCTTAGCTATCTGCATCACGCACATAGTTTACCACCGCCCGGTCCCATATAGACACAGCCAATATCACCACAATCATCAACCCCGCACCCAAAAGTATAGCCTTGCGGAAATAATGGAGCACTGAAAAGATACACCAGAAGACCATGACCCAGAGGAGCGATACCAACACTTGCGCCGGCTCGAAGATGTAGATAGCGATAGAGAATAACGAGAGTATAAGTGGGGCTCGGAAACTACCGATCGACGGTACTTTTACCTTCACTCCTAGGACGGAAGGTAAACTTAAAGTGTGAGGAGTAGGCGGCGGTGGTGGTTGATCCTTGCTACATCAAGTGTTAAACCCTGATTTAAAGTTCGAGATCAGGAGCACATACACAAGTGAGTGACATATCAACGGAATAACCACTTCAACATGAACCTCGTGAGCCCTTTTCATCACCATATCAAGCACCTTATTCAGCTTCTTCTCAGCCCTGTAATATCCAACACCATAGCTCCAGAGCTGCCCGAGCACCGGAATGAGGTGCACAAGCTCCTCGATTGTCTCTGCAGTCACCTCGTCTCTAAATTCTTCTGTCAACTCATCCTTAATATGATCAGCCATATCCTCCTTCTCCCAAAAGTCTTTCGCCCCACTCTTTATTGCCTTCCTCAGCTTCTTCTTCACCTGGCTCTTGAGAATTTTCTCTGGATCTGTCTCGATTAGCTTTGCTTTGAGGGCTATGCCGAAGAGTTCCGCTTCCAGATCCCCGTCGAGTCCGAAGGACTTTAAAGCTTTCGAAGCGAAGAATAGGGCACCGCCGGATTTTACCACCACCTTGCCCATGGGGATTGCGCCGGCCGCGGCGGTTCCTTGGACCACAGAAGCCCAGGTGCCTGAGTTTCGCAATACTTGAGCTCTGGAGGAGAGAGCTGTTTGGGCGTAAGCTTTCAAGTGGTCATTCAGAAGGGATCTTCTGATCTCAGCAGCGTTCGGGGGGAGGTAGCATTGACGAAGGAAGGCCCGGGCTTCGGTTTCGTAGTAGTCGTGCCATTGGAGGAGTGTTGTTATGCTGTATGTCATTGTGGATTGAGACCTGATCTGTAGATAGTATCATATCCGAAATCTCCTACAATCAGGCAGGAATGACTCCTCTCTTATCTCGAATCCCTCTTGCCTAGGAGGCTGTGCTTGAGCCACCTCCGCACTGTTCGCTTGTTAGTGAGGTTATGTGTGCTCAAATGCTTGATGGTAAGATATCTCACTTCCACGATAGCCCCACACTCTGTTTGAGCTCACTTGGTTACACGAGGGGCCCAGAGAATAAATGGGAGAGGTTTTCAGGGGAGGCTCCCGATCATCCGATTGAAGTTTCCGTTTTTCAGCCGCAGCGGACTTTCCAAGTGAAGTATAGTATTATTAGGTAACAAGTAGTTTCATGTCACAAATTCCACTTCCCAAGCAGGCAGTCATCCAAGTTCGCGGCGGTGGGGTACTCGCTAAAGCAAAAACTATTCGCAGCTCTGACTTGCGCCCATTTAGCACGGGGCCGCTTCACTGCACCTTTCCTATCATGCTTGCTTTTCATTGCCTTTAACACCTTGAGATAGCTGCTCTTAGGGATATCTAATTTACGAGTAGCGAATATTAGTATGGTTATCCTGTGAATAAGCATACCGGGGGGAATGATTGCCATATTCCTAGTGGCTACCCTGCCTTGGGGGTAGGCTTGTGTTTTGGCAACCAGAGCATGTTACGAGTGCTGGAACATGACTTGAGGAGATTTGTTTTAGTGTGATTACAGCGGATAAGCCTTTTTTGTTTACTGCCAACACCGCTTCCACGGGGAACCATGCAACATAAATTCAAACGATATAACATGTCAGGATACCAAAAGCTCCAAATTGCTCTGCTGCGCACCCGACACGCTAAAACTCATCGTAACCCAAGGATGCTAGTATTTCACGCATTGGCTCACTGCCGGCTTAGGAGCCTCGGTATTGTTTCATATTAAAGGATGGCTGATTGCACAAAGGTGGCAGCAAGAAAAACTTTTGCTGTCATAACACAAATATTTCGTATAAGTACCGGCCATCCGCATAGCCGGGCGAGTTTAGTTACCGTATTTTTGATAAGAATCTGATGCAACTCTGAGCAGCCTCATTATCATACGGTACAAACTGCGGCCACGGCACCGAGTCTCAACCTCAACCTCAACAGCCCAAGTATAGAAAGTGAAGGCCACTTATCATCCATCTAAATCCCTTATAAACTACATTCCAGCACGCTATCTATATTCGGAGGAAAAGCTACTACAAGCACCCCAGACACCATAGATCTTGGCGGCGTGGAGGGATCCTTGATTAACCGATTCTCGCACTCAAGTGGGGTACAAGCAATCGAAGCCTCCTTAACGATTTAGAACCTTGAGGAAGCATTATGGCAGATACTCGCAAGACTGTTTTAATAACTGGGTATACCCTTGTCTGTCTATTCAGTGGCTGTGGATCCCTTTCGACTAACAATTGTGAAGCGCAGGAGTAGGTGGCATCGGCGGCTCTCTCGCCACAGAATTTCATCTAAAAGGTCTCACATGCTTGCGCTTAATTCGCCCTATCTTGCTGAGAGAAGAAAAACAGGCTACCGCGTCTTTGCAACAGCTCGGGATCTCACCACGGTGCAAGAACTCGCAGACAAATACTCTATCGAGACTCTACACCTAGATGTTACCTCTATCGAAAGTGTGGGGGCAGCAGTCGAAGAGATATCACGACGTACGGGGGGGAAACTGGACGTTCTTGTCAACAATGCGTAACTATACCTCCCTCTAGGTCTCTCCGTCTTAACGTACTCATAAAATTCTTGGTGCGGCAGAGGTCTTGGGATCGTAACGCCTGCCACGGACCTCCTCATTGATACCGTTGTAAAGTCGATGTTCGAAGTCAACGTCTTCGGTGTAATGCGCATGGTCCAGGGATTTGCCGGGCTACTGATTGCGGCGGAAGGCACTATCGTAAATATTGGATCGGTGGCGGCAGTTATGCCGTATGTGTTTGGCAGCGCATATGGCGCTACAAAGGGGGCATTGCATAGCTATTCGGATACGTTGAGAGTTGAAATGAAGCCGTTCAAGTGTGTTATATCTCTAGCTGGAATTGCTTGTAGGTGTGCTAATTGATGACCGTAGTGTTAAAGTCATAGTGGTATGTTCTTGGTACATGAGAGGAATCGGGGGCAAATCAGCTAATAAAAGTATCACAGATCGTCACAGGTGGCGTTAAGACAAACTTAGCAAGGCACGGAACAACCCTCCAGCCAGGATCTATCTACATGCCCATCCTGGACTTCTTTCATAAAAGAGTTACTGATTCGCAAGGTCGGTACCTTCTTACCCTCCCAATTTCTGTCATCCAACTAACAAATCACAGATGGCGCAATGGACCGAGATGTCTACGCCCGCTCCGTCGTCGCCCAGGTGATGAAACCGGATTGGCGGAAGCCAGTCTGGTTCTGGAAAGGTAACAAGGCCACACTCGTCTGGTTCGTGCGGACATTCTTATGGAGCACAGCTTTTGTAAGTCCCCTCCCGGAGGCAATTCCACGACTAAGCTAATGTGCACTCGTTACAGGATTTCCGAATGATGAGGGTGTTTGGATTGTTTAAGCTAAAGAGGATAATTGCTACGGAGAAGAATAAGAAGGATTAGGGCCGGGCTCCGAATGTTGGATTACCCATAGAGCGCACAGCTATGGGGTTTTCTTTTCGTATCCTACCCCTAATGGGATAGGGTACCGGCGCTAGTTTTGCCTCCCTATATCCACTCCTACCGGGCATTGGGAATTCGGTTTATTATATATATCAACTCTATCCTTTGAGCGCATTGATTGTAGCTGCAGTATGGTATTCTCGACCATACCGTAAGAACACGAATACCGGTAATTGAACCTCGCCCTAGGGCGCTGGAGTTCCCTTTGCTAATGGGGCCCGGCACCCCTTTTTTTTTTGTCTTAAGCTGGAGCTGAGGTGGTTGGTTTTTGCAGAGCTTTCGCCCCTATCCAAACGAGGGAATTTAGACGCCTTGGGGAGAGGTCTAATCGTTCGAGTTCTTAGAGTATGCAAACCGAATCATTGAATCCCATAAAGCCATTCTAGCGAACACCATAGCCCTTCCTCCCAACAAAAGAGAGAGCAACCCGTAAAAGAAAAACACTTGTTTTTACTTCTTACTCTGCTTATAACTCATGGTGCAAAGCGCCTAAAGGCGGGCCCTTCAATGGAACCAGAATTCCGCTGCAACCGACTAGAGTTGTGATGAGTGATGATAGGCCTCCTTACAGCGAGCAGAACAGTGAATACCGGACGAGGATTTGCACATGAGGGCTTACTGTAGGCGGCAGTGAGTGACCTCGGTACAGGAATAAAGGGGTGTTTGGCATGCTAACGTTTGTAAGGTTAGTAGTGTCTAGCAGTGCATTGTTTAAGAGGTAGAACCTGTAAACCTTATAATGCAGTTTGAAAACATACAGTAGTGATGTAGGATTCAAGAAATTTTTAAAAATGCCTGTGATAATAATAATATTATCTATTATTTTCTCCACTCCTGCTTAGGGTGTGCACCCAAATAGCCACAAATTTAATTTTCTTTTACCTTATAAAAGTTCCTTCCGGTGTTGGCGGGGCTTACACTACAGACTCCAGTTTAGCATACCCTACGAAATACAGTTTGGAAAGCCTCACAAACTGTATGATGGTCCATAGGGTATTACCTTGCAAAGGTTGGCGTGCCAAACACCCCCTAAGTTTGCGCAATAGGTGCGGGGGGGCTTGGGGGCCGGATAATAGCAGAATGAGCACTATCCGCCGATGAAGGAAATATCTCACTAGAGCCTCTCTTGTTTAGCAGCGATCAAACTCCCCCAAGCCTGAAAACCCCTATTTTACACTCCTCATATAGTGTGCGACACTTAGACGGGGCCCCAAAAAAAGACCTAAACAAGAAATGAATCAATATTCGACCACCACAACTATTTCCAAATACAAATCCTTATACCGATAGATAACCAATCAGAGGGTAACTCCAAGGTTTAATTTATCAAAAATCTTGTGTTTTGGTTGAGGAGATAGAGGAAGTAATTTATATGGGGAGGTAGTAATTTTGAACTCCATACAAAATCGTTAAAGCCGGACAAAATCCACTAATATCGTACAAGCATAAGGCACTAGTGATTCCTATTCAGGCCTAGCTTATACTCAATTTGGACTAGTAATTGGATGAATTTTTGAACCTTTTGCCAAGAAAGACCCCGTCTAGGTGTCGCGCACCATAGGTCTCGCCGCCCACCTAAATGCCTAAGACTTTTAGGATAACTCAAAATAGCCTGTTTTCCCACCTCCCAGGTCTTCTGGCGCAAACTCTCTAATAAAGCAGATATCCCACCCACTCTCCTCATTTTTTCCAGCATAGCTCTACGTAGATTAGGTGCTTGCTCCACTCTCACCAGAAGTTCAATTTTTCGCCTTTAATTTTGTTCCATAGAAACACTTAATTCAAGGAGGGAAAAAAACCCGTTTATCCTGCGTAGGATTGCCCAGACCCGCATTGTTCTCTCCCCCCAAATTCGCTGTTCCAATCTATTAATTAGACGTTGGGTTTTGTTGGTTTGGTGGATCTAGTTTTGATTCCATTTGCACTATAGAAATCATATCCGAACTTAGTGCAGATGGCAGCCAGCTTTGCTAAATGTCAGTAACATAATATAATAAATTGTCAGGACATTCAAACCACACCGAAACCATCAAGAGCCGACAGCCAATAACCAGCATGCCCTCATGCTTTTTTTGACCCTCTCATAGGTTAGTAGCCTTACCTAAGCTCAAAAATTCAGAACGTGCCCTGTGCAATTCTGTTAGATGACTATCCGTCTTCTCGAACCAACTATCCACCTTTTCGCCCCACCTTTCAATTTTATTGCCAAGTTTGCCAATCTCATCCCCCAACCCCTCGAACTCCTTATCTGCCTTAGTCTCCAACCTATTCAAAGAATCACTAAGGGATCCGATAGCACAATGGCATTTCGTAACATCCTAACAGATTTAGTAATGTTGTCTAATGACCTATATTGTCTACTATATTGGAATGAGGCTACACTTTTTCTATTATTGAAAACGGTCGATGAACTGCGTATTCTGGTCGAAAAACTCCTCCCACGTTATATAGCGTCGATGGTCCTCGGAAGGTTTGTTGTCTAAGAACTAAGAAGAATGTTCTTCGCCAAGTGTTTTTCTCTAAATCCCATACGAGAGTGGCAACAAGGTTGCGTATGAGCTTGAGACCAGCATTTGTTTGAGCACGGCTTGGGTGGTGGTATTCATTTTTGGCCGACCACGGCGTAATGCTTGGTCAATGGCCTGGTAATGCGTCGGGAAATGTTGTTGGAACAAAGATGGAGAAAAGAACCGAAGGATGTTCGGTCTGGGCGTACTTGTATATACTCGAATATACTGTAAGAGCTCGAGTGATTGGACCACCGCGGGGGGGGGGGTGCTTGAGTTTCTTTTGTTGTTTTTTTAGACTATCTTTTAGGGTGCCCGCCGCGATTTTCCTGTATTCGCGAATAAATCCAAAAGAAAAGATAAATCTAATAATTAGACCATGTGCTAGGACGTTAGGGTTGCCTCTCCTAGTAGCAGTTTTTTTTTTGGTGTGTTTTTCATCGAGAAAACCTATTCAATACCAGTGAGACTCGGACCCTCCCTCCCTACAGAATACCATCCAAGTTTTTTTATGCCAGCAACATCACAACGTTTCACCCACAGCCAAGAAAATAATACCCCAACTTCTAAGCAAGAAAACACCATCACAAAAATAATAATGGTATTCTGTAGGGAGGGTCCGAGTTTCGCTGGTATTGAATAGATTTTCTCGTTTTTCATCCAATATCCAAGCAGGAAGAGCCTCATAGTAAGTTAAACGGCACCTGCCCAGGTGACACTACCGCACAGTGCTAGTACTACTTTGGCGCATCTAAATTACTGTGAGAGGGAAGGCTATTCTGTCACTATTCGTTGATGGACAGCTACACGGCAGTAGGGGAGAATCATAACTCTTTACTGCCCGTGGTCTCGACAACGGCCATTCTTGGCCTGTGCTTATGTCCTTTTCCACTGCGCTTTATTCACAAGCGTCCGCCATGCTAAATTACAGCACCCGAATCCTTCATAGTCATTTTTGGTCTTACTCGATACTTGTACTTGAATACAAGCACTCGAGCACCACCCCACCATGAAGCTATCCCGGTAATACAAGGTGTTTTTTTTCTCTCTTTCTTACCCTTCTGAATACCCATAGTAGAGATGGCTGAATGCGGTATTTCGCACGAATAAAGTCCGATCCAGGAGTTCCTAACAGGATGCGGTGGGGCTTGCTGGGATTCCTTGGCCTATCAAGGTTATTGCTCTCGCTGCAGAGCTCACCAATCCAAGGGCTGCTAGCTCGACCCCTGGCATTGCATATCGCGTTTTTGTCACAGCGGCAAACAGCCCCATTACCGATTAGAGATGCAGTCCACCGTCTCCAGCCCAGTGACCCGCGATATCAGTAAATTATTTAATCCCAGGACATCAACTCACTGTCTCAGACCAACTCTGCGTCCTTACCTCCCTTTATAGACCCAACACTCTCGATGAACTATCAAAAAATCATGCGAGAATCTATCGGAACTCCGGGAAATGGTGGGGTACTACTGCTCTGTGCGAAGTAGATTGGCGCTAACTTCCCAGCCGAATTGAACTAGACCCAAAGCCCCCAACCCCCGAGAACCGTACCATGTTTCAAGGGTTTGAATGGCATACTCCTGCTGATCAACATCATTGGGACCGCCTAGCAGGTGCGGTACCTAAGTTGAAGGAGATTGGTATCACTACCTTGTGGATCCCGCCAGCCTGCAAATCAGGAAGTCCACGGAGCAACGGCTACGATATTGTCCGTTACCCCTCTTTCTAACACCCTTCATTCCAATGTTTCTCACAAAGTCTAGTACGATTTATACGACCTTGGGGAATTTGACCATAAATGGTCAAGACCCACCAAATGGGGGCACAAAGAATCCCTTATCCGCCTGCGAGACACGGCCAAACATCACAATGTCGGGTTGATTTTCGACGCTGTTTTGAACCACAAAGCAAATGCAGACTACACTGAACGGTGCCGAGTCGTTGAAGTCAACCCGGAAGATCGCAACGAGGTGATTTCAGAACCATACGAAATCGAAGCATGGTTGTCCTTCGATTTCGCCACACGGGGAGATAGATACAGTCAGATGAAGTATCATTGGTACCATTTCTCAGGGACAGACTATAATCAAGAGAATGGGAAGAAAGCGATATATAAAATTATAGGCGACAACGAGGAGAAAGAATGGTGTCAATATGTGGATACATCTGAACTTGGCAACTACGACTACCTAATGTTTGCAGATATTGATTATTCTAACCCTGATGTTCGTAACGATGTAAAGAACTGGGGCGTTTGGGTTGCTCAAGAACTTGGACTCAAGGGATTCCGGTAGATCATTCCCCTCCGCATCATCCCAGCTTCTGCTAACTATTTCTCTACCAGGTTCGACGCCGTACGACACTTTTCTTCAGAATTCCTTAAGGAATTCATTGACCATCTAGACAAAACCCTCGGCGAAGACTGGTTCTTTGTGGGCGAATACTGGAAAGGATACGCTGAGCCTCTAGAAAAATTCCTTGATGGAATGGACCATAGATTTACGCTCTTCGATTTCCCTCTGTTAGAGAACATTTTCGTGATCTCCAATTTCCCCTACGCAGATCTCAGGATGATTTTCGAAGGCGCATTAGTGGAAAGCCGACCACTTAATGCCGTGACGTTCGTCACGAGTCACGATACGCAACCAGGCCAGGATATCGAGAGGATAATTCCGGACTACTTCAAACCACTTGCCTACGCTCTGATCCTTTTGAGAGCTGAAGGGTACCCATGCGTATTTTTCGGTGATATATACGGCATCAAGGGGAATGCTCCATCTCCGCCCGCCTGTTCAGGGGCCCTCCCAAGCCTCGTATTGGCGAGGAAATTGTATGCATACGGAGAGCAGAACGACTTCTTTGATGACCCCAATTGCATCGGGTGGGTAAGGAGAGGCACGCATGACAGAAAAGATGGATGTGCTGTGCTCATGAGTAATTTTGGAGACGGGGAAAAGAGGATGTTTGTTGGCGAAAACCATAGAGGCGAGATTTGGACCGATCTTTTGCCATGGAGCGAAGGTGATGTCAAAATTGGCGATGATGGTTGGGCTGAATTCCGATGTTATGCTATGAGTGTTAGTGTTTGGGTCAACAAAGCCGCAGAAGGAAGAAACAGATTCGGAGACTTGTGAGTTGCACACCGAATTCCCGATTTCCGATATATCGTCCAAAGCTAACCCAATCGACTTGCCCGTTCCAAAATTGTCCGGAAATATTGGCACGGTTTAGGCCTAGGAAATGCTAAGGTTTCCGGATACTTTTGGAATAGGCAAGGAGCTGCACCTAGTGATACCAATATATACCTAGAGTGATAACCTATGATTCTGAAATATGCCAACTGGCGGTAATATCTCAGGATATAGACAACCCGTTACGAACACCAGGAATAAGCCTCCTTACCGTTTTGTGTGGGAGTGCATCATGTACTTTTTCCTTTCATTTATTTATAGGCTCTTTGGCACGCGAGATACGTTATATAGAGATTCGAAGAATACACGTTTACATACCACTGTCTAAGAGAACCATTCAATTCACACAATATCCCAACTAGGACAAGTAAATTTGGCCGAACGCCCATAAAAAATTGATAAAATCCCCCTCCACCCCCGTCCTTTCAGCACCTACCCTTCCACTTTTTTCCCTCTATCCATTCTCCCCTTCCCTAAATTTCATAACCCTACAAACCCTTTGCGATGAAATTCGGACCTTGCCCCCCAAAAATTGCGTTGGCCCTCCCCGTCTTGGGAGCTCTCATAGCCCCTACGTCTGCCCTCCCATTCGCAAAGAATCGCTTCCGTACGGAGATAATCCCCCTCTCGTTGGACGTCGTCCCCGAGAAGATTGGCGATCCCCTTATCAACTATCCCGAAGTTCCCGTCGAGCTGAAGGAGGGTACCGCAGTCCCTGAGCAGGCTCTTGTCCCCAACCAGCAACCCGACAACGATGTTATTGAGCACGTTTACAACCATGCAGTACGACCCCTCCATGACGTTGCAAGTCCCATCAAAGACCGTTACAATGCATCTGAGAATGCCCAAGCTGAACGAGGACCCTATGAAGCCGAGGATATCACATCTATTGAAAAGAGAGGTGTCCTTCCTAGCCTCACTAGTGAAGACGAAGAGTTCACCCAGTCAGTCCAGCCCGCCCCTTCCATTCCCGAGGAGGAGCAGGAAGAAACCCAAGCTGAACTTGACAACCCCGTCTTCGACGTGGAACCCTACTACCACTTTCAAAATAACGGCGAGAAGAAACCCAGATTCACAAAATCTGTTGAAGGCCTCCTCAGGCACACCGCGGAAGACTGGCAACGCGAGTCTTGGAAGAAGAGCCCGAATGACAATCTCGAGGAAGATTGGGTAAATGCACCTCACCGTAACCATGTTGCGGAACCTACCCCCGCCGCAGGGCCTCAGGAGCCTATTCCTGACCACTTTGACGGGCACGTCGAGGTCCCAATCACGCCGGACAACACCACAACAGCCGAAGATGTCGACAACGTGGATATCAGTGCCCTTCTACAAGACCGCTTCAAGGGTACTCCAGCCATTACCGGCGATACTCCTGGCTATGAGGTTCCCGCCGACTTGCTTCCTGAGGCCCTCCTCCACGCTGATGAGGAGAAGGAGGAGGAGGAGGAGGACCCTGAGCAACATATCGAACGCAGGGCTACGCACCGCCATACTATCCAGGACATTGAAGCTGACGAGACGGACCCTGCCGCGGCCCCCGAGCCTAGTGCTACCGAAGCCTCTCCAGAGGTTTCTCTCTCTCGCAATCCCCTCCATGCTTCCCGAGAAGGGCAGGCCCATATCGACAGACCGGTCATTCAGAATTAAGTAGCTCTTGTTTACTTCGATGATGCAAGGAAGAGATAGAGATAGTGGGAGGGTGGACAGTCTTGGAGATTTGTTTATGCCTTGAGTCAATGTGCCCGACGCTTTTTTTTCTCCCCCTTCATTCTTTTTCTTCTCTTCCTTTTTCTTCAGAATTTGTTTCACCTACGCCTGTGCTAGCAGCTTTGTGTATAGTACTCCGTTGGTGTGTGTGTGCGGTCTCCGAACCGGAGTCTTAAACCACCAACCCATGATGTAATAAAAAAAGCTTTCCCTCTTGTCACCTTGTAGTTCGCCAGCGCGAAACAATTCTCTAGCCCATAACTCATCAAACGATAAAAGTTGGTAAAAATTAAGGTACTCAAAATTGTAGAAATGTCGAAATACACTAAGCTCTCATAAATCCCCAAAGATTCTTCATGATAATTCCCAACGGAGGCAAAACTTCCTCATACTACGGCACTATATTCCTGGTTATCGTGGGTTTTTAAAAACCTTCAGGACACATTACTTCTTTGTACCATTTGCCACCTGACCGGACCCAACCTGTTACGACAAGTGAGATTACAAGCAGTGCGAACAATGACGGAATTGAGCCTTGACTTTTCCTCGCTTGAGTGGGTAATTGTATACTCGGACTAGGATGAGTTGATTACCGAGTGATAATCAGTGCAATAAAGCATCTCTAGAGTCTCTACCCCCCACTTCACTACGCCTAAAAGAATAGCGCGAGTATAACTAGTTGGGGGGGTATATTAAATCACATATAGATGATTCTCGCGGATCGATAAGTTATAGGTGCACGCGTGATCCCTATCTTTTTAAAGTTCATTTGCTTCACATGCGGATAAATGGTATGAAGAGAGATGAAAGTCTATTTTTATTGTAAGCCATTAGCTACAGAAAAAAGATTTAATTGGTTTACGGGTTACGAAGATCTACGTTTTGAGTATCATAGGTAAAGTTGATAGCATATCTACTAGTATTGGGGAGACCCGGATTCATGCCTTGCCTCGCTAATTGTGGTCTCTCTTTTCTTTCCCCCCCTTTCTTTCAGGCCAATTTTTTCCTGTTTATGATATAAAGTTACCATTTTAATTTTTCATTTCTGATAGAGTTTCCGTAGGGCTAGGTTGTAATGAAATAGGTGTGGGAGGAGAGAATTAGATAGTAATGATGCTACTTTTGTTGGCCTCTCTCCCCAAGAGCCTGGAGGTACGCCAGAAGATGACCTCCAGGCTGAAACATCTCGTCGGGGGGAGGAGGGGAGCTAATTATATTAAGCAGTTTCCAAACAGAGTAGAACACAATCTCCCTATTCTGGAAATCAAACACGTCAACATCAGGCTGGAGGACCCTGATGCTGAAGATAGGCTTGCGGTGTGCGGCTCCGGGGAAATCGGGAATGTTGTGGGCGAGGAGATCGATCTTGCAGTCATCCCAGGATGCGTCGTCAAATATGCGGTGAAATCCAGTGCTTCCAATTGGCAATTCTTGATCATTAGCCACGATTTCGGTTTCGACGAAAAAACGATTCTCTATTACCATGGGCGTTCCGATATACTGGGGCTGTTTGGAAAGAATCCACTTCCACATGGCGTGGAAGGTGAAAACATTCCTCAATTCGATTTGTGCTATGGCGATGGTGGTGGGTCCACTTCCCGAGACTAGGTAAACGGCCGGCTGAGGTCTGTCAGTCATTTTATCGTGAGAGCAAATTTTGGTTAACTTAGGTAGGGGTGGAGGGTGTAATTATGAGGAAGGGTGGAGTAAGAATCGGAAAAACTGTCTAGTGTGCCCTTTATCATAGCGGCAGGTGGACCCTGATGACAGAGATGAGTAAACTTACCCTGCTTTTGTGGTCTTGGCTTAAGGTAAGGTTATATGCACGGGCTCCCATATCTTGGCAATTTTGGCCCGCAGAGCCGCTGTCACCCTCAATCACAGGAGGGTTATCTCCGGTTGCAATAATATTATTACTATCCATACACCCGATATTTTCTAGAGCTTCAACTATCTCGCCCTAGCAGCCCGCATAATCCATCCATCATGTCTACTACTCTCGCTTCAACCGTTAATCACGCACGTCGCACTCTCTACTTGCCTGTCCATAGCTCTCCCTAGCTAACCATAACAGATTCTTCTCGCTCCTTCAGAAACCGATTACCTCGACCAATTGATCAGCACCATAAAAGATGCCTGCTCTGCCGGTCGCGAAGATCTCCTTATGGACGAGCTCGATCGGTTCTCCAGCGAACGTGAATCCGAGATTGAGCGACTGTGTAATAACAACCACCAGGACTTCGTCTCGTCCGTCAACCAGCTCCTGAACGTACGGAGAGGGACCGTGGACCTGACAGAGGAGATTTTAAAGCTCAATCAATCAATACAGAAGTCAACAGACAAGCTAGTAGAGCAGAAGAAGGCACTCGTGGACTCGCGAGACGTCCGACAGAACATTGACGAAGCAACTCAAGCTCTGAGACTATGCTTGGAGGTGTTGGGGTTAGCAAACCGGGTGGGTGATTTATTGAAGCAGAAGAAGCACTATGCTGCTTTGAGGACTCTGGACGAACTACAGAATGTTCACCTTAAGGAGGTGATGCAGTATGATGTTGCAGATATGATACAGAAGTCGGTTCCTGCGATGCAAGGGATGGTGAAAGAGGCGGTTATGACGGACTTGAATAGTTGGCTCTATAGGATTCGTGAAAGCTCGGTGCTTTTGGGGCAGGTTGCTTTTGATCAAACGGAGCTACGGCGGCGAAGACAGAAGGAAAGAATTGAGAAGTCGCCATATCTACGTGAGCCTTGTCCTCGGTGCGGGTTTAGTAGTTGTGTTCTAATTGTCGCACACAAGGCTCTTTCAAACTCAATTCTGCGATCGAGCTAGTTCTAGATGAGCGAGAGGAATTTGATGTCCTTGACAATGAAAACGTTAACATCGATTTTACACCACTGTTCGAGTGCTTGCATATCCATGAAGCCCTAGGAGAACGGGACGAGTTTAGAGTCACCTACGCCAACGTCAGGAGGCAGCAAAAGGAGCTATTGCTTTCCGGGTCATTGACTCTATCGAACGAAGATATATCCAGTCTTAATAAGTTACTAGAGGACATCTGCGGTTTCGCTATAATTGAGCGAGCTACCATGAAGAAAACTATTAGTTTTCGTTCGGCAGTTGATGTTAGTGCAACTTCAAGCTCTCCAACACTCATTTAACCGTTGCTCATCTCTAGGATTATAGGTCGACGAACTCTGGGATTCGATGTGCAAGAAGGCGATCAATATTATTACCCCCGCATTGGATAACATTACACAGGCCGATGCCTTATTGAGAATCAAGAATGTTCTTGCCCTCTTTATACAGACAATGGATGTAAGTAAAGCCCCCTTTGTGCTTACGGAACACGCTGGTATTAACCTCACAGCTAGAGTTGGGATTACTCAGTAGAGGCTTTGGATAGCTTTTTGCTAGTCCTCTTTGAAAAGTATTCTCAACGGCTCAAGATGGAGTTCAGTGCTGATTTCAAAGAAGTAAGTGGTGTCTCTCTCACAGTGCCTTGCACTAAATGCTTACACTCTATCAGATCGTTACGAGCGACGATTATATGCCTATGCCGATTAACTCCCTTGAAGAATATGATAATGTCGTTAATGTTAGCTGGTATAAGCCGGACAAGGAACGTGACCAGTTAGAGTACGTATATTCCGTAAACCAATAGGCTGATTCGTGACTAACCCTCGGATATTTTCAGGTTTCCTATTGTGCTACCATTTTCTCAAATGTATCCACTATGTTGCGTTGATATCCGAAACTTCCTAAACAAATATTACTTCTTCTCCGACGAATATTTCACGCACCAGAGTGCCATTGATGAGGAGCTTAGATCGGTTAGTCTCTTTCCCACATCGCCCACGCCTTGCATTAACAGTCGCAGTCCCTCGATGAGCTCCTCTGCAATCAAGTCTGCACCTCCTTGGTCGAACGCCTAACATCCAAATACCTGGGCCAAATCGTCCAAATCCTTATCAACCTTGAGCAGTTCGAATACGCCTCCCATGAATTAGAGATGCTCTTAGCAGAGGCGCGCCAGTCCAACCACGGTGGCAGCATCTCCCTAAAAGCCACGGAGCGCTTCCGGTCTGAAAAGAAAACTGCTGAAAAGCGCATCTTCGAACTAGTCAATAGCAAAATCGACGACCTCGTAGAGACGGCGGAGTACGACTGGATGGCAACCAAGAAACTTGAAGAGCCCAGCGAATACCTCCAGCAAATGACCTTGTGGATGCGCAATATCATGAGTTCTACGCTCTTGGGATTGCCAAAAGACATCAAAGGTTTTATCTACTTTGACGCGCTGAGTCACATCGCTACCTCGATACTCGCCCTGCCGATGTCAGACTCTGTTAAGAAGATTAATAAGAACGCCGTTGCGGCACTAGATATGGACATTCGCTACTTGATGGAGTTTGTGGATAGCCTTAACGAACCCCTGCTGCCGACTATATTTGAAGAGTTGAGGCAGACTATTGACCTACTGCAGTCTGACAATGCGGAGGAGTTTTATAGTATTGATACTAGGATGAGGCGTTATGCTAGTGTCAATCCGATCAATGGACCGGTGCTGCTGGAGAAGTACGTGTTCCTATATTCTGTGATTTTTATGGGCTACTATTGACCATTTGTTTGTTTGCCTCTTTGCAGATTGGTCAGCGGATCCGCTCCGGTCAGTAGGTTGGCAAGATTTAGACAAGGAGGCTAATCATGTGATGTTTGCATGGTTATTTTTGCGAAACATACCCCGTGCTACAGTGGTTTAGGCGTTTGCATGTTTGCCAGGAGTAACGCTTAATGTCTCTAGGTTCGGCTTTGAAAAGGTTGGTGGTTAGGGTTAATTAGAGCTTTGTACCATATTAGCTTTGATAATACCAGTCGGAGAAAGAGCGAGAAATCAACCTTCTTGCATATTGTGTCAATTGATAAAGGGTGAATGACAATCGAAAGCTTCTCAGGCCCCCCCGTAACTCCCGGCTATCCGTGAAAATTCTCGCGTTAAGCACCAAATATTTTGCCTGAAGGCGGCGTGTGCACATAGGCCTATCATACCCAACATAATACGACTCCATCGGTGCCCATGCCACATTTCCAGAAGCAGTTCTTGATGGACACTACTATTTGGTATGTTTCTGGTGAAAAGTATTTTTTTTTCCCTTTACTAGTACATACCAAAACTTGCTCACTTTACCAAAACTTAGCTTTGGGGGCCTCAGATAGTCTATGTCACTTGAAATGCTTTGATACAGTTGGCCGCTGTCGATATGTGCCCTAATGCGCACTAATGCATCGCTGGGTGCTGATCATTTTATTATTGTCTCCTTTTGAACTTTGAAAACTGCTAGTGCCAGTGTTACTCCCAGCCCACACATCCCCGGGCCAACTAATCTATCCCAGTTTAGACAGCACAAGCAAGTATGCCAGGTTTCCTTCAGCAGCTACCTCTATTTTAAAGCAAAAGGTGAGAGAAGATATCGTTAGTCTTCTTTCAACTTGGAGGTAAGACCTCTAGTCTATTCGAGTGCCGATGATTTTCCCGAGGTATGATGCACACGAGGCTTGTGCTTAGCCAAGGCAAACCTGGATAGAATAGGGGGAACCGTTCGCGTGTGGATGCCAGTAATTGCTTTCTTTTTCAGAGTGGCTCTGTATGAGGGTGCTTGGCTGAGTGAGGGTGGTGGATTGTTTGAGACTTCTGGTATTCTCCCACTAACTCACAGGAACTTATCTTTCTTCATACTGCCACAGCTGGTTAGTACTGCTCCCTCCAATAGGGGCAGGGCAAATCCTCCCGGGTGATGAATGCGGGTATTCCAGTATTTGGCAAGCAAAAAGTGAAAATAGGATATAGTAACTGTTGCTATATGCCTCCTACTAGTTGTTCTTAGATATTGTTGTCTGTTTTGTGCGTCTTTTTTTTTGTCGTATCCTGGCTGAAGAAAACTTACTGGTATTCTACACAAGCCAATCCCGGACCCTCCCTATAGAATACCAGCCGTGTTTTTTTATACTAGCAAGAAATGGAACCCTTTGTCTAGAAAGGGCTTGAGAGTTGCTGGTATTATATAGAATAGGTTTTACAGCAATATAGAATTAATCGGAGGGGACTCTTGGCGATGAGTGTGTAGCAAGAAAGGAAAAGGCACAGGGGTGCTTAATCTTGATGTTGTGAGTACTAACTTATGGGGCTAGAAAGGGGTGGAAGAGGTTTTTCTTGATCTTGATTTGTTGGGCTTGATTCCTAGTTTTATAGGTGGATTAAGCGGGGGCTATTGGGCGACGGGGATTGCTTTATTCATTGTGTTGCACGCCCGGAACCAGGGGTTACTTTATAAGGCACCATGCATTTTCTGGGAGTGGACGACCTTCGGAACAACCACGGTGACGAAGAGAAATGGGAATGTGAAGGCAAATGTTTCCTCTCAGGTGATTTCACCCCACGCCTCTGATAGAAACTCTTGCTCCGGTGAGCCGTGTTTGTAAACCGATGATCTGTTTTTCTCTTTTCCGTCGGCTCCCTGCTTTCCTTCACACTTTTTTCTACGCCGGAAACCTTCCTACACCACAGCATGCGGAAATACCCCATAGACCCCAATCGGTCTTTCAGCACTGTGCATTACTGAGCACTAGTACATTAAGCATGGGAGCTAGAGGCATGTCAGAAAGCAAAGGGAAAATCTGATCAAACATAGGGATTTGAAAATGTTTTCTTCAATTTGTACATGTATATCCTAGACCGGGGTGGGATGATTCGGGTAGTGGAAGGAATGGTAAAAAAATGCTGTACCGTCGATACCCAATCAGTATCGTTCCTCACAATGGTAGTGACTGGATGCAGCTTTCCTAACCCAGCAGCAGAAGCTTGGCGAGATGGGAAACGGCAAGTGGCTCTTTGTTTTACAGGACATTGAGTCCGATGACAGAAGGTTCTCTCACGGCATGCTTGTTAGAATGGCAGCATTTGGTACGGGATGTGCCCATACTCTGAGGCCGCAGTGGTACGCCTAGGCACTAGTACACGACGCGCAAGCTATGAAAGTTTTCTCCCACCTGTTATTCGTCGTTTGCGTACATCACTCCTTCCTTCCTATTATCAACTTTCCTCAAGACTTTCCTTTCCGTCAAGCCATCTCAATCAATCATGGTCTTCTCTGCTTAATACAAATGCTATGTCTTCACTTGAGCCGTTCCACTCGCCTACGTAAAACCTGCATCACCGATCATTACCTCCACATGGATGATTTTCAACATTTCTTCATCTCCACTGCTCGAGCGATAAAGCATGATACAACAACGTGCGAATTTATGGCCTTGATTGGATTCAAGTATACTACTTAGCTGTATCAGGTTACTGAGAGTCCCTCTACAAGCCAATAATCCTCCTTGCAGTTTGTGCTTAGTGACTAGGAGTAACCTCCCCTCTCCCATTTCCTTGTGAAATTCCGCCAGTATTGTATTTATATTCTTTACTCCCTACACCGTCCCTTAGTCTCACCGCACCCACTCCCCAAAACTACCAGAAACACCCTCTAGCGCCTACAAAACATACCTCAAGAATTTCTACAAATAGACCTATTTGTGCGCACTGAACTGGGAACACACCTCGGGAAGCGATCTTGGGCCACACTCGCTACTCATTTTCCACCAATGAAGGGAGACGCGCCTAAGTAAGTGGAACAGGAGGGTTCATTTTAGTATAATACACTCAGAGCGAGATAAAAAAATTTGTGTTCAGGCTGTGAAGTTTATTGACAGGACAGCGTTCTTGCCTGCGTTGGACCTTACTAGGGAGTGAGCCATCATGAGTATTTTGATAAGGGTTTATTTATTTAATATTTTGTATCATAAGAAAAAGTATTTGTAAATCTGATAGTAGAAGAGCATCATATCTCTTTATCTGTACTATTCTAGGGTAGGTTTGAGGGGGAGTGACAAGTTTATATTCCTATGGAAAACTCCAGGAAACCCGGATTTGGGATGAGATTCTGGTGAACGGATGCTGGTGCCTACAGCAAAGCTATTAGCCAGACAGCTTCTCTAGGGTTTAAATTTCATGCGCAAGAATGCGATCGCTTATTGGGATATAATACTGGGGTACTTATTTATTCAGCTAGCTTGTCATACAAGTACAAAAATGACAAAATCTGGGTGAGCTGGGGAAGAATAGAACACAACAATTTGGCAAGAAATTTAGAACACACGGAGGTTCATACTAGATAGGAAGGGATTGAGATTTGTGAGATTGGAGATAGTGGGGTGTCTGTATTCCTTTTGTTTTTTTTCATCCTGTATGGCACAAAAAAGCAAATTTCCTTGCTTATCCAACCCTGATTCTAATGGCCACTGCTACAGGTTTACGAAGGCTGGAACTATCAAAACTCTTTGAAATCCAGTATCCGCCGCCAGGCCCTCCTAGCTTTTGCAATCCGAGACAGAACACCCTGAGAATTAATACCGGTAGTGTTACCAGACGAGTACAGTCGCACCTCGTTATAACGAAAGCCCAGAATTCAGGTTCTTTCGTTCGTTATGGCGAGGTTTCAGAAGGAATTCCTTATAGCGAGGTCTGTTT
>Ga0307507_10001554_pt1 | contig 51144 bp, 30 predicted proteins | sample 7_EM_MG_FD_207223 | JGI IMG/M metagenome (GOLD analysis project Ga0307507, IMG submission 207223) | Populus trichocarpa ectomycorrhiza microbial communities from riparian zone in the Pacific Northwest, United States - 7_EM | ecosystem: Host-associated > Plants > Roots > Unclassified | place... | reverse complement strand
TACAAGGAATTTCGTGTTTGGGTGTAATTTGGTAGGGGAAGAAGAAGAGCGCGTACAGACGCGTATGTCTCGCTTGGGGGGTTGTCTCGCTTGGGGGGGAGGCACGTTACGTGATGAGACTTGTGGGAGAAATCTCTTGGCAGGAATCTGACCAATTAGACAACTTTGACCGTTGGTCGAAGTTTCTTAAAATTCTTTAACCACCTATATAGAAAATAAGCAATACATAGAGTTTTAGCTCCATAGCCTCAATTTAACACAGCTATCCTGTCGCGGGACAATAGCTCCATGGGCCTTGCACCATCAGAGACGCAAGATGGTGACATTGTATGCATTTTCCTTGGAGCTCCAGTTCCCTTCATCCTAAGAGAAGAGCAAGATCACTTTAATCTGGCCGGAGAGTGCTATGTCCAGGGCGTAATGCGAGGCAAAGTCATATCTAGCCTCGGGATATCTGACAAGACCGCGGAAGAGTCTGGGGCTCATTTAGAACGGTTTGTGCTACAATAAAACACTCAAAGAATCACTCGTAAGCGAATACAAGCTTTTCAAGTGACCATTCTAGCTAGCATGATGCTAATATAGGGGACTCATGAAACCTTATTTTCAGCGCAGAAAAAGAAGAATATGTAGGCTACCTTAGTAAAAGGGGCCATTTCGAGCTACAGAGCAATTAGGGTATCGATTGCTTCATTACTAGTTATCATACCTCATCATACAAACACGACATGAGGCGTCAAACCCGCACGTCAAGTCTTCCGCCCAAATCTCCTTTCCACGGCTTCTATCGCAGCCCTGGCCCCTTCGTCCTTCTCCCTCTCGATCCTCGCCCTAATATCCCGCACCAGCGCCTTCGCATCCTCGACTTCTACCCCATCTTGACAAAGTTCATTGGCTAGCTCCATACTCCTTTGGTACATACCGCGCATAAATTCCCACCTAGCAAGCCACATTCGCGCCTTACTAGTTGTTGGAGTGACACCTACGCCGGCCATTTCACCAGGCGTCGAGCTGTATTCGTCGTATTCAGGCCCTTCTTCCTGGGCTATCGTCAACTCCATATATGCAGCACACTCTTGCAAGTCGTTCAATCGTTCATACAGCAATGCGATTTGGTAGAGCACTTCTGGGTCCAGAATTCCGCCTCCAAGTCCAGAGACGCCTTCTTGGCTGCCAAAGCTGCTTCCAGCGCCCGCATCATAGTAGCTGCCTGCGACCAGCGCACGCTTGTATGCTCTGATGCCATTGGGATACTTGCCGACCTTGCCGAAACACTGTCCAACCGCCATCCACATCTTCGGATCATATGGTCGTAGGGACGCCGCACGCTGGTGGTAGAAGAGGGCGTAGCTATGCATTTCTAGCACTTCGTATGTCTGCCCTAGTCCATACCAGGCACGATAATCTTTACGGTTCACATCGACGGCGCGCCGATAGGATTCGATAGCTGCATGCGTATTCTTCATCTCGATGAATTCGTGGCCCATAAGAGTCCACGCAGACAGAAAATTCCGGTCAAGAGTAAGAGCACGCCTGAAATACATGACTGCCTTTTCGTGCTCGGACTTTAATGAATAATAGTTCCCAACAACGCAACATGTCTCTGGCCGGAACTTATCCGTTGCAGTGGCAAGCTGAGCTAAGAAAGCAAGTTTAGGGCGGAGCCCCATGACATACAGAATGTTCGAATAATTATCGAGCGAGTCAATCCGGTAAGGGTCACTCTGGAGGAGTCCTGAGAATATGGCCTCTGCCTCGTCAAAGTCTTTGGTATGATAGTAGAGAAGTGCACGTTGAGTTTTGAGGAAAGCCGAGGTGGGAAAGATGTCTTGAATTTGGGAGAGTTCAGTGTGTACTTGATCAGTGGATTGATAGAGCTCTTGTGAGGTATAGACATGGAAAATGAAGGTCATAAGGTTTTGAGGAAGTTGAGGAGTTATGAGATTTAGCTGTACTCATTCAGAATTGGTTCTAAATAAAACCTGAAAGGGGCATAAACTTACCTCTTCTACTGTGCCAAATAGGCTTGACAGCTCTTGCCAAGCGCCCCAATTGTATGGGTATAAATGCACACTCCGGATAAACCACTGCTTTGCCTGTTTCTCGTTCTTTCCCTTGGCCAGCACGATGCCATAGAGGTATTCTAGCCATCCCTGGCCTTGTCTGCCATTGGAAGCTAGACTCGAAAACCACTCTTCTAGTATTGTCGAGATTCCGTTCAGCTCCTTGTTCATTGTTACTCCTCCATCCTGAGGGCCCAGTATCATTTCACTTTCTTCATCTTTGCGCTTCTCCCCAGCAATGTACTTTGCATAGAGAGCTAAAAATAGGGCCTTTTGGCTCAAACCCGAAATCGACTCTAATGGAAACTTTGCCTTTGTAGGTGTCCCAACTTTCGCTTTTCCCTTTGCAGCTGATTTAGCCTTGGCTGATTGCGGAGAAGATGTATTCATGGACCCTTTAGGCAGCGTCCCCGGTAAAAAGACCGCAGCGCATCGCTCATATTCCCGGCAATCGAAATATGTTTTGGCGAGGAGGAACTTGTGGATCTCCCGGGCTTCTAGCTGCGCTTCGATCCTATCCTTTGGGGGGGTTCGGACGGGTGTCTGTGGAGGCGGAGCATCGGACATGGGCGAGTCCACCTCGGTGTCTGAGCCATACGTTAGGTCAGACGAAGGTAAGGAGGTGAGGAGTTCCGCTGCCCTGAGCACACAGCGCGTCAGGTTTTGGTTGGCCCATATGAGACATGAAACCCCGAGAGAGGCTCACCATTTTGCTGACTGGTATAAACACCGGTCAGTGCAAGAAGTTACAGCATCCTGCAATTGCGCTTTCAGTTGCGCCGTGTCACTTTCTGAGAGGGTCCCCATTGCCGTAGAGAGCTTTTAATCAACCGGACTTTTCTCCCAGAGCATTTCTGATACGAGAGAGATAGAAATCGCGTTTAGGAAGGGAAAAGACGCGTTGTGAAATTTATATAGCATGAATTAGGACTTGGAGGGCATGCGAAAATGGCGGATTTACGTTTTGCCGAGAAGTCCGAACTCCGGCGCACCGTGTAACCGTTGCTGGCTTGGCGGCCCCACGACAATAGAAATAATCTCTGCCAGCTGCGTCCCAACTCTCAAAAATTATATCTTCTCCATCTTGTGCCATTGACTGTTAGAACACTACTCGCTATCTTTTGGAAACTGTTCCAACATGCCTACAACCCTCCAAGAGTTTGAGAGCGTCTGGCCGCGCATACTAGACGATCTGACTGAGCACTGCAAGGGATATAAGCTACCACAGCAATCCCTAGACTGGTTTAGGATGGTAAGCACTGCTTTACTTAATCACTGTGAGAAACCATGAGAAGCAAAACATCTTAGAAACTAACTCAGAACCTAGCAACTCAACTACAACTCAATTGGCGGAAAATGCAATCGAGGCATGTCTGTAGTTGACACTTCGTCAATGCTACTTAACCGAACCTTAACCGGGGAGGATTATTTTCGCTCTGCCGCTTTAGGATGGATGATTGAGCTCCTGCAAGCGTTCTTCCTAGTCTCAGACGATATTATGGATTCGTCAAAGACCCGTCGCGGCTCTCCATGCTGGTATCTAGTGCCAAAAGTCAAGATGATTGCAATCAACGATGCTTTCATGTTGGAATCTTCTATCTACATTTTGCTCAAGAAGCATTTCCGACAGGAGAAGTCATACGTAGATCTCGTAGAGCTTTTCCACGAGGTCACGTTCCAGACTGAGCTTGGCCAGCTCTGCGATCTCCTCACTGCTCCAGAAGACGATGTCAATCTGGACAGCTTCAACATGGAAAAGTTCACCTTCATCGTAATCTTCAAGACTGCCTACTACAGCTTCTACCTCCCTGTAGCTCTTTCGCTGCACTTCTGCGGATTCGCTACGCCAAAGAACCTACAGACGGCGATGGACATTCTAATTCCCATGGGCGAGTACTTCCAAGCCCAAGACGACTACTTAGATGCCTTCGCCGACCCGAAGGTGCTAGGGAAGATTGGAACCGACATCCAGGACAACAAGTGCTCCTGGTTGATCAACCAGGCCCTCAAGAAGGTAACGCCAGAGCAGCGGAAAATCCTAGAGGAGAATTACGGCCAGAAGAACAGCGAGTGTGAGGCTAAGGTCAAGGCCCTCTACCACGAGCTGAAACTGGCTGGGTTCTACGAGAACTGGGAGGAGGAGCGTGTTGCCGATCTGCGGGCGAAGATCGAAAAGGTGGACGAGTCAGAAGGCCTCAAGAAGGAGGTTTTCGAGGCGTTCCTCAAGAAGATCTACAAGAGGTCCAAGTAAAGACTCGCGATATTTCTTCAACGAATCCTCCAATGATTTATGCAATACGCTAAGCTTTTCTTATTCAGGGAAAAAAAATATTAGGTCGGGGTTAAGGGTCAAGCACTGTACAAGGGGTTTATTTGGGTTCAAGAACATACCGACTTCACTTTTATATCAGGTTCTGTTATCCATTATGGGTCTTGGGAGAGAATTTATATCAGAGTAGGATCTTAGATGTTTATTATGTGTTTGTAATCGTCAAAGCTGTTACAGACTTTCCCGCTGATTGTATAGTGATTCCAGCTGTTATGGGACCGGTCTTCCCGACTCCTTGAGTGCTAGCTTGGTTATCTGCTATTCCGCACCAATATCAAATGGTGGCTTCCAATGGTGGTTTCCCCAATCCCTTCTAAGCCGTCCAGGCCACATTGCTACCTCTCATTGATATTTCAGCGCCCACACGAAACACCGAGTACTCAACTATCAGTCTTCTTCTAGGTTAAATCAGAATTAGAAATAGTGGCTTATTTCGGGCCTCTGTGATCGCTAAGTGAAGTGTGGGGGTGAGCATATTGATCTTACGGCAATCTTTTAGTTGGAAAGAATAGAGCACAACAGTTACAGTACAGTACAGTGAACTCAACCTCAAATAGCTTAGAGCCACTCTGCTAATAGATGCCAGGCAAAAGCTTGTACGGTACTTTTGCCTTGAAATCAATCCAATCCTTTCCATACTATTTCGTTGGGTCGTTGTCAGCGAGATATTTACAGACTGATGGCAAGCACTGAATTCGTAACTTACCCGTTTCGTGCAATACTCATCTAATACCGGCACGCCTCTCGTAACAAAATCATAGAAGAAGAAAGCCCCTGTAACGAGCCCCCACGTCCAGCCGCCAGAGGCGATCGCATATCCAGCTCGCCAAACAGTAAATGCCCCGTAGTTAATATGTCTTGCCAAGCTCCATAGACCCCCAGTATATGGCTTGCCCGCATTCTTGGGGTCTTTCTTGAAGCGCGCTCGCTGGATCTCAGAGATGAGCTCGGTGAGAATACCTACAGTAAACATAGCGCTACCAACGACCAGGGGTATTTGTGGGAAGCTGGCATTGCTGGAGATGGAGGCGGAGGTCTGGGTGCAGATGAAGAGGTACGAGTTCACGCTGTTGAAGATGGTGTTGAAAATGCCGACTGCGAGTGCTGCCGGAATGGGCATGGGCTCGCCTGAGATGGCTGTTACCCAGATGTTCTGCTTGACCATGCTGCCTACAGCCATGCTAAGGAGTATGAGACGGTATGAAGATAGTTGGAGCCCATCGATGAGGGAGATGCCGGTTTGGGTGGGCAGACCTGGAGGAAGGGTCGTGAGGCCGACTTTGTGGAGAACCGATGCTCCGACGCCGTGCGCGAGGATCGAGTATTGGAAGAAAGGGTCGAGCGCTCGAAGACCGACGAAGAGAGCTCTTCCAAGAAGGGTAGGGAATTTCTGGCCGCGACTTATGAGGTCTCGTTTCTTGTTCTCGCCGGAATCCGCCATCGCGAGCTGTGGAGTAATGGTCTGTACAACTAGACTGTTATGATTAAAAGGAGGGGTTGAAGCAGTTTCGAGGCCTCTTGATCCCAAGTTCGTTGTGTGGCCTCTTCAGGGCACCGATTGAGATAATAAGGTGTTTGAGAATCTACCGATTTCTAGCTCGGAGGCCGAGCTGAAGGCGAGCCGCCGAGAGCTAACTACTCCCGTTACCTAGGGCAGCGCGATTCGTCCGACCAATTGGATCAATTACACCAATTGTGATCCTTTCGCTTCCTCTTCAACACCCTCTAATGTGGTTAACGGGGCTTTGACCGCTACCTGAGTTATGACCGCGCTAGTAGACCGCTTTCTTTTATAGCTAGCTTATTGTCTAAAAAGTATCCCTTAACCCGCCAAAATTCGTCCACACGTTATCGATAAGGGCTAGCCAATAGAATCAATAAGATCAAGGCTCCGTGACCATACGCGTGCTTTTGTTTCTGTTGTTCGCACGGACCACCTACCTTGTGGATGTTGGCGGGTTAAGGGACAAGTTACTGCCGCTCTAGGCGTCAAGCAAATTTCAAAAGACCGCCAAGAAGGTGGCAGAAGAAGCTGCTCTGCTAGAGGACCCCAGGAAGGGCAGGAGGACAATAATATTTGACGAATTTTGGTGTTCAAATCGGTCATAACCCAGGGAGCGGTCAAAACCCGTCAGCCACGTTATCACCTTCCCCGGCGCCATCAGCTAAGAGATACTCTTTTATGACGGTGGATCTACCGCCTTCCTGATGTAGATGGAACACCAAAATACTGCCAAATGCCTCAGAAGTAGCTGTTGGGTCGTGCACGATATGACGGCGTATTTTGGTGTTCCATCTACATCAGGAAGGCGGTAGATCCACCGTTATAACCCTACCGCCTACGTTACACAGCTAGACAAACTCCACCAAGATAAAATGAAGCAGGTGATGGCGCGCATTAGCGTGCCTCCCTGGCGCCGATCACAGCGATTTCGGCGCGTAGAGAACTGCCTCAACAACATCCCCCTCCCGTCAATCTCCTTCTCATGAAGCACTGCTGGTCGAGTATTCTTTTCAAATAACTCTTAACTCCCATTTCCTAGACATTGACTCCTCGTTCTTCCCATTTCGTGATTCTAGCTGAGTAGCGCTGGGTGGGGTTGGCGGGGCTGTGGAGCTTCAACATCTAATCATCCGGTATTCATCCTTCTTGTGGGCTTTGCCGTCTCATTGGTATAGAGGCATACTGCCGTTTTTGTTAGTTTCTACTTCATTGCTCCTCTGCCCGAGTGTCCCGTCGCCCTTGTTTCAACCTTTATGCGAGGTTGCCGCTTTCAAGGCCATCGCAAACCCTGAGCTTAGCTGATAGCTGGACTGTGAGATTCTCAATCTCACTTTTATTGCCATTAATTGGTAAAAATCGACATCCATGTTGCGGTTCCCGTACCACTAAATATCCTATTTTGAAAAGCCATTTTCCACAGTTGAGAGTAGCTCGAGAGGCTACGACGAGTCGTCGAATTCGTCCATCACCCTTGGATCGTAGCACGGCTTTGGATCATAATTTTGGTCTATTGAGCTGCCGGCAGTCCCGTTGGTTTCAAGCAGTCCCTCTGTTTTAGGTCAGCTTCGAGGATTTCGTCTACTCAGTGGCATTATTCCAAGAACCGGAAAGATTGTCTAAGCTCACCCTTAACTCTGGTTTTTGGCCTTTTGGATATATTAGCGCAGGCAGGCAGACAGGCAGGGACTAGGGCTATCTAGGAAATCAGTATACGGTTGGCAGAACTTCGGACCGTCGTTAAACGTCGATCTTGAGCCTCCTAAGCTTTTTGTGGTATCAATCACGTCTATTCCATATGTTAGGAATCATTCAGGGTGAAAGGGTCGGTGGGAATCTTTGAGACGGCATCACCTCTTTCACTTTTGTGGTTTGAAGTACCTTTGTGCGCTGCAGTGAAGGTCTATTGCTCTGAATCTAACGAATTTACTTCTCATCATCGTCTTCCTCTCTTTCGATAGATCTTAAGCCCCTATTATATATTATTCGGACAATTTCTTAATTCCAGATACCCATACTCCGTCGTCATGCCTTTTAAGTTCAACCACATCTGTCGACTACTTGAAAATCTCGAGAATATCAAGTGCCACGATCTACAATCCCGGAAACAGGAAGCGACTAGGAAGACCGTTATGGACTGGTTCGCGCAACATCGAAGCACACTTGATGCGCCGGATGCCAATGGAGTCGCCATACTCTCAACGCTGTTTCCAGAGCGTCGAACTGATCGTGTTTATGGGATTCGATCCAAACGTCTTGAGAACATCGTTTGTCGATGTCTTCGACTGAACAAGGCAAAAACCGCCCGGCTTAGCAAATGGAAAGAAGCAGGCAACGGCGATCTTGGTGCTTGTGCAGAACGTGTGCAAAGGGATGTTGATGCGTCTCTGGGAAATGCCTCTGTCACTGTGGACGACGTTGACAACGCACTACAGCAAATGGCTTCCCAATGCAAGTTCTCTAGTCTGGAAGTTCAGGCCCAGGAAGGTTCAGAAAGTTCATTAAAACTGCTAGGTAGTATCTTCGTCAGACTACGCTCCTGGGAGGTAAAATGGTTGATCCGCTTGATACTCAAAGAATTTTCGCCTGTGGTATTGGACGTACATCTGGTGTTGAGAGAATTCCACTTTCTCCTTCCAGAGCTACTAAAGTTTCAAGACAACTTTGGTGCGGCGATTGCGCTGCTAAAAGGGCCACTAAGCCAATACCATTCAAAACCGGATGCGCGCTCTCAGCGGTTACTCAGGGATGAAGCAGCAGAGGAAATTCATCCAGTGGTTGGTGTGAAAATCGGACGCCCGGATTTCCGCAAAGCTTGGGTAAGTATATTATATGGGTGGACAAAAGATTGTTTGCTGATCAATCTTACAGTCCTGGAAAAACTGCTTTGACATGCTCGGCAACCGAAATTGGATTATAGAGTGGAAGTATGACGGCGGTACGCAACCTCTTGTTTGTATTTCATATTCCGTAGTAATCACTAACTAATTATAGAATATTGCGAGGTGCACATCGATCTAGCAAACAAGGAGAATGATCTTCGAATATTCTCGAAGAGTGGCAAAGACTCCACCATTGACCGCAAAGCACTTCATAAGTTAGCGAGCTCCTCTTTATTAATGTTTATGCAATAATCCTTAATTGCGAATAGGACAATACGACAAAGCCTTCGAGTTAGGCAGTCGGACTGCAGATTTCGAAGAAAGTGTATAGTGATTGGGGAATTAGTAGTATATAGCGACAAGGTATGTCTTCATATTTACTGAACAGTCACGAAAAATAATGAACCACTAATAGTCCTAACACCTTCGTGATAAAATGGGCAAATCAGTACTGACACGTCCAAGGAAGAGAAGATCTTGGAGTTTCACAAGATCAGAAAGCATATATATCGCTCAGGAACTCTCATCGGGGCAGATCAGGATTCCCAGTGGGTTAACCTTAGATCATTTTATGAAAATTCTGATAATCTAACCCCGCAAAGGGCCCACGAACACGAACATCTCATGATCGTCTTCTTCGATGTACTCGTGATTGATGACGATATAATCATGCGGAGACCTCTTAGTGAGCGGCGAGATGCATTAAGAGAGCTTGTTAAGGAAGAAGCCGGGCGAGCAATACGGTCGGATTGGAAGAAATTTGATTTCTCCAGACCCGACTCAAAGAATAGCCTTCTTCAGCTCTTCGCAATCTCTCAGTACCACCTGTATGAGGGTCTCGTATTGAAACCTGCGGACTCCCCTTACTTCTCTCTCCAGCTGGAAGGAACCAAAGGCGATCCAAATTTTTTCATCAAAGTGAAAAAGGACTATATGACGGACATGGGTGGCGATCGGGATTTTGCGGATTTTGCGGTAGTCGGTGCGAGCTACGATGCTCAGCAGGCCTTGAAATCGGGCCTCAAGAGTATCCATTGGACGAACTTCTATCTAGGTTGTCTGACAAACAAGGAAGCTCTCCGATTCGGAGCAAAACCGGTCTTCAAAGTCGTTTCCATTATAAAACAGGAAAGCTGCATTCAAAGGCAAGATCTCCAATTTCTTAATGACCATGGCCAATTTCGCTCTGTCCCTTATGAGCATAGTTGCGAGCTCAAAGAATTCAACGTATTACGGAGCTATGGATACGATACAACCATGACCGTCGCGTTCAGGCAGCCGTTCGTCGCAGAGGTCCTAGGAAGTGGATTCGACAAACCTCAAAATGAGAAGTTCTTCATGCTACGTCATCCCCGTATCAAGAAGATACACTTAGATCGTTCGTGGCAAGATACAGTCTGCTTGGAGGAACTAGGTCGAATGGCTGATGAAGCGCGAAAAGTCCCTACTATCAGCAAAGAGCTGGATGGTGCTACTCGGAAGGTGGCACTGCGGATTGCTGAGTTTGAGAGGACGTACAGTGCATCACAGCAAACGACGCAGGAATCCTCATCGCCCCCCGCAACTCAGGAGTCCTCAAGAAACCCAGGAAGCGGTAGAAAATCTGCCAGAACTGCGCCCGTTATCATTCGCGCGGACGCTGAGGAGCTCACGGAACCAAGTAAGCAGGTGGGACCGCTTCCAACTCCACCAATATCTTCACTAGATGATGTCTCCCCACAGCTATCGCGTAAGCGTAGCTGCGAAATGCCAGCGCTTGTTGCCCCTGCCAAAAGAGCAAAGCTGCAGGCGCCGTTGAAAGACTCTCAAACAAATCGTCAGATTGGGATATATGAGTTTGACTTGGAAAGAAAAGTGGTTGAGTTCTACCCTGAAAACCCTTACGGGGTCAAGACGAGCGAATAAGTCGATCTCCAAAATTCGTTGAGTGCATCTCAAAGAATTGCTTCCTTAGCAGCTATCTACAAATTCCAATAAAAACTTTGTTCTTCCCCTACACTTATACTCCGATGCAAAACAAAGCACGCTACCTTAGCTACAACCGGCACTACACAGTGCTTAAGGGAGCAAATGCTATACTATGGCGTATATCACGACAGTCTATAGTGTCAACTGCTATCAAATATTTATGCCGGTGTCAATCACCTCCGTGTTTCAGCCTGAGATAGTGTAGGAGTCAATTTCTTTGACTCACTTCTCAATGATATGACAGTTTGGTCTTCTGGCCCAAAAACATTAACCTTCATCTTTGGTAACGTGCTCTCATGGTCAGCACATACACCGTACAAAGCTTTAACCCCCTTTCTCTACGTTTTCCCCTACTGCTACTTTCAACATTATATAAACTCACCCACCATTCCAAACACCACCAACACTCAGACTTCCAGGCAATTTGAAAGCATCCACACGATCCATCCTCTCTTCAGAACTATTACCCTAAAATGACCTACCCGAATGAAAAGCTGGTTCTACTATCAGGAATCGATGATTCTTCCCCGCCAGGATTATACAAATATTACCGTACTGGCTATATTTTGGGCCGATACTGCGCAGCCGGAGCCCTACCTACTTCTTATCAATATTGCTGATATCATAGGCCATCCAAACACACCGGCCTGGGACCAGGTGGCTTGAAATACATCTTCGCACACGAGATCTAGGCACCTTTTCCAGCAGCGTACGAGCGTGGACATCATCCAACCCACCAAGCCCATGCCTACCGCTAGGCGGCAGACCAGTCCGACCGTTCTTCTGAGGCTCCTGTCGCGGATATTAGCATAGGTAATCACGGCGGTTCCGTCTACCATGAACTAGCTAGCGATATGGAGCACGGGAAAAACTCACAATCCGCCCCTGCAGACAAAAATTCCGTCGGTGACACACCTTCGTCTCCTTACCACCTCTTATATTCTGCTGCTGCTTCTGCTCCTGACCACGATATTTCAGAGGTCGCCGTGCGCGCCGCTCTAACCACGCCCACTATAGACGCCATGACGGACCCGCGGGCGGTTTTTGGAGCGGACGGAGCCTCGAAATACCACCACGTGACAACCGCTCCAAAGCAGCCCCGCCGCCCAGACAGCGCGCCCCAGAGCAGCGTAGGACCGGAGCTCGTTCCTGCGCGGATGGGTGAGGAATATACGTACTGTGGGCGAGCGTGCTGCAGCGGTGACCATCGAGTCAAGCGGCTGACCAGAGATGCCTCTGCGGCGGCGTCGTTGAGTTCATGCGGTAAGAAGGAGGGCGGGTGGGAGGGGAGCGCGCCTCGGGGTATCAGGTCTGTGCGGTACCATTGGAGCAGGAGGCCTGATGGTAAGGTATGGGCATGCGTCACTACTACTGCGAGGCCGAGGTGGTCGTTCATGATGTGCGGGGCCCTGTAGCCGCACGGGAGGCTTTGCAAGAAGGAGAGTTGAGGGAGGCACTGAAAAGGCTAAGCAATGTTATGGATGCGGATGTTCTACTTGAGAGAAACTTGCTCGCCTGCACGTACGCTGTCTGATGTGTATCTCAAAGATGCGGAAGCTACCCTTGATATTCACAATGCCCGGTGCTAGGACGCCTCTACGTACAGTGCAGCGCCAGAGAACACACACGAAGAGGCTGAAAGTGGTAGTGGGGTGAGCTTGGGAGGCGAGGAGAGCCTGGATTTTCGCGGAGCCAGCGAAGATAGTGACGCTGAGAATCAAGCACCTGTTGAACGATTCGACGTGCTTTCGTAGTATAGGGAATTAGCTTATTATCGCCTAGAGATATCAATGGTTGGATATACTCGGTTTCAGGGGAGTGGCTTGGGCAGGGATGCACATAATCACCGTAATCATAATCAGGCTATAGATTCTGATTCTTATAAAATTACCGCACCTGATTCTGATTAATTATATTGATTACATTAATCATACACTAATTTCCTAATTAGGATTAGAGTGATCCTGGCTTGAGAGAGGCTCTACGAGTCGTACTTACTACTTAATTCTCTCATCCACCTACTGCCTTATTTGCTTACTTATTACTTACCGCGTTCCTACCCGCATTACCGCTCGTCGTTTTATTAATAGATTCCTTGAGGTTAATAGCTTTAATGGCTACATCTACTGTCGCGAAGCCTCCCGACTTGATAATTTGTTAAAGCCAGCTTTTTAAACACTTAGATTGCTCTACCACTATTGCTCTAAGCCTTGATTGCTCCTATGATATTATTCGCCAAGCACCAGAGAAGACGCGTTCTGCTTTAGCTGACATAGCCGGTATAGAGAGGATATTAATAGCCATTTGTGAGAGGCGTGGGTACTCTACACGTTAAGTTAATTTAAGCCACCAGCTAAGGGAGAATGTGGCAATTATTTATAGAGGCTTTGCCTACTATAGAGTTAGAATAGATAACGTTATAAAGAGAAGGTGTACTTATAATAATAAACTGTTTAAATTCATCTTCTTTAGAGGTTCGTTTGAGTTAATTTAAATACTTCCATTAGAGGTAGGTGTTTATAATAAGATTAGGATTAATTAGCTGATACTTATCACCGTTAATTAGCCTATACTTATATTCCTTCTACCAAAGCTTTTATGCGGCTTTAATTGCTCGGTTAATTGTACCTTTATTATAAAGTTCTAGTAGCCTCTAGTAATTATTTAGATACTATTTTTAAAGTGTTAGGTTAAGAAGTAAGGCGGTAGCGTACGCAGGAGTCTAATCTGTTAAGCTATAGTACTTATTAAAAGCAAGCCACATAGTAAGAAGAGACGCTAAGAGATTCTAATTAAAGGCCTGCTCTTCCTGCTTACTTTTAATGTGATCTATAAGGAAATCCATGCTCTATAGAACCTTATTAAACGTAGTTTAATCGCCTTTTATAGACTTTATAGCATCTTTAAAAGGCTTTAAGATTACAATTATCTTGCGGATAGTGTCCTACTTATCGCAACTAAGCTTATTCTTATATAGATTACTAAAGTTCTTATTAATAAAGACTTGAATTAAGCTCTTAAGCTCTATTGCTAACTCTAGCATGGTAAGCCACGAGTTCCACCTTATATTATTATTACGTAATATCATCTTATGAGCGAGCTTTAGGAAGGCTTAATATTATTCTGGCAAGGCTCTAAGCTAAACGGCTATATTATAGATCTTGCCTAAGGCTCCTATCTTTCGCCACTTAGCCTGCGTAGCTTTATCTTAATTGTATTTATATTTCAACTTAATATAAAGCCTCTGCTCTTTAGCTTAGAGTTCCTCTATGGCTTATACTGCGAGCTCTATAGCCTCTTTGTCTTTGGTAAAAAGGAAGGCTTATACTGTAAGATTAATAACGTGGCCAATATAGCAAATTTAGTGGTAAACAGCAATCTAGGAAGGGAAGCGCTTTTATAGGATTTAATAGAGCTTATTATTACTGCCGTGGTTATTACCTATATTTAGTATAGTTAGTAGAGAGCTTAATAGTAGCAAAGGCAGAGAATAGAAATCTACCAGTAATATAGCCAATCTGCTTTATATCAATCTTATACTCCTTAAGCACCTTAATAAGTACCTCTGCCTATTACTTACCACTATAGCTTTCCTTATGCTCTTATAGAGCAAGTGTTGCCTTTAAGAGTTGCCTAGCTTTGTTAATAAAGTAAACTATCACTACTTAAAAAGCTATCCTATTTAGCGCTGTCTAATAGTTAATTATAAAGTAAAGCTTTAAAAGAGCTGTAGAAAGCTTCTTTTTAATAAGATCTTTATAAACCATAAACATTTTACTAAGTAGTAGAGGCACGGAGTTTCGCGACTTTATAAGCAAGCCGCCTTTGCTAACTAGTATATAATTACAGATATATAAAAAGGTCCGGAACTTAGGCCATTTAACAATCAAATAAGGAAGGTTGTAAGTAACAATAAGGTAGTAGAGAGAATCTAGGAAGTCCTTCTCGCTTATAGCTTCCTTAAGGATTTTTATTAACGTAGGTGATGGGCTTTTGACGGTTAGGGGGGTTTTGATGGTTTTGAACATCAAAACTATTAACGGAAAATTATGTGGTAAGGCATACTGCACCTAAGTATTAAGATGAGTAATTTGGTGCTTCCCCTTAATTAAGACCTCTACCTGATTTAATACCTCCTCTGCATAATAAGAGAGGACTTATTAGGTGATTAACCCCGTCTTATATATAAATATCAGCAAGACAGCTTATAGAAATGAAGAAGGATTACTTAACTTAAGGTTTACCCTTTAACTGCTTGCGATTATATGATTATCACGTGCACGCGCTAGTTGTTGATAATTAAGAGTCTTAGTCTCGCTGACTTATTAAGCTATATTGTATTCGGCAATAACCTTAACTCCTTTAAACTATCTCACGATACCTTTGTTAATATTATTAATATTATTACTATATTATTAAATATATTGGTTATTAGGCTTCTTACACAGGAAGACTGGATTATATAGTATAATTATATTAAATTTGAAGTAAAAGCATAATGTATCTGGAGGTATATTAACCTAGAAGAAACTAACCCACTGGTTAATGCCCTACTGGATTTAGAGTACTACACGAAGAAATAAACCCTTCCTATATTAAATATAAATTAAGAGGGATAAGATTAACTAGTTCCTGAATTAGAACCCTTATAAATATCCTTTTAAACCTTATCCGATATACCTATTACTCTAGTAACCCTAAGTGACTCTCTAGAAAAATTCCTTGCTAAGATAAATATAATAGGCAGGTGGAATGCCTATAAGATGGCTTATAAGGAGTATATCTGAATGGATAAGGGCCTTACCGCCCTTAATACTCTTATATATACTACAGTAGGTCCAAACTATTAGGGTTTTATTGATAATATGACAAACCCTTACGCCATGTTGAAGCTGTTAGTTAATGTAGCAAAACTATCTAATACTTAACTTTGTTAAACCCTGGATAACTAACTTAACTAACTATAGTAAGGTCCTAAGTGCCTAGGTCTAGAGGCCTAGCTCTAACTCTACCTTACTATTGCTAAGAAAGCAGAAAAGATTGATAACCCCCCTAAGAAAGCAATAAGGAAATACCTTATTTGTTACTTTATTAGGGCATACTAGGATATTAATCTAAGCATCTTTAGCGCCTACAGCTTGCGAGCTAAGGAGAATACCCTTAATATTACCTTTAAAGATCTTATTAAGAAATTTAATGTTTTTTATTAACCACCGAAATGTAGAGCAGCAGTAGCATTTCTTACCTTATTAGGTGAACCTACCAACCCTAAACGTCCTTTATAAGATTGAGAATACTACCTAGTATGTAGTGGAGAACATATTGTAGAGCAATACTGGAACCTCTTTAAAGAATTAAGACCGGATAGATGGGTGGTTAATAAGCGCCACGAGCGTTAATGTTAAGCATATCTTAAAACCAAAGAAGGCAAGATAATATACGCAGAATAGAAGAGGACCTTTGCTAAATTACTACTATTAAAACCACAACTACCTTCTGTAACGGAACCTTGTAGCAGGAACTACGGTGGGTCCTATTATTAGGCTGGGTATGTAGGTAAGAACAGTGTTAACAATATAATAACAACTGGTAGAGTGGTTGCCTAATAGATTAACTCTAATTATATTCTAAGATTTACTATAAGGAGAGAACTATCTATGGTAGGGACTAAGGTCCTTTAAATACACAACTATACTCCTAAGAAATCCTCCCTTGTACGTAAGGTATATGTTGTACGTAGTATACACGGACGTACTCTATATATACTGCGTACACTGCGTATAACATTATATAACTCGCTTACTATTTCTCATTATATAGTTCCACTGGTTCCATCCTAAATTATACCTATATTAACCAACTAGCTTCCTCCAACTCTTCCCCAAGTAGTCGTAATATTGTACTTAAAGCGTCTATAACACCATCTCCCTCCTCTTTATTTTCGTCCTTAAAGATTCCTAACATCTCTAAGTCGTCTACTAGAGGTATAATGTCTGTTTAATTAGTCTAGTTAATATTCTTACTTATTATACCTAAAGCGTCTTCTTTCTTATAAGCGCAACGCTGTGCTCGCACTATAGCTGCCATACTGTCGCTTGGTGAGATAATATCGTCTCCATATTCTCGTTGTGTAAAGGCGGGGTTAGTATATATTACTATAACAAGTCCCTTATCCTAATAACCCTTATCTTATTCGGAGTGTACTAAAGCAAATATTTAATTGTCTTGTGATGTTCGCTCTATTTCTAACGCTAAGTATACGCGTCCTATAACTCTTAATAGTCTTTGAATTCCCTAAGTAACTTATTATAGGGTCTCGCGTTTAATCTACCGCTGCGAAGCTGGAGTTTAAGTTAGCCGCCATATGTACCAAACTCTACCGTTCTGCTAAAGAGACTGCTTGGGCCCTAGAGGCTTAACGTTACTCCTTTAAGTCTTAGTAGGTTGCGTTCGCTCGGTTAACCCATCTTAAAAAGGTTTATAAGAAGGTTCGTTCTAAGGAGTAGGTACTAGTTTAATAAGGTCTTAATAAGCTAAGTAACAAGAGGGTTAAGTTTCCAAAGAAGGAAACAACTCTAAGTAATATAGTAGTTACTCTTTCTTATAGGTCCCCCTTAGGTGGCTTATCCTTTAGCAATCCTTTTTTAATGCTCCCTAACCTACTTTCTTCTGATACTTCTTTACCTTTCCTATAACGTTCTTTAGGTTGCTTAGTGGTTCCTAGGTAGTCTTATTATAGCCTATCTACTTTACTTTATACCATGTTTTATTATCTACATCCTTATAACTAATAATCCTTAAAACTTGCTATTTGTCTTCCTCTTATCCTCTATACGTATCTACCTTATAGACTAGTAGCTTAATATTTCCGTATAATGGTTCTAGCATTGCAATATATTATATAAGGTAGATCTTCATTTTAGCTAGTAGGTTCAACTTATATATAACTAATAAAATTCTTTATATAATTTTAAAAGGTCCTAGTCTAACATAGTCCAACTTCTTGCTTAGTTGTTAACTCTTGAAATTTTTATATAGTAGCTATACTTTATCTCCCTCCTTAAGATCTGGTCCCTTAGATCTCTTAGCATTATAGTACTTTTTCATTCGCTCTTATACTAGTTTAGCTGTTTCTTTAAGGTTTACATAAAGATTTATTAACATCTCTATTCTTTATTTAGCTATGCTACTCGTTTTCTTTACTTAACGTAGCAATAATAGCGTTCTTAGCTCATACCTATAGTTTGCCTTAAATGGTAATGTCCCCATTCCTTCTTGTAGTGTTGTATTGTATGCAAACTATATAACTAGTAATAACAATACCTAATTATTCTATGCGTAATTAATATAATGTCTTAGATACTGTTCTAGTGTCTAGTTTAGTCTTTCCGTTTATCTATCCGTCTACGGATAATATGCTATAGAGGTTACTACACAAACTCCCTATTCTACCAGAAACACCTTCTAAAACGCTACTATAAATCTTAGATCTCTGTCCAATATAATTTTATCTAGTACTCTATATCTTGTAAACACTTCCTTTATATAGATTCTAGCGACGTCTTCTGCTAATATCTCTTTAGTGCATGCTATAAAGTATCCCTACTTTGTTAGCTTGTCTACTATCACTAAGATTACGTTATAATCTTATCCTATAATAGGATCCTTTAACTTTGGTAACTTAACAATAAAGTCCTATAATATAACTTCCCACGGTCTTCCTAGTGTTTTAATAGGTTGTAGCCCTCCATACAGCTTATACCTCGTTAGTTTGTTTCTTTAGCAATCCAAATATTCTTTTATAACTTATCTTGCTAATTCCCAGATTCCTTAAATAATATACTCCTCCTATAGTCTTAACACTAGCCCTATAGACCTATTATATCCTTATGTTATTCCCTTATGGAATTCCTTAATAAATTCTTCTATAATAGACTTAGGCATATACGTTGCTTCTCTATTCTTATATTACTCTAAGTCTAGATCCTCCTTTTTATGCTTTTTAGATCTTCTATATCCAATTACTTTCTAGTAATTTATAGATCTGACTTTCTTTAGTTGCTATAATCTTTAGATAATTATACCTAATCAATCCGTCTTAATCCCTTCGCAATAAAGCTCCTAACGGCTTTTTATTATTTTATAGTTCAGCCTTTTTACTTAGAGCGTCTGCTCATGTATTATCTGTACCCTTAGTATACTAAATTTCGAAATAGTATTCTATAAGCATTTCCACCTATCTAACCTATCTTCGGTTAAGTTCCTTTATTATTAGGAATCCAGTAAGGTTCTTATAGTCCGTTTTAACCACAAATGGTTTCTCTGTGCCTTATAAGAATGCTCTTTATTCCTTAAGTGCTGTAACTATACCTAATAACTCCTTATTGTAGATGTCGTAGTTTAACTCTAGTAGTGTTATTTTCCAACTATAGTACGCTACTGGATGCTATGCGTCCTAGTACTTCTATAGCAAGTATACTCCTAGTGCAAAGTCTAATACGTCTATCTTAACAACCGTGTCTAACCCTAGTTAATAGATCTTAAGGACTGGCTTTTAGGTAAACAACTCTTTAAGTTCCTAGAATAGCTCCTACTATTTACTACCCCAAACCTATAGTTCCTCCTTCTTTGTTAATCTTATAAATGGCTTAATACTTTTTAACCACTATACTATAAACCTCCTATAGTAGTTACAAAACCCTAAGAATAACCTTAACTGCGTAACGTTCTTTAGTTCTTGCCAACTTACTATAGCTTTAACTTTCTTTAGGTCCATGCTAATCTTTTCTAGTTTAATAATAAATCCTACAAAATCGGTTTTCCTTATAAAGAACTCGCATTTCTTAATTATTACTAGCATCTATTCTTCTTGTAGTCTCTTTAAGACCTATTTAATATGTTCTTTATGTTCTTCCTCACTTTCTAAGTAGATAATAATGTTGTTAAAATATGCTATAACAAACTCATCTAGGTATTCTCCTAACACTATTAATTCGCTTCTAGAACGTTGCTAGTACGTTTATAAGCCTAAACTGTATAACTAATGGTTTATATAGTCCTTCCTTTAACCTAAAGGCTGCCTTCTATTTGTCGCCTTCCTTAATCCTAATCTAATAGTACGCCCACCTTAGATCTATCTTCATAAAGATTTTTACATTACCTATCCTATCTTAGATTTCGCTAATTAAGGATAAAAGATACCTATCCTTTCTAGTAATGCTGTTTAACTGTCTATAGTCTATGCATATCCTAAGTTTTCCGTTTTTCTTTAGGATAAATAACACTGGATATCCTACTAATAACTATAATAGTCTAATATATCCCTTACGTAAGTTCTCCTAGATAAACTCCTTAAGCGCTACTAACTCTATTTTAGTAAGCTTATAGATTAGAAAGAACTTTAAACTCATTCCCTCTTCTAGTTCTATCTTATAGTCCTATACTATATATTCTAACAGCTTTTTACTTTCTAGTAACCATAACTTCTTACCATACTTATAGTATCTCTTTGGTATATAACTTAAGCCTCACTTAGTCTCTTCGTACGTCGCTCCAACTTAGTACTATACCAACTTGGTTTACTATCGCTCTTTACGCCATTAAGTATCCTTAATATTAACCTAACCTATAACCCAATTAATTTTTAGATTATACTTCTATAACTAAGGCATTCCTAATATCGCCTCATCCTGTCCCAATAGTAGGATATTAAAAGATATTCTTACTAGTCTTCCTTTAATAGTTAACTAAACAGGTCCTGTTTTAAGATTAATAATACCTCCTCTATAGGCTATCTGATCTCCTAAAATTGTTATAAGTAGATATAGGTGTTCTTTCTGTCTATATAGTAACCCCATTCTTTCTACTACCCTTGGTGACATATGGTTTCTAGTTACTCCACTATCTACTAATACTTTAAACTGCTGATCTTGCCATTTAACTTATAAATTTAGGTATTAACCTTAAATTCCTTTAAGGGCCTAAGGCTCTAATACTGGTTCCCTCTGGTTTTATACGCCTCCCCTTTTCCTAACTATTAGCTGCTAGATCCTGTTTATACTTAGTCTAACTTAGGCCAATACTTAGTTCGTTTCTTTTTCTCTATATGCTATAAATAAGTGTTTTCTAGGCACTCCTACCACTGTTATCTATCTAGGTATTCTTCCGTAAGGAACCTTCCTAGTTAAAGTGTTAAGTCCCCTTAACCTTATACTTCTACTAGGTGCTATCTATGCATATACTTAGTATTCCTAAACCTCCTTTCCTTAAGTACCTAATATATCCTTATTAAGTACTTCTGGTTCTTATCTTTTAGTACTCTATATATATTATAGGTGTTATCCACACAAGCTATCCACAATAGTATATAATACGCTAGGTAACTTAGGTTAACTCTTAGTTTATTTTTATTTTTAAGTTTAAACCTATACCTAGTTAACCTAACTACTAGTATCTCTATTGCGGGTACTAAAACTTATTACTTACTTTTCCAGTCCCTAGATCCTTTTTCTAGGTTCCTTAATATTATAACTAACGCTCCTTTAATATAGTTCATACGTTTCTCTATAATAGGTTAGTCTTAGACTACTTTTTTATCTAGCTATATATAAAAGTCTTCCTATTTGTTATTATATCGTTACCTATACCACTTTCCATACAACTGGTTTAGTGTATATAGTCTATCTATAAGAAAGTACCTTGTTATTACTGCATTGTAACATCCTTTAGTATATCTTTCTTTAAATCTAGTTAGAATCCCTAAATCCTCTTCCTGTTCCAATTCGTCTAACTACTTTACCCTAGGTGTCCCTACACTTAGCCTATTAGTAACTCTTTATATAGGTACTCTATCCCTTATATAACCTAGTATAGCTAACCTCTTGTCTAGCTTTTGCTCTTGCTATATAATAATTCTTATCCTAAACTTATCTATAGTTTCTTATTTTCTGCGTCTTATAGCTGGATCTTTATAGTTATCTTGCTTCTTAATCCTAGTATCAACTATTTAATCTTTAGGCTAAACACTGCGTTTACCTAGGATTGCTAACGTTCTTATTTATTTCCTAAACTTATAGTTCTTGAATTTGCGTCCTATACTTATTCATTTGTCTATAAACTAAGTAACTACCCTTTCCCATCGGTTTTTATCCGTTATGGGTCCTTAGGTGTGTCTTATCTTATCTTAAGAATCTTAAGCTTTTTATATCTCTTCTTAAGAATCTTAAGCCTATAGCCTTTTACCTTTATTAAGTAATAAGCTAGCACTAGTAGTTGTTTACTTACTTAGTTTCTTCTAAACGTTACTCCTATTATCTTATAAAGCGATGGAAATTGTATCTAATAGTGTTATAATATCCGTTACTAAACCTTATTCTATAATGGTCTTAGTTTCTACTTCTATTTTAACTTTTTTAAGGTCTGCATACTTCTAGTAAGCTGCCCTTATTACCTTATTATCAGTAAATGCTTCGCCTATATTAAACTTATCGTCTTTAATGTCCGATTTATAAGCTAGTTCGTTGGTTCCTCTAAACTTAGATAACAATAACTCCTATAGCCAATAGCTTACGCTGTACTTAGCATCCTTATAAATTTGGCATGCGTTGTTATAATAAAACGCAAAACTGTTAATTAAACACTCTTTTATTCCTTATAGTGCACCATTATCCCTCTATATATATGTGCCGTCTGCTGGCCTAGTTCCCTTTACTACGTAATTACTCTAACCACCTCTATAGTCTCTAGCAAAATAACCTTGTTTTCTATAATTTATATAAGCCCTATTTTTAAACCATTTTTCTTGTTATAGAGTCCGCCTAAACGTCTTCTACTACTAAGATCCCTAGTTTAGCCTCTACTTTTAGGTCCTTTAATTACTAGATCCTTAACCTCTAGGTTTCTATAGTTTCTTTTTCTACCTTTAGGTTTCTTTAGTACTACTTAGGTCTATTAGCTCTGCGCCATTCTATAGTTTTTAACTCTATATCTATCGTTGCGTAATCTGCGCCCTATATAACTATAGAACTCTGTCCTAACCCTTCTTAGCCTGTTCTCTTTAATAGATCCTATTATTAATCTTTATTAACTGGTCTATTAGTTCTTTTAGAGTATCTATATCTTCTATTAGGATAATTACGTCCTAGACTTTAGCCTTAAGTCCTTATTTATACTATGCTATAAGCACCCTATTACTCCACTTAACCTATATAGCTAGTGTTTAAAACTGCGTTATATACTTAATTACTAAAGTATGTTATACTAAGTTCTGAAGTTTCTGTTCCGCTATTATAGTTGCTTTAAGGTCTCTAAATATTTGCGTTAACCATTCTACAAATCCGTTCCAACTTATAAACACATACCGTATATCCGGGTTAGTAGTCGTTATACCATTTACTTATATCTCTATAAGGTAAGGCTTAAACCACTCTAAAGCTCTTCCTAATAAGAATAGTCCTGCGTATGCTACCTAGTCCATAGGTGTTGCTAACTTCGCTCCTTCCTATATAACCTTAAAATGCATCTACATAAGAAACCCTTTAAGCTTTAACTTCTCCCCTAAAAACCGTTTAATTAAAGGTAACTTAACCTTTACTACTCTAATTCCATTAATGCGTTCTTTAAGTAGCCTGCTATTGTCCTATAAGCAATTAACCATTTCCTATAACTGACCTCGCGTAACCACTTAAGAATCTGTATCTGCTATACTGGTGTCTCCTAATCCTAAGGTCGTGGCTGCCGTCGACGTTATCGTAACTAGTACTTTAGGTGGCATATTATTCGATCTTATTTAATACCGTAACCTTAATAGTGAATATGTAACAGAACCTTATAGCAGGAACTACGGTGGGTCCTATTATTAGGCTAGGTATGTAGGTAAGAACAGTGTCAACAACGTAATAATAACTAGTAGAGTGGTTGCCCAACAGATTAACTCCAATTATATTCTAAGATTCACTACAAGGAGAGAACTATCTATGGTAGGGACTGAGGTCCTTTAAATACACAACCATACTCCTAAGAAATCCTCCCTTGTACGTAAGGTACGTGTTGTACGTAGTGTACGCGGACGTACTCTGCGTATACTGCGTATACTGCGTATAACATCATGTGACTCGCTTACCATTCCTCGTCACATGGTTCCACTGGTTCCATCCTAGACCGTGCCTATATTAACCAACTAGCTTCCTCCAACTCTTCCCCAAGTAGTCGTAACATTGTACTTAAAGCGTCCGTAACACCTTCACGTAGGAGAAATTAGAGAGGAGAACCTTAATATACCCAATTACCGCCACTGACTATTGCTATAGTATTACCATCTGGGGCTAATCTTAATATTAAAAACCTTTTTCTCTATAACTTAAGAGCAGAGCTTTATATTACTAATAATATTAACTACCTTTATGACTATGAGGAAGTTGAGCCTATAACTATTAATATAGGAGATAACTCCTTAATAATCCTTGGATATGGAGAAGCTAGATTTATACTTAAATATAGGAAAAAAAAGAGGCTCCTTATTTTAAGGAAGGTCGCCTACTGCCTAGGCTTCCACACTAATATTATCTATGGTAATGCTCTCTTTAATATAGGTATAAGGATTGATTAAGAAAAGAATTAACTGGTCTATTGCTATATAGAGCAGCTATTCTTAAATTTGACTAAATACGGTAGACTATACTTCCTAAAAGGGCAACCTTAGGAAGTTAATAATCTATTTATCTTTGCTGTTAACTTAAAGGAACTATTTAAGCAGCAAGTAATAAAGAAAGTTTGGTATTAACAAATGGGACATTATAATATAGAATCTATATCTAACCTACTACTTGCTGCTGAGGGGGTGTTAATAGTTAAAGTACTGAAATAGACTTCCGAATTTGGATAACCTCTATGCAAGCCATGCGTTATGGTAAAGCTTTAAAGGCAGATATTACGCCGCCCACTAATGTTATAAGTAAGAACTCCCTTTAAACGCATCCATTTTGATATCGTTATAATGGGAAGAGGTTATAGTAGAGTAATATATATTACCCACTTCTGGTATAAGAAGACTAAATACTACTATGCCTGGCCCTTACCGAATTATTAACAGCATACCTTACTACCTATTTTTGAAGCAACAGTTGCCTTTATAAAGAAGTTTATAATAGGAGGCATAAAATGGTTTCGATTTAATAATAAGTAAGGTATTAGAGACACTATTAAAAACTACCTAAGAGATAATGGGATTAAATGGGAGGTATCTACCCCCTATAACCCTAACTAGAATGGTCTAGCAGAGAGATTAGGAAGGTTAATTTCTGAAAGAGGAAGGGTATTAATATATAAGGCAAACCTACCTAAATTCCTGTGGCCCAAGATTGTTATAGTAGGTATTTATCTCCTTAACTAAACGCCTATCCGCTCTCTAGGCTGGAGAACTCTATATAAGCACTTATATGGAAAGAAACCTAACCTCTATGGTATTTGGATTCTAGGCTCCCTTACCTATATCTTAATTGTTGGTAAGAAATATAACTAACTTAGCAAATTTAATCTATGAGCCTTAAAGGGTTACTTGGTAGGCTTTGAAGCCTTAAATATCTATTAAGTATGGTTACTAATTATTAACCAAGTAATTTAAACCTGAGATGTTAAGGTTAATAAAACTTAACGCTATTGGCCCGATATAAAACCAAGAGATGTCTTAGTTTAAGAGATAGAAGAAATTAGGAGAATTTAAGATATTGTGGATATCTTTCTAGAGGACGAGGTTGACTGGATTAAAGATATAGAGGCACTAGCTAATGTACAGCTACCTATACTTCTAAACCTATCTCTTCCTCTCCTTCTAGAACCCCTAAAGGAAGATAAAACGAACCTATTTATTACTTTACTTTCTTCTACTCCTAAATAGGGTCTGTCTATATCTAACTAAGAACTATTAATATCCGACTAATATCCGTCTATATTAGATATAAGACTATTAATATCTAATTAATATCCGTCTATATTTAACCTAAAACTATTAATATCTAACTAATATTCAACTGTATCCTAACCTAATATCTAACAAGACTAACTACCTATAAACCTATCTCTAGAATTAAGTAAACGGACTGCTTTATTATTAGGGGGTAAAGGACCTAAGTATTAATCTAAACGTTAGAAAACCTAAATATAAAAGGTAATAGAAATGCCAAATTAAGATTTATATTAAAAGGCATTCTTCTCTTCTAATGACAACCTATAATGACCCGATAATGACCCTATATATAAGCAGGCATATAGGGCCTTTGCTATCGCAACAGCATGAAGCTATGGCTATTGTGACAAGATGCCACCACCACTGAAGTCCTAAAAAGAGATGATGAACTATCCTATAGCCTAACACTTCCGAGCAGCAGTACACTGCGAGATGCGAGCCCTTATTATAAAGTAAACATGGGATGAAGTTATCCTACCTCTAGGAGCAAGGGCAATTTTAATAAAATAGGTATTTACCTATAAGGAGGATGTAGATGGCTATATTACAAAATTTAAAGCTAGACTGTGTGTTTAAGGTGATCTCTAACTAGGTGTACATAAATGAGATATCTACGCTATTACTACTACCTTTAAGACATTTAGATTACTTATGGCCTTAGTTACTATATTTGACCTTAAGGTTATCTACCTAGATGCGGTTAACGCCTTTGTTAATACTAACGTTGATGAGGAAGTCTATATTACAATGCCTAAGGGCTATAGGGAAGGAAGGAAAGATATAGTTTTTAAACTTTAGAAAGCCCTCTACAGACTTTATAAATCTCTAAAGCTATGGTTTATTGAGATCTTAGCCACTCTATGCTGCCTAGGTTTGATATCTGTACCTAATAAACTATGCCTCTTTGTCCATCTAACTAGACCTATTATGATATTCTTCTATGTTGACGATATCCTTCTTATGGCAACAAAACCCTATTTTACTAATTTAGAAGAATTAGCAATAAACCTTATAAGCACTTATAAAATCTAAAGGATAAAAGAATTTAACCAATTTCTTAATATCTGTATTATTAGAGATAGACTAAATCGACGCCTATATCTCTTATAAGATTAGTATATTAATAAACTTGTTATCCAATTTAATTAGGAATACGCAAAGTTACCCTTTATACTACTCTCTAGACAAGACCTCAAGCTATTTAAAGGTGAAGCAATACTAGGGGAAATTAACGCCTATTAAGTTTAGATAGGATCCATTATCTATCTAGTAATGACTTTTAGGGCAGATATAGCCTATGCAGCTACAAAGCTTGTAGAATTTATGTAAAACCTATCTTAAGCTTATCTTGCAGAGGTATATTAAGTTATTGCATATCTTGGTGCAACTTGATACCTCGCAATTGAATACTTAAATATTAACCCTTATAAGACCGACTAAACCCAAACCTAGGTTCTAAAGATAGTAGCTAATACTAGTTTTGCGGATGATATATTAACTAGATAGAGTTTATAAGGCTATCTAATTAAGCTGTTTAACGGGCCTATTATATGGCAATCCTTTAAGTAGAAGACCGTAAGTACCTTAATAACTAAGGCAGAGCTTCTGTCCCTATTGCATATAGGTAAGGAGGTGCAACATATAGCTTAAATCTTTAAAGCTATTTGATTTGATCCTAAGCAGAAGCTCTAAATAGAATGCGATAACTAGCAGATAGTATATATAGTGAGCAACTAACTCCCTACTATATCTACTAAACTAAGACATGTTGATATCCACCAATTCTGGCTATGTTAAGAGGTGCAAGATAGAAAGTTTATGGTTTAATGGATCCTGTTAAGCAAGATGCCAGCTAATGGACTAACTAAACCACTAACTAAACAACTCTATTAGGCGTTTATTAATATGCTGGGCTTAAGGGATATATGATATCTAATTATATAACAATTTGCTGCGCCTATTAGAAAAATCTGTTCCTAAACCTTATAGGATTTAATTATAATGTTGGAATCTCTAACTAGATTGCCTAACACCTGGCAATCTAAGGGGGTGTATTAACGGAAAATTATGTGGTAAGGCATACTGCACCTAAGTATTAAGATGAGTAATTTGGTGCTTTTCTTTAATTAAGACCTCTACCTAATTTGATACCTCCTCTGCATAATAAGAGAGGACTTATTAGGTGATTAACCCCATCTTGTATATAAATATCAGCAAGACAGCTTATAGAAATGAAGAAGGATTACTTAACTTGAGGTTTACCCTTTAACTGCTTGCGATTACATGATCATCACGTGCATGCGCTAGTTGTTGATAAAAACTACCTTAAAATGCTTAATTGCAGGCATTTTCTTAATAAAAGGCATTATGCAGCATTATCCACGATATTAATAAAATAAAGCTTTAGTTTTATGTAATTAAGGCTCTATCGCGACATTTTATAGTGTTTGTATTAGAAGCTCTACTTAATTAACTGCACGGCGTTGCCTATATCTATGCCAACGTCTATATCAACGTCCTTATCTAACACCTCACTGTCGCTTGAATTGCTCTGCTCGTCGTCATCTACCTCTATCTGCGTATTGACCTCTGCTACCTTTTTTACAGCTGCTATTAAAGCCTTTAAGTAAGCCGTTGCTGCCTTAAATATAACAGTAGATGTCTCTACCGTTAATTGCGTAGTGGTTGCGAGCGCTTTAGCTAACGCAGCTTAATCCTCTGCCTTCCTGAATTCCTCTCATGCCTTAGCTGTCTTCTTCTTTGTCGCTATCCTAGATACAATCTCCAAAGCTTTCTATGCCTTCTTTAACGCCAGCAGCGCTACTTAAAACTGCTGCTGGTGTTGCTCTGTCTTCCTCTTGGCCTCCAATGCGGTAGCCCAAGCCTCCTTCTGTGCCTTGACCTGTTCCTTATAGAGTATCACTGCCTCCTCCCACTTGATTTTGGATTGCTTCCTTTGTTCCTTAGCATTCCTTTTAGCTTCCTTTACAGCCTCTCTAGCAGCGATGATCGCCTTTATAGCGTTAGTAGTAAGCACCGCTGCCGTTAATAGTACTGTCTTCTTGTCCTTCTTCCTTTTCTTTCTCTCTATAGTGCCATAGCAAAGGTCTTTGTTTTCCTGCTTAAGCAATACCTCTTGATCTTTATGTGACTATAGCCGCTTAACGAGCTTTTAAATACAGCTTTTAACTGCCTCCGGTGACGTTTTAGGGTTAGTGATCGTCCTTAGATATTGGGCGCGGTTGTTAGCGCTTATTGGAGTTTATAGATATAAGGGAGAGGATAGTAGTAATGCTAATTTGTTTGTAGGTGTAAGGGCCTAAATAGGATCGCTTTTTCTATAGCGGCTAAGGGCACGTTCTGGATTATATGGGTAGAGACCTGCGGCTTTAAAGGCGCTGTTAATATAATTAGCAGTATAGATCTCTAACCGAATTTCGCTAATAATCCTAAGAAACCACTCCCTGTTAAGGCCCGTAATACCCAAAGCAATATACTTATCTACTTTCTGCAAGTAGGCCCGCTTAAGTAGTGAGAATATTACCAAATTGAGAGGTTGTAGTAGATAAGTTGTATGCGGAGGAAGGCAGATTGGTATAATCCTATAGTCCTTATAGAACTAAACAAATTTAAGGTTAATATGGCTTATATAACCGTCTATTATAAGTAGGCGGTAGCCATTTAAATTAAGATTATTGTCGTCCTCTTTATTTAAGGCCTGCTACTGTTTAGTTTATTAAGTATATTGCTTAAAGTGTTCTAGCCAACTAAGGCCTTATTCCTATAAACTCTAGCCATTCTCAGTTATTCTAATAGTATAGCTGGGTACAGCTTCCTTAGCTATTTACTATAGCTAATCTGTATATTGCTTGCCCTTAAAAATAATATAAGGTGGAATTGTTTTACCGCCTATTCCTATACAGTTAACTTAACTTACCTACTCGCGCAAGCCGTCTACCGTTTTAAAAGCTTATTTTCTACCTCTAAGAACTACCACTTTTGCACTTAGAGCAAGCCCCATAGCATAGCTAGTCTTATTTGTATTATATTAATCCTTAGGTAGAATTCTGTAGTTTTAAATTATGGTATTGTAGTTATTAAAGAAGGCCTTAATTGCGGCAATATTGTTACCAGTAATTACACGTTCTTAATTAAGTAATTAAGCATAGTAAACGCGAAGCTTATTCTGGTAAGTAAGAAAGGTAGTTATCCATACTTTACCTAGCGGTGGTAGTAGTTAATAGGGAGGAAGCTTTCTTGCTTGTTTTTTAAGAATCTTAGTTGCAATAACTTGAATTGTTTAAATTTGAGCAGGAAAGCCTGTATTTGCAAGGTATATACACTGTCACACGACTGCAGATTCTATAGGAGGTAGTAGTCGCTGCTGGTGAGTATGCGCGACTTTGTAAGGTTTATGTTTACTATTAAGTTGCCTACACAATGTATTTGGGTTAACGCTGTGGGACTTTACAGCATCTTCCCGGCTTTTATAGAGGCTAATCTTAAAGCCAGTAATTGCTAACTTAATTCTCTAGTCCATATTAGGTTCGCGAGTCCAGCGGGGCATAGTAGCGTTAGTGGTAAATTTCTTAAATATAGATCAAGCATTGAGGAATTAAATGTTTTGATTTTTGAAGCGGCAGTATACGTTGCTAAGCCTAATTAGGCAAGCGGTAAGGAAAAACTGTTAAAACCCCCCCAACCGTTAAAAGCCCATTACCTACGTTACCTTTAAATCCCTTCCCGTGTTATCTAGTTCCTATTATTTTATAAATAAGGCAGCTAATATAGCTTTAGTATTAACGTCAGCTTTAGCCTTCCTTGCTACACAAAAGATTCCATGCTTAGTTTTTAGGTAACGCTAGAAAGTAGTAGCGCTAATATTATCCTTTAAGCACCGCTTACAGTAAAAGATCTCTTAATTAGAATTACCCCAATCAGGTTTACCAGGTAGAGGCTTTAATAAGGCATAAGACTAGAGCTCCTTATCCTCTTATAACTTCTTCCTTTTGGTTTCAGGTGTGTTAATTTAGTGGTAAGAATCCTTGCGGGCAAGCGTCACATCATCAAACTCACGCAAATCATAATCGCTAAGGAGGGAAATAGTGTCGGTTTCTTCTTCTCATGGTCGCTTTTAGGTAGAGGCTTGCGTAGGTGTACATCATAAGGAAGACATAATTAGTAGGTGGTAATTAAAAAGGAGCTCCAGATAAAATACGCGTTAACGCGTATATAATAACTTTTCTTAAAAGCCCGCATAGACGTTTTTTATATATAAAACAGCAGGCTCGGCGCTTTTTAGTTAATGCCAACCACATAATAGGAAAATTAATAAACAACTTTCTTAACACCAAAGTTTTATTACCATATTCTATTTCTACCTATTCTTACCACAGGTGATTATATTAATTATAAACATATAATCATAATTAAAAGATTGATTTTAATTATAATTAATTAGATTATATAGTAATCATAACTTATATAACTAATCAAAGTATTATATGCATCCCTAGGCTTGGGTTTGTCTCTATAAATGTCTATTATACCAAGCAGTCCCAGTCAATTATAATACCCACACAGCCCTATTGTCATTATTAGTGAATCATGGGTGATTTACGAAAATAATTAAGGTGGTCATGCAGAGTGACGAAGACTAAACGTGACTTGAATAATAGAGAATATCTCAGAGCAGCTTGATATAAATAAGTAGTTCGCCGGGAAGGCTGCATCTCATATTGTCCACTGGGGTTTTTTTAAAGGGCGCTGAAGTATTTCACGACTTAGAATCTAGTATAATGTTTAAACGTTTGACCCCTTGAAAGCTTCGTACTCATCATATTTAGAATGCGCTGAAGCCTCTGAAGATAACCAGAAGGTCCAGTGCACAAAGGTAAGCTCGCGGTAATTGAGTAACTGCCGTCCTCACTGCTGACTATCTGCAGGACGCTGTTATTTTCTAAAGATGTAATTTCACATGGTGGTCCTAATAAGGATTGTACCGCTGCTTCTTTTTCTCCTTCCCCTTTGAGGCTGGTTTTGGTTCAATCTTTTTTGTTCTCTCCTTCGGGGCGGCCTGCTGTACGAGAAATTCGAGGGGCACCTCATATTCTTCAAGATTGGACTCTTCTGGCTCAACATCCATTTCTTCGGTTTGTGGGAACTTCCAAACTCGAACTTGTCCATCTTCTCCACATGTAAATGTGGTACCGCTCTATAAGGAGTGAGTAACCAAATGACTACCAGGGTGAGGAAATGTGATGGAGGACCAACATGGACATCTGAGAAGACATCTCGAACAATCTCCTCACCATGGCCACCCGGAAGCCGGGTACTCCTAGAAAGATCGTAGGTCCAATTAAGCCGGATATCTTCAGGTATTTTACTCCCATCCGGACCCCGCACCCATTGGAAGGGTTGCTGAAGTGGCACTAAGTCGAGGTGCTGAGAGCTGAGAGAATGCATGGTTAACGGGAGCTTCCTATTGTAGGCTCAGAGCTTGGTATACCTATGACTTCCAACCGCGAGATACGGTTCAGTATCTACCCACACTACTTTCACAACATACTCGCACCCCATCTTCGCCCTCACATCGCCGTAATGATTCGGCGCTGGCTCTTCAGCTAATTCATCCGGATCTTGGAGTGCGTAGAATGATAGTGTTTCGTCAGTGCCGAGAACGTACATGTCATTGCTCGGATTGAGGAAATCAGCGTGGTGGACGGCTGACCCGTGGTTAATAACTTGATAGAGCGCTTCCTCTTCATCGGGTTTTGCGATATCAAAGATGTTGACGAGTCCATCAGTACTACCAGAGAGCAGCAGGGATGGCTCGCTTCGGTGGAATTGAAGCTCTGTGATCGTATCTGTGTGGCTCTCTAAGAACTCGACCTTCGGCGAAGCAGCATTTCTAGTATCCCTAGCACAAAAGTTAGTGGATTATATTTATCACAGCTCAGGGTTCCGAGTTCAGGGATGGATACCACACGAATACAGGCACATCGCCAGGGCCATTTCCTTCCAACTCAACCCCTGCAGCCACAGTGTTCCTGCTAGAGCTGCATACAAGTGAGGAAAGAGGCTGGTTCCTAGCTGGCTTGTGATAGCGCTGTTAGCTTCTTGAGTACTGCGGCGAAAACAGGAAACTCAACGGCTCTGGAGCTCCATGACAAGAGACATGGTCCGCTTATCCCAAAAGCGAATAAGACCGTCTCTTCCTGCTGTAGCATATACGTGCCCCTCATTGTCGAATCGTTCAAGGCACGTGACGCTTTTATTCACTTTTTTAAGCAGTCCGTTCGGGGATAGCCTGAGCGAGGACGTGTCGAAGAAGCGGAGAGAATCATCTGAAGAGATCGCAGCGAGCTCACTGGTTTCCGCATATGAGATGGAGTCATATCTGCGAGCGGTCGAGAGTATTTTGTAGATATATGAGTTCGGTGGCAGAGAAAGGTCTGAGGAACTAATTTGTTCGAGAAGGCCCATCCCGGGCAAAATATACCGGAATAGTGGGATTACTGTGTATTTCTTCTACAACTGCTGACAAGTTACTTTGATTATTTTATTACAAAACAAGTTGCCAAAAGCCTCTGTTAAATTAGGAACATGTCGGGTGGGGGATCGTGGGGTGAGAGTTGATGGAAATGCATCCGATTGTGGACTGTGGGCCAAGTCAAGTTGCAAGATAATTTTCGAGCTCCATTTGCAGTGTCTATGAAGTACTTTAATACATCAAATGTAGTCAAACTCTAGGTACATCAGGCTAATATTATTGGAGGTATCTTCTAAACTGATACAAACACTTGTTGTGCCATCTTGCTGTCCGATATTCCTAGTACGGTCTGCGGGCCGTATGTGATACATATTGGGGCGCGTGGGCAAGGGCATCAGGGTAGAACTTCATTTCAGCCTAACAACCTTACTTAGCCTGCACACTTCCTGTATACCCTTGTTTTCGTCTACATTTGTGTTGGAAAAGCTTCCACATCCTGAGACTACTATTGCCGTTCAAGAACTGCCTGGCGGAGATCTTGTAGGTAATATATATACCCGGACTGTTAAGGCTGTTTATGCATCTGGAGAATGTGCAAAACTCTAGCTGTATAACTGACTTCATGAAGTCAATGTTACCCTGGATATGAAACGCACCGAATCATTGAAACGACGTAATGCGCGATTAACGACGGGTTCATCCCTCTAGAAGCCTCCATATCTACACTCATCAACAGAATGCCGACGAGCAAAGATAGCCGCCATGCCCTCATCCCTTGCGGTAGAAAGTGGCGGCGTTGAGGCTGCATGTGAAGGAAGAGAAGAGAAAGGAAAACCGCGAGTTGAGTTTTCAAAGCCGACATAACAATTGGGTGTGTGCTGATTGGCGCACAACCGACCTCGGGCCATTTCGCCGCTAGCTAGGTCATGGTGAGGAACCATTCCGACCTGACATCGTCACCACTCCCCTTTACTAGGACATCACAGGCAGACACTCATCACAATGTCCGCCCAGCGAGCTCTCCATCTCACGCTGCGCCGGGCCGCGGCACCTGGCCCGACCAAATTCTCACCAGCGGGGCGCTTCATGCAGCAGAGGTACAACCCCTCAATTCCACCTCCCACTACCCTAACGGCACCTCAATTGCACGGTCAACGCAGCCAATGCTGACCGCACACAGACTCGTAGCCACCGAACACGCCCCAGAATCTAGTGCTGAAAAAATTCTGGTCAAGCAGCGCCTGCAACGCCCCGTCTCACCCCACCTGAGCATCTACCGACCCCAGATAACCTGGTACGCCTCCTCGCTGAACCGCATTACTGGCGTCATGCTGTCCGGCGGTCTCTACGTCTTCGGCCTGGCATATCTCGCCGCTCCCGCTCTGGGCTGGCATCTTGAGACGCCGTCGCTGGTCGCTGCGTTCGGCTCGCTGCCGCTGGCTGCGAAGGTGGCTGCGAAGATGACGATAGCATTCCCGTTTACGTTCCACAGTTTGAACGGTGTCAGGCATTTGATATGGGATTTGGGGGTGGGGTATGCGACTAAGACGGTTATAAGGACGGGGTGGACGGTGGTGGGGCTGAGTGTGTTGAGCTCGCTTTATCTGGCGCTTGTATAAAAGAAATGGATGCGTATCTGGGGATTTTGTGGAGGAACGGTGGAATTGAGGGGGGTTACTACGTCTGGGTAAGCTGGGCTAGACTGTATATTTTTGCGGCAATTCAGGACCAGTGGTCCTGTTCAGGTTTATCTGATTCTTGCTTTGAGAGTTGTAAGGATAACAGATGAGATCATGACCGACAAGCAGTATTTGTGCAAAAACCTCCCTCATGGCTATTTTTGGATGCCCTGTTTCAACGGTAAGACATACCCAACGAAAACTTCAGTCAATGACTGACTTCACGAATGTCATCCTGTGTCGTCATACTATGCCACGTCAATACTTTCATTTATCAAACTTTGGACCCTTTGCAGTAGCTAAATTGCCAGCCAGCGTTGTTTCATGGTAAGCGAAAGAGGGAGAAGTAGTGTAATTATAATTGTTTTTACATTGATTTCTCTAGAAGAGGTGATCGACAATGCATATTTGCTAGATCAGCAATTTCCCGACCAAGTTTTACTGATTTCCATATAGGGTATTTTTGAGAGACTAGTGAGGCAATTTGGATAGCTACGCATAATTCGTTCCGACTTGTATTGATTCTTCCAGACTATTTGGTAAGTATTTAAATTGGGAAAATATTGTAGGATGTTTATAGATAAATAACGTAAAGATAGTGCTCTAGATATATGCCCAGACAGAAGTTTGTAGATACTCACTCACAACTTAATTAAACTTTCGACACCGGAATGGATCTCGTAAGGTTAGTAAAACTACTTGATCCCGAGTGACCAAGATCTCGAGTATCCAATAGTAACGTCTTAGTGTCATGGAATAGAGGAAGAATGTGGGCAAGAGAGTGTCTTTCCTGTTCAAATCCAGCCTCGTTACATTGCTATTTCCCGCTACATAAAAGATAACGAAGGGCACATATACGATTACCTATATCATTTTCTTTTACAGATGCATGTACCACAGTCAGGAGGGCCTCTCTACTTCCAAGTTTGTAATACAATGACTAGAATGAGTGCAGCAGTGCACAGGGCAAAACAAAAGTGGTAAGTCGTACTAACCGAAACAGACGTTTTCACTCCAGTGTCGGTGTGAAGATTTTCCCCTCTGCTGCCCAATCTTCGACCACGGCCACACTGCTGAGGACGGTGATATCTTCTTGTTACTCATTGCAATTCTGAGGAACAGATAGCGTTCAAATGATCTCCTCAACGCAGCTTTTGTTCTTTCGGTTCCCCACCTGCAGTGAGAATCATGAGGGTGTGGAGAATTTTTGCATCGTGGTGGTGGTTGGCGGGTATCTTGGGGCCGTGAGGAGATTAGATTTTAGATCGCTGTACTCGTACGTTTTTTAGCTAGACACAACATCGGTGTAAGTGGTGGGGTGCAGTAGTGAGGAATTGTCAATGGTTGTTGTTTTGAAAGCTCGGGGTTAGCAGCCCAAGAACTGGCCGTCTTTGCAGGTGATATGTAATAGGCCCAACGGCCATGGCGAAAGACCTCGTGGCTGCCATAGCATTCTGACTGGTTGATTCTTCTTATTGCTTGGGAAGTACACCACCCTGGCGCATCCGGTTGAAAGCGTATGTTGACCTTGGTGATCAAACAGCAGAGTTTATACCTTTTGAAGTAATACGCACGGCCATTTTAACGTACTTTTACCTTTTTTAGGTATAAATATACGCATTTTGATTGGCGTGATCAACACGCGCTTTCAACCGGATGCGCCAGGGTGGTGTATATACGGTTGGTGGCTTTCTTTTCGAGCACAGGGACGTGGTTCAAGGGAAAATCGGATAAAGTCTGTAGGCGACTAGATACTTGGCTTATCGAGATGGAAATTGCACGGCAGAAAGCAGCAACAAGCAGCAGCAGAGCATTTTCGATTGCGGGGGTGCCGAAATCGTTGCGTCTATCATGCATGTCCTGTCGCCTGTTAGCGGCTTAAACGTGACGGCTTTTGGGGCGAGATAGTTCTAGCCCTGGCGTGAACGGAGTCGCTTCCCCCAATTGCATGAAATGCTGCTCGTGATAACGGGATGCGAGCGCAATTGCTACGAGAAACGCCGCCAAAACATGCACGGCCTTTCACACCGTTCATAGCAGCAACTGCCTATGCCTGCGGCCCTAAAACATCGCCCAAGGCGGTTGCAGGCGCGCGCAACCAGGCCCAGCCTTGGAGGCCGTCAAAAGGTAGGTACCTTGGACAGCGGCGGCCAAGGTTCCGACACCATGATGTCGTGGTGCAGCTTTTTCAGCACTACGCTTGTGGATTCATAGTGGGATTCCTGGTAGATTCCCGATTTTCCTGACGCAATTAATAGCATAAAGGAAACATCGCGTTTTTATCACGGTGTGCCCTGAGGCCGGCCTCGCCGAGCAGTGGATTGGCCTGCCAGAGCACCTACCGTTCACCAGACCGAACGCGAAGACTGCTTGTTGAGGACAAGGCCAACATCGTCATTACTGTGGAACCCTGGACGGTTTCAACCCTCGAAGTGTGGAGTACATACCTAAACTTGCCTCCCTTTAGCCTGCGGATTGCTCGCTGTTGCTCCTCCTTGTGGTTATTTTTGTTACTTTTGCCGTGGCCGCCGTCGTCAATAGCGGCTATCGCACTCAGCACTTACAAATAGTTACATCTACAAATCCGCAACAACAACAGCGGGGTGCCGTCTGCGCATTCGTAAATCGCGCCTCACCTGAGCTCGAGGGCTTGCACACGCTGCGCTGGGTTTAGACGCCGTCGTAGAAGCTCCGTGGCATTCCTCATCCGACAAGGTAGAAGGCTGGCCTCAATTATCCCTATCCTCTTACTTCCCACTCCGAGATTCGTTGGTGTGAGCACGGGCTCGTCTCGATGCGGCCGTCAGCTTTCCTCTCGCAGCAAAGGCTGCTCGTTTACGCTCGCCTGCTGATTTATTTTAGTGAGCGCGAAACCCATACCTATCGATTTTACCCATGACATAAACCGCACTCCCAATCCAGCTGCGCCGGCATCAATATCTCCCGCTGCAACTCTCCTCTGCGATGATACATAAACCCTTTGCTCAGACCCGCACCGCTTATACCTGCTCGTGGGCAATTTCTTACTTCCAAGCCATCACTCAAAGCTGAGTGATCCAGGCATATACGAAAGTGGCGGTCTAATAGACGCACGACACAAAGCACGGACAATTGGATATCTCGACCTTGCAGCCCTTTAGCCTTGACGCCTCAAAAGCAGATCACTAAATCTCCCTCCTTTCTCTACCAAACTATCGCTCAACTCTCGCTGTCGCTGTCTAAATATCTGCTCTTTTTAAAATTATTTATTTTATTCAGTTTAAGATGTCAACCATATTGGACAACCGCCCGCAGCCGTATGGGCAGATTCCACACCGCAAGCCCCTCGCTCAGCCAGGCGCCGCCAGCATCAATAACCCCCAAACACTGACTCACCTCATCCCTGACCACACACAAAGCATGCACAGTCGCACTCGCACCTCCTCTTCCTCCTTATTCCCACAAGTCACAGCGTCTCCAACTACATACACATATCAGCAACAGCAGCAGCAGCAGCAGCAGCAGCAACAACAGCAACAACAACAGCAGCAGCAGCAACAACAACCCCCATACCAAGGAGGCACACAATATTACCAATCTACGCGCCGAACACTCTCAAACGGCACCGCCTCTACCTCATCTACAAACACCAGCGGCGGACAAAATATGGTACCTATTAGATCAAACTCGGGTATTCGAAGATCTTCCTCATCGCGCTCTGGAAACTCACCCACAAGCTATGTCGCGCTCATGCGAAAACAAAAGGCCACTGTTTGGTGCGATCGAGCCCAACACGAGGATCCGCGGATCCTAGCTCAACAACGGGCAGCGAAGCTACGGGCAAATAAGGAAGTTGTTGGCGGGAACCAGGCGGGAAGGACATCAATGTCCTCATCAGGTGTAGCATCAGGAGTACGGTCTAAGATAAGGCACCACGGTGCACCCAAAGCATCACTCTATGCACCTGCAACTTTCCCTGGTGGTGGAGTGCCCATGAGGCTAAGCGCCAGCGAGGTCGACGAGGGCGACAGCGACGCCGACAGCCAATATGCAAGCGGTCCATATCACCATAGGTCAGGAAGTGGGAGGAGCTCTTTAGGATCAGAGAGGAAAATGCCATACGCGAATGCACAAGGCCGAATGAGCTCGAGCAGTACACCACCAAGCGGCCACGGAAGCAGTCCCTCAGAGGGCATGGAGGACCTGGCAGAGGAGACACCTGTGCCTGGGAACTATGAAGGACGAGGCGGAGACTACTTCCCGAAAGCAAGTCGCACAGGCCTCTCTGGAGGTAGTGGCAGCTCTGGGGAAAGAGAGAACAGTTTTGGAAATCCTGGACAGATGCCACAGCATCAGTTACGAAAGGTTGATGAGGATCGGAAAACGTTGGATGAACTAAGAAGGAGGGGTAGTGTGGACGATAGGGCTATGACGATGAGTGGGGCGGGACGGTTGTTCATCGCAAACCCAGATTTGAGCGATTAAGGAATTTTTTGGGTGAAACGTTGTACAGCGTAGTCTTTTTTTGGGTTCTAGCGTTGCATATTCGCAGCTGCCATGTCTAAATGCTATTTAGCAAGCGCATAGCCTGTTCTATTTTACCGGAGGTGGCCTGGTCGCCCTCTTGGATGTATGTACATGTACTGGGTTGGGAGCGGGTGCGAAATAGCACAAACCAATACACCGCTAGCAGCAGTGTTCTCACAGCCATAACTTTAGTTTTAATAAAGTCCGTTGGCTGACGTGAGGAGGTCTTCGCACTTCTCACGAACGCGTAAAATCCGTATAACTTTCGAGAGTTTTTACCGAGCAGTTCCCCTGCCAAGACTCCGATCGCATGCCCTAAAGGAATACACCTGCATGCCATATAGTAGGATTCAATCCTACTCCAATTGGGACGGGATTGCTTCTATAGCTGAAAGCCGCCTCCTAGTCCGACGTAGTCTTTCTCTAGACCCAACGACAATGGCGCGCAGTAATGGTGTCAAGAATCGTGGCAACGGTGCTGCGAAGGAAAAAGCTTCAAATGGCAACATTGTCGCTAGCGAAACAGGCAACCAGCGGACAGACTACAGCAGGTGGAGGCTCCTAGACGAGGCCGGATGCCAGACATGGCATTACCTTCAAACGGACGAAGAGGTCGAAGAATGGCCTCAGACCATCGCCGACAAGTACCATTTAGGCATGGACACAGTAATTGACCACTTCTATAGTTTGTATAAGCAGGCTTTAGATTTTAATGTATATTTTAGGGTCTACCAAACCTTCCTCCTCCTAAAACTCCACTCGACTCTGCACGTAATGCTCTATCCTTTTTCTCGCACCTCCAACTGCCTCCAGGAAACTGGGCCTGTGAATATGGCGGTCCGATGTTCCTTCTACCAGGCCTCATCATTACCTGGTATGTCACGGAGACGCCTATACCAGAACCATACAAGATCGAGATCAAGAACTACCTCTATGCGAGGCAGCATCCGAAGGACGGAGGCTGGGGGCTGCACATCGAAGGGGAGAGCTCAGTATTTGGGACTGCCATGAACTACACAGTGTTGAGGCTGCTTGGGGCAAGTGCTGAGGAACCAAGAGTGGTGAAAGCACGAGGTCTACTTCATAAAATGGGCGGAGCAGTCAACGGACCACATTGGGCGAAATTCTGGCTTAGTGTGTTGGGCGTGTGTCAATGGGATATTGTCAACCCTGTTCCTCCGGAGCTTTGGTACTATCCCTAGTCTTTGTAGACTGTCTGTGAGTGCTAACAGAATTTTTGTGCAGGTTACTGCCAAACTGGGTACCAATCGCTCCATGGCGATGGTGGATACACATGCGCCAGGTCTTCCTCCCTATGTCGTTTATTTACTCGAAGCGCTGGTCCTACCCACCCAATGATTTGACGCGTCAGCTACGCCAAGAGCTGTTCACTCAGTCCTACGAAAGCATCAACTTCCTCTCTCATCGCAATAGCATTTCTCCGAGGGATAACTACCATCCCAAATCATGGCTCTTGAATACTATTAATTGGGCACTCGTCAATGTCTGGAACCCGTATCTCCGCACTAACGTTCTAGTAAAGAAGGCAGAAGATTGGACTTGGTGGTTGATTCAAGCAGAAGATGAGAATACTAATTTTTCTAACCTTGGCCCGGTCAATGGACCAATGAACACGCTTTGTTGCTACATAAAGGAAGGCCCTGACGCGTACTCAGTACGAGAGCATCGTAAAACGCTTGAGGAGTTCTTATGGATGAAGGGTGAGGGAATGCTGATGAATGGCACGAATGGCGTGCAAAGTTGGGATACCTCGTTCCTCATACAAGCCGCTATCGAGGCTGGCTTTGCTACAGACCCCAAGTGGAAGCCAATGCTGATTAAAGCTCTCGAATTTCTCGAAGACCAACAAATCAGAGAGGAATGCGGAGACCAACACCTCTGCTACCGACAGCAGAGAAAGGGTGCATGGGCTTTTAGCACTAAGAAACAGGGTTACACTGTTAGCGACTGCACATCAGAAGGCGCCAAAGCAGTCATGATGCTTCAAGAGGTCCCCGGCTATCCTAAACTCATCTCTGATGATAGACTTAAGGACGCCATCGATGTTATTCTGACGATGCAGAATGCCTCGGGCGGCTGTGCCTCATATGAGCCCCAGCGTGGGTCGGAATACATGGAATACTTTAACGCCGCCGAAGTCTTCGGCCGCATTATGGTTGAGTACGATTACCCCGAGTGCACCACTGCGGTAGTTGGCGCACTATCAATGTTCACGAAGCACTATCCGGAGTACCGGAAGGACGAGATTGCAGCATTCAAGGCAAGGGCGGTGGACTATATCCGCAAGGCTCAGAGGCTCGATGGCAGCTGGTATGGCAGCTGGGGCATCTGCTTCACTTACGCCGGCATGTTCGCACTTGAATCCCTCGCCTCGGTCGGCGAGTCGTACGAAAACAGCGAGCGGGTGCGGCGCGCGTGCAAATTCTTCCTTGACCACCAGATGGACGATGGCGGCTGGGGAGAGACGTATAAGAGCTGTGAGACGGGTGAGTACTGTCAGCATGAGCAAAGCCAGGTGGTGCAGACGGCTTGGGCGTGCATTGCCCTGATGGAAGCCGAGTATCCGGATCCTGAGCCCCTAAAGAAGGCCCTGAACATGATCATGGGACGCCAGAGAAGTAATGGTGAGTGGGAACAGGAGGCAATTGAGGGTGTGTTCAATAAGTCTTGGTAAGTCTCAGTCATCACTGATTCAAAAGCTTGTACTAACTATTTAATAGTATGATTTCATACCCGAACTATAAGTTCATCTTTCCGATTAAAGCACTTGGTATGTTTGCCAAGAGGCATGGAAACATAAAATTGCTGTAAGGAGGGCAAAAAAATGTCCATAATGAGATAAGAGGAACAAAGGTATCATTAGTGTAAACAACATCGATTCATAGATTTGAATAGCGAGCGAGATCTATTAGTTTTAATTTAACGAATGTTTACATGAGAATAATTTGCACTATGGTCTGGCGAAATTTTTTATATAATTCATACGGGGAGATGACTCATAGGACAAAGAGATATTTAGAGGCAGAAAAACTAATATTATGATCACATGCTCACGCGACTCGAATTTCTCGTATAACCGCGTGTTAGCCTAAGGTTTAATCCCAGGCAAAACTCGCCTGTCAGAATGTCTTGGAGCGTGCCCATAGATTATATGAGTCCAAGCTATATCTCTCAGCTGAATGACGATATTTACATGGTGAGAATTTGCCTGGTTGTGGTGATCGAAGCGCGTTTAGAGCTTCTCGCCAACCGCTTTTATGCCTGTTTTGTGCAGAAAAACAATTATACTGACACCGCCACAGGATCCATCACAACTTTCGTTGGCCCTCATGCAACGCGCTGACAACGAAAACACTCCGCCTGCAGATTACTTGGATGTTGCCTCAGTCTCCGATCTCCCAAATTCACCCACGGGGACGAATTATTCACCAACCATAGCACCCACCCTGAAGAACACCAGGCGCGCCACTAATCTTTACAAACATCTCATACCGCATTTGAACCTTTCGAATACTGCTCCTCCAGGATCTACGGCCAGCGAGCAGCAACCATATGCACAAATTAGAATGGCTCGATCGTTTGGAGGCTTTGTAGATGGGCCCGGTGACACGCAAGCAGACTCACAAATATACAAGCACTACACGAGCACCGTTATATCGCATTTACGCGGAGACAATGGCACATCAGACGGCTTGGGGTTAGACGGTGCTAGTGAAGATCCCAGAGGCCATGCGGACATTGTCAATCGTTGGGAGCAGGATGTCCTGGACGATCCAACATCGCCAACAAGTTTCAACGACGATGATGTGGATGAACTCAGCCCTGACACCCAGTTTCCGGTGCAAACTACGGTGCCAGTCAAGTTCATGCTTCCGGAGACGCCTGCAATGGCAGGTAGGAAACGCAACGGTCGTGGCGAGATACTCAGCTCTGCAACAACCAAGACCCCAGGATCTGGTCTAACTACCTTCTTTGCTAACGGTGCTGGAACCGGAGGGCCGTCCATGTCCCTGACACAGCTTTTCAACGCAACGCAAAGTGCTACATCTCCTCTACCAGATGCTCCGCGTTCTGACCCAATATTCCAGCGACCTTCTCCCAATTTTGTACGGCACTCGAGCCCACCGGCAGTGACATCCTCGCCCACCAAGCTTCTTCGGAGCGATCCTTCGGGTGCTACTACAGAACCCCGAGATGCATACATGACAATGAAAGAGTCGCAGGAGCTCCGAGAGCATCAGATGCAGGCTGAGGCGGATTTGGAAAGACTGAGGGCTAAAGATGACGATGATTGGGACGATGAGCCAACAGTTGCGGAAGAGATACTTGCTCGTCGCAGATTAAAGGCCAGAATCAACGAAGAAGCATTGAGATCATACGCTAGTCTCACTGCCCCAAGGAGAGACCTGCTAGTCAATAGTAGAGCCAAGCCAATGGTTATATCAAGCGATTCAGCTTACATTACTCCCGCTCGGTCTTCAAGGAGGACTCCACGGGTAATTGACATATCCGATGACATACCAGAAGAAGACCTCTCTGAGGACGGATCAACCGATGAGCTAGGTGACTTACCTCCGAGCACCGGCAAATCGAGAAGATTGTCGGCAGCGCAGGCCAACGGCATACAAGTCCCCATGACCTCCTCCCGCCCTGAAAAGACTTCTTCTGGTAACCAACCTCAAAGCAGTCCATCTCCTGAAAGTTTAATTCGAAGGCGTAGGCCTCACGGGAGCAAGCTTGGCCAAGTCACTACTTCCATGTCTCAGCTAGAGAATTTCTCCCAATCGCGATCGAAAGTGCTCGGCGGTACACAGACTGTCTCAGTGGCCGACTCTCAGCCGGAGAAAGGAACTGACCCAGAGAGCTTTCCCCTTCCACCTCGCCTTGTCGAGCCTTCGTCGTTCGAGTCGAATCCTCATATCTCCCAATCACAACTTTCTAATCGAAGCCAAAGGCCTGTGCCACGCAGTGCATTAGACACGTCTTCAATTCCTAGGCCACCAATAGATTCAAGCCCGGTTATTCGCGAACATAGCCAGGAGCGGATGCCTAGTAGCCCTCCAATCGTATTTGACGAGCATTCAGGAGGCGAGGAAGACCGCGAGGTCGACGTGGGTGCAAACACTAATGGGGGTATGGAACTTGTTGCGAGCGATGATATCAAAAACGCAGAAGACTATGAAAATGCCTCGGGTGCTGAGGAATACACTCCGATGCATTCCAGCCCGACCCACGCCAGCGATCAGGCAGTTCGAGAGGAACCTACCAGAGAGCTCTCTAGAAAACGTGTTCATTCTACAGTACCTGAATCAGATGCAGCACGCGACCGAGAATCTTCTATTCCTGAAACGTCACATATGAACAAGTCAGAAGCTATTAAGATACATGCTTCCACTACAACTAGTCATACTGGCATTGTACAAGCAAACACAAATAGTACTGAAGTGTACCAAACAGCGCGTTCTCAAATATCACTATCCCCCCAGAAGAGACTACTCAGCCAAAACTCACCTTCAACGAGAGAGAGTCTAGGACTCCCCCAACTTCGCCGACTCACCGATATAGCGGCTGACCCAGAAAGCCAGCAATCTATTGGTGAAGTTGATATAGATGTCGGGCTGATAACGGAAGACTTCGACAAGCTTAACAAGATTCTTTCTGGCTCATCTCCTGTTCAGCCCACTAGGAAGCGTAAAAAAGTTTACAGCGCCAAAGCACTAAGATCGCCGGCAAAGCAGGCGAACCAGTTACCAACAGCGACGCCTCCGTCCGCACGGAAGAGGGAAGACGAAGGCGCCTTTGCTGCAGCGCAGGCTCGAGAAACGGCTATCTTCAGCAAACCGGCAGTACTGAAGAAGGGCAGGCTCTCCCGCCCCACTCACAAGATTCAGGGAAAATCAAGTCCTAGCATCAAGCGGATGATACTCAATGCCTCCCATCACCCGCTTGAAATTGCTGAAACTCCGCAATCGAAGCCATCCGAGGTTTGGAGCAAAGAGCGGTCGCCAACCCACCCTCCTGCCCCTGTAGAGGACTCTATAGAAATCTCTGTAGAACAAACACATGTTCATATTCCGCAGGCTGATATGCCTAATAAGGCCCCACAGTCTGATGCTGCTTTGAAGGGAGAAACAAGCATGTTAGAAAAACCCAAGGGAGACTTTCTCACTCCCAGTAGAGTACTAGCTCACTTTCGCGGACGCAACATTGCCTACTACCCTGCAACTTGTCTAGGTCTTGTGGAAGGGTCCAATTTCCGTATTCGCTTTGATGACGGAACCATTGACCAACTGGAGCCACACAACGTTAGGAGGCTTGACCTTGAAGTTGGGGATTTGGTAAAGGTTGATCTGCCAAAGATGCGGGTGAAGACGTATGTGGTAGCAGGCTTTAAAGATAAGGTCGTGCCTGGTGAGGATGAGTATCCCTGTACCGACCAACATGGATATAGAACTGTTGTATTGGGAGTCAAGCCGCGAGACAGTCTTCCTAAGTTGGATGTAAAGACTAGAACTGAGACCGTAGATGTACCTATTACGAACATCTATGTAACCTCGATAATGTGGCCTCGATTCAAAGACCGTATTTACACGCACTCTCCTGGTCCAGCAATCCAAAACAAGCCGCGACTGCAAACCCCGTCAATAGATGCCTCTATTCCAGGAACCCCAAAGTCTCGATCTCGCAGGGAGAGTGCAATCAATATGGGCATTTCAATGCATCGAACCACCTCTTTTGCTTCGATAACCCGCAGCAGCGGCCTCTTCACTAATATGGCCTTCGCCGTCTCCTTCACAAACCAGGACTCCGAACGCGACTCCATCTCCGCACTAATCCTCACCCAAGGCGGCCTGATCCTCGAACCCGGTTTCGAAACGCTATTCCAGCTCTCCGAGTCCCCAGCGCCCAAAAACCCCCCAAGCCCCTCCAAATCCCCCAAGAAGCCCCGAGCGAGCAAAGACGAGCCGTTCGCCTTAACGCCGGGGGCGGCGGGCCTCGGCTTCGTCGCGCTGATCGCCGACACGCACTCGCGGCGCGCAAAGTACATGCAGGCCCTCGCGCTCAACATCCCGTGCCTCGCCTCGCGCTGGGTCCGCGACTGCATCGCGCAGGGCGCCGTCCTGCCCTTCCAGCGCTATCTCCTCCCGGCCGGTGCGTCCGCGTTCCTGGGCGGCGTGGTGCGCTCGCGCACGATGGCTGTGTACGATCCCGCTGGCCCGGACGCGCGCTTCGCGGACGTGCTGGCGCGCAGGGAGTTGTTGCTCGGCGGCCAGAACGTGCTGCTGGTTACGGGGAAGGGAAAGGGGAGGGAGGAGCGCAAGCGACCGTACTTGTTCCTCACGCATGCGCTGGGTGCGAGGAGGGTGTGCAAGTGTCGGGATCTGGAGACTGCGAGGGAGATGCTGGAGAGGAAGGTATGGGATTGGGTGTATGTGGATGGGGAGAGCAGGGGTGAGGCGGAGGGAGCGCTATTCAATGGACATAGTGGGAAAGAAAAGGGGAGAAAGAGAAAGAGGGAGAGTAGTGAAGAAGGGGCTGTTTCTCAGGGAATTGTGAACGGGAAGAGGGTCAAGGTTGCGGGAGACGAGTTCGTTGTGCAGAGCTTGATTCTGGGAGCGTTGGCTGAGGACTGAGTATCTCCTGGGGGTAGGCAGCACAGTTCGACACTATGGTGGTACGTGTGTGTCTTGTCACGTCACGTATCGTGATGCATGAAGCTCTTGTATACGGGCTTGGTGTTGCTGGATCGGGGAAATTAGCAGCGGAAGAGTTGATAGTTCATACTGGGCCATTTACCCTATTGAATAGGGGTAATTACAATACGTAAAATAGATCGAAATCAACAATGACATAACAAACATCAAATAATACCATCTCCAAAAACCTAACCGAATCAGGATCGTCCAAGGGCCTCTTCGCTTGCCAAGCCCTGACCATCCCCAATGTGCACTAGCTTCTTCCTCGCTTCTGCGCTTACAAAAATTCTTCCAGCTCCATCTCTTTTCCTCTCATCAACGCATCCAACAGACAGTTCAACTCAGCAGCTCCAGCGGGCGACATTCTGTTGTGCCGTAATATGAGTACTTTTCATTGCTGTCTTGCGATTCAGAAGGTGCGGAGACGAAGCGGAAGCGGTATTCCATTAGAGCTGGCTGCGTGTTGCCCTAGGGTCGTTGCGCGGGCGGTGTCATAGGGATGGTACATATGATTGCGTGTATGTGAAAGGGTCAGAGAGGGCGGGTTCGAGAATGGGGTTCATATGAGATTGCGGTTAGAGTGATGAGGTTAGAGAGAGGGCACGGCAACGTAGACTCTTAACGCGATCTCCTCAGTGTTTGGGAACTGCTACGCCACGAACAGCTGTAGCATACAGGAGCGACGTTTGAATCGATCCTGTATTACACTTATCAAATTATTCACTTCACGCGTTATCGCATCTTCCGCTTTCTCGCTGCTCCGTTATATGGTCACGAGGCGATTTCCATATTCCTTTCATGAGACTGGATTGGCACGTCTAGCGGTCAGATCAATAGTATATGCACAGTTACATTTGTATGGCTGAATCCGCGGCTGAGTTATAATTACGCAGGCGAGGGGGCCCGTGCGTTCAGTGACTGGAGGTTGCCCCATATCCACAGTCGAATTTTGATCGCTAGCGACGCCGCTTTTTTAACACCCGTCGAGCCCTATGCGTAGAGCCTGCTGAGCGCTTTCTGCTTGTACTAGAATGGCAAGAATCGGCCGTGGGTTAATGGAGTTATTCGCGTTTTAAGTTGCGCGCCGCCATTGTAAAGCACCCCAAAGCACCCCATTAAACTTATATTGCACTAAAATGAGCCCCTAGGGGGCTATAGACGAAGGCTTTAATAGAACTTATTAGAATTTAGATATAGATAATATATATAACTATTTTAAAGCTTTTCTATCCGCTTAAAGCCGTTTATAAAGCCAATTTAGTGAGCACTATATCTGCTCCTGTTGTAGATTAACCTACTATATAGCCGCCTCCTTGCTGACCTTCTAGGCCTGCGCGACCCGCTTAATCTCCTTAATAACCTTAAGCTGTAAGGAGTACTATTAAACCTCCTTTTACTAGCTAGCCCGCCATTTACTGCCCTATTTAGAATCTAGCGCTGCTATAGAAGGATTACCCCCTAGCCCTTTAGTCTACTTACGCTAAAGGGCCCGTACGGAGTTTACTATATGGCTTATATAGTATATAGGAGGAGACCCAGACCCAAGCTCTAGCTGGGACTGCGGCTCTAGCTATAGTAGTGGCAGTAGTAGCTGCGGCAGTGGCAGTGTTACGGCGCTGGCAGAATACGGCAGAATGCGGTAGATTGCGGTCACGTGATCTAAGGGTTGTATATAGCTTTGAGCAGCGCCTCCGTTCCTCCCCTTTCCTTTCTCTAGCTTTGGACCCTCGTTTATAGACAATCCAATTGTATAGGCTTGCGCGTCCCTCTTCCCGGGCTTGTGCCTTAATTAACTAAGTCGCTAATATTATCTAAAGCTCCTTCTACTCTCTTTCTTCCTAAGAAGGAACTTAAATATATTTATAAGGACACAGAAAAGGACCCTAAGGATATTACTAGGACTATAAGGATAGGATAGAACTAAAAGAACACAAATAGAACGCGAAACCTAAGAATAGGACATACATGGACTAGAACCCCTAGAAAATAAACAACACCGGAAATTACCTAAAACCCCTACTACTATGTTAAGAAATACAGTAGCCGGTAAAGCCGCTGCAGGACCCGCAAATACCTCTAATGGTGAAACAGTCGCCGTTTTGACCCCCTAGGAAGAGCTTGTAGCAGCTAATACTAAAATTGAATGGCTTTAAGAGCTGCTTAAAACTAGAGACACCCCTATACCTAGCAAGGAGTTATTAGATACCTAGAGACTTGCTATGGTCCTTAAGGCCCTAGCCCAACATATAGTATTAGCATTATTGCGGTCCGCGAAGGTTGCGGACCCCCTATTGCTTATAGACGGAACTAACCCTATATTTAATAATTGGAAGCTTTAACTATAAGACAAGCTTAAAGTTAATGCGGACTATTTCCCTACTACCTAAGCTAAAATGGCCTATGTCTTTGGCCGTACTGGTAGGGACGTATAGACGCACCTATGTCCGTGATATGTCTAGGACTTAGCAGACCCCTTCCTCTCTAGAGAAAAGATAATTAACTACCTATCTTCTATTTATAAGGACCCCTTTAAGATATAGAATGCCCGCCTTAATTATAAAGCCCTTAATATAAAAATAATAGAGACCTTCTTAGTCTTCTAGACCCGCTTTCTATACCTAGCCGGACAGGCTTAAATCCTCTAGAAAGATTTAATACTAGACCTCTTTAATAAGCTTACCCTAGACCTATAGCGCGCCGCGCTGCTGGTTTATACTACTATATAGACGCTAAAGGAACTTATAGACTAGTGCCTAGCTATTAACTAGGGCCTCTGCCAAATTAAGGTATATGCCAAGTAGTATAAGACTAGAAGCTCTACCAACTAGAATATAAGTACTATAAGAACGGGCTACAGCGCCCTAATAAGATCTATAACCCCTACAGCACCAACTATACTACCTACCGTTAACCTAGCGGCCAGCTATGTAGCTACCCCTACTATAGGTCTGCCGAATACTTGACCTATATATAGTAACCCTTATATACAGGCCCTTAGCAATTAAGGAGCCTACTTTTTATACGGCTAGAAAAACTACTTTACTAAGGACTACCCAATAAAAGCAAAGATAGATAAGGTTCTGTTAATATAGAAGGACAGCGTAGAGTTAGAAAAAGAGGAACCCTAGAGCAAGACTCCCCTTTAGGGTTAAAAGGAATTAATATGTTATATATTAATCTAGGTTGGCTAGTTAGTAGAAGAAGCTACACTATTCCTTATACTTTATTCTATAATGGATATTAAGTTTTAACCTCTGCTTTGGCTAACTCTAGAGCAAATACCTTTACCTTAATAGATATATAGTATGCTATAAAGCTAGCTAACTTTTTAAATATACCCCTTAAGGAACTGCCTAAACCAATTCCTATTTGCGGGTATAATAGACGGATAGAACATCGGGAAAATATTCGCAGGATGAGATTCAAGTAGACTTTGGTTTTCGCGTTTCGCGTAATTAACATGCAATTTAACCAACTCGACACGCAATTAACCAACTTAATATGCAATTAACCAACTTAACACATTTAAAAGTTAAATAACACGTAGTTGACTTACTTAACAACTTTAAAAGCTAACTGTATATTTCTTAACACGCAGTTAACCTACTTGGCAACTTTAAAAGCTAACTGCATATTTCTTAATATGCAGTTGGCCTACTTAACATATTTAAAAGTTAAATAATATATAGTTAACCTACTTAACATATTTAAAAGTTAAATAATATATAGTTAACCTACTTGATAACTTTAAAAGCTAACTGCATATTTCTTAACACGCAGTTAACCTACTTAGCAACTTTAAAAAGTAACTGTATATTTCTTGACATGCAATTAAGGTAAAGTTATATACTATATATTTAACTATTATATAGTCTTATTACTTGGAGGCTCTGCATAAGGCTCTATATAAGGCTCTACACAAGGCTCTACACGAAGCTCTACACGAAGCTCTACACGAAGCTCTACACGAAGCTCTACACGAAGCTCTACACGAAGCTCTACACGAAGCTCTACACGAAGCTCTACACGAAGCTCTACACGAAG
>Ga0307507_10001553_pt1 | contig 51183 bp, 57 predicted proteins | sample 7_EM_MG_FD_207223 | JGI IMG/M metagenome (GOLD analysis project Ga0307507, IMG submission 207223) | Populus trichocarpa ectomycorrhiza microbial communities from riparian zone in the Pacific Northwest, United States - 7_EM | ecosystem: Host-associated > Plants > Roots > Unclassified | place... | reverse complement strand
TATAGCGAGTGGGTCACGATCGTAGTTCACCACCACAAGCAGTCTCGGTCAGAACACCATCCGGCAAGGGGAAGTATACAGAAACACCCCACACCGGTAAACCGGGTGAGAAAATATGACCTTTTTACTGGAAAGAGCACTTCCAACATCTTTGAATTCAAATGCCCATCCTGACTTCAAGCGCAAGAAGATCTCCCATCTTTTGATAACGGAATGAAAGGTCACCAACGAAAGAACTCCCAAATAATGGGGAAACCCCAAATTGGATCCCACCAAAACTCTACGTTAACAGTACTTAGTACGTCTCATCTTATATTCATGCACAATCTCATAATCTACCAACGTCTCTGCTATCGGGTCTCAACTACAGTCTTCTGTATTGTACACTACCGCTTGAGAAGTTTCCGTGACCACACTAGCTCATTCATAGTTGTGGCTACCAACAGACTGCGCCAGCCACAGCTACATATATGGACCAGAGCAGCTCCAAAGACTTCCCAAACCGTACTCGTAGTGTACTCGAGCACTGTACGAGCATTTTTCATCAGGACGCTGATCCGATAGTCCAGTTTATGTGATCTCTTTCTTCCTTCTACCCTAACCCCGGTCGTCCGGCAACAACTAGGCATCTCTGGCAAGCTGCGTAGAATGGAAAGATGAAATAAACTCCGACTTGGCCGAAAATACAAAGAAAGCTACCTACCAGATCCCCACATTACCGGGAGCTGAGTGTTATTGGGCTGAAGGCCTCAGACCAACTACTCGAGTACAGAAAGATCAAATAGTTTACAATACCTTAGAGGTCTCGAGGAGCCTACGCTGGTAGTGCTGTATGTGCCGGCTTACGAGCAGCCCAAACCTCACAAGCGCGCAAGCCGGCCCACCGCCCCCAGCCAACGTACCAGTAACCAATTATTTCAATTCATGTGCTGAGGCTAATTTAATGTATATAATTGTATAAAAAGAAAAGTGAGTGACAGCCTTTCGCCTCGAGTATGTAGTGAAGACAATATCATACCAGTAGTCTAACCCTCTCAAATTCTCCGTCACCAAATATCACTCGCTAATTCAATGGGTTCGAATGGTATGCTTACAGAGTGCATAATACAATATACCACACCGTGATTTACCGTAAACTCACTAGTGACCGATAGCTGAGAATGTCGGGATTTCTAGATAGCGGGAACTGCAGGAATAGGAACCGGTATAGAATCTCGGAATCGTTTGATTTGGGAGGCCGCTCTGGAACAAGGAACTTGTATACAGGATATTGGTTGGTACTGCTGTGGTTCTATTGGTGGCGCAATATGGGATGCTATATATAAGGGTCCACTTTTGATTTCACAACTGCTGTATAGCGCATAACCTCAGGAATTAACAAGCCTAATATTGAGTAAGTTACCATAACATGTAAACACCATCTACTTGCCTGTCGCCTCCAACCGTCAAGCCCCCCTTAAGGGTCGACACTGTCTCGTGCTGCTAGGCGGCCGTCTATAGGTAAACGGGCACTTAAATGGTTTTCTTTTTTTCTTTTCTCTCTTTCTTTTTTTTCGCCCTCTTGTTGAATATTGAGGGCGGTGGATTTAGGCTTTCAATCTTTTTGGGTATGATAGATAAAAATTGGAGGATTCGCCGACTGGGGGTCTCACGCCGCCTTCTGGTCGACGCGATATTAGTGATGTAGCTGGTGTTGTCTAGAACGGCACACCGCAACTCCAGGGAGAATATGGAATACTGTCAACTCTTTGATGCTAGGACCAAACTTAGGAGCAACCTTGCACAAATCCTTGCCCGACTCTGTGTACAAGTTCTTAGCATATCGGTGGACAGTCTAACCTGTCCGCTAACCCATACCACTATAAACTCCCAAGGCAGTGTGCTATGTTGTTGGAGTTGCCTCCTCTGGTAAGGTCTGGTGTTTTTTTAGTTTTTTTATATCTCTCTCAGAGGGGCTGAGCAGCTCGTTTTTTGCCGCGTTTTTCACCCCTATTCCAAAGTGGGGAATTCTCGACTGCATGGCATAAGGTCCAATTATTTGAGATTCTACTGTACCATACCTTTATCCAAAGGTCAATGATTAAAGAGCCGGTAGTTACCAACGTTCACAAGAAGGCAAGGACTTCAAAACTTCTCCTAGTAAAGATCGGAGTAGCTAGTAAATTGAATACGAGATAAAGATAATCCTCCTTTAAGTACACGGCGATGGCTAAACGACGAAAACGACGACTAGACGACGGCGATGAATCGACGAAAACGGCGGCTGCAAAACGAAACGAAAGGCCAATGGTAAGCAACAAAACACTTTGATCGCCAACTCACAACTTAGGAGTGGGGACCTTCTTCGTTAGTCAACTGCTCTCTCAAGTATGCCTGGATTGGCGGTTGCTCTTGTATTTAGATATGAAATGATATGATTGAATCTCACGCTCACGACTCTCACAATGCTCTACTAACTAAACTAGCTAATGAAAAAGCCGGGAGTATATATAAAGATAAGCCTTCCTCCCATCCTTCTAGAGATCGCAATACATGTCTGTCCTCTTCCACGCATGTCCCATTTCCCTACCGCAGACTTCCGTGCTAACAAAAGAAAGACAATCAAAGAACTCCCGCTTTCTATAACTTCCGCGCATCCGACTCTTTCCCGCATCCGACTCTTTCAGAGTCGCATTCCTTCAGGCATTGCATCGATCCCAGGCGCGTATCCGAAGGCTTCATTTGGACGATAAAAGAATAAGCTGTGCGTGCGCGATCCGTTGGGCATGCCGAGTAGCATCAAAGACTTCCAACATCCCGAGCGACTCCTTCTTCCTCACTTTATCCACTCTATAACTCCCTGTCCATTCGACTTGGCACACAGAGCGGAGCCAACTTCTTAATACAATGCTCGTTCTCACCCCCTACCGCAATACTCATGAGTTTCTTCCAATTAACCCTCTCTGCCTTCTGCACATCTGCCAATATCTGCGCAAGCATAAGATCAAAAATATAATTCTCGTGCTGAACCTGGGCATGGCGAAATATGCTTTTCCCAAGTATTTTGTTATCAGCTCCGTCTGCTCCAGCTGTTAGGAGGCACATTACCGCGTTTACGTCGCGTGCCTGAATGGCATGGATTAGGAGGTCCTGGAGCTTGGCTTGTTGTTGAGGAGGAAGGTTTTTGGTTGGGGTTGTTGGAAGCGGCGGACTATCTAGTGACCTTTCAGGGGTGGGTTTGCCGGTTATCTGATGGGACTGCGGATTACCCAATGGGCGGAGGGACATTGAGGCGGAGAAGCGAATGATCCGGGCTGCCGGGGTATTACAAAGACCACAGGTAACTTTCTCGTTTGTTACCATATAATACTCGACGCAGGAGTAACAAAAGGTATGTTTGCACATGTCCAGACTTCGCCCATCAGTCACTACCCTTGGGTAAGAGTTAGGAACAACTCACATGCAATCACAGATATTCCTTTCGCAACAAACACATCCAACTAATGTTTCCCCAGGTTTCAAAGACTCAACAAAATTTCACAGCCTTCGCAGTATCCATTTCCGAGACTGTGCTGAACTGCTGACAAATCCAGGAAGGGTCTGCCCGATCATGGATGTAATACGGTATCTTAGCCTTGGTGTAGTCTTCAAACGAAATAGTAGGCATAGGTGGCACAAGTCCTGTGATTGCTTCGAAAGCAACAGAATTGACCATCTGGATATTGACCATCTTCATACCAGCTTTATTCCACGCCCTTGGATTCGGATCTTTCTCAATAGTTTGCTTTATTCTTCCACCAGCTGCTAGCCCCATACCCCATGATTCCATCGTAGATTCACTGGTGTGTAAACCTGCACCACCACCACCCGTCAATCGCGCCCGTGCGGTTGTACCACTAACGTAAACGCGTACCGATTCAGAAATTCCCAACTGGTACAGCGTTGTGTCAATATCTGGTTTGATTTTGCTCTGGGCAAATTCAACCTCTTTTATTCTCAAGTGGCTTCCTCGCTTGTGAAGCAGGGGCCTCAATGCCTGCGAGAGATCGCGAATACGAGCAAATGGAGAACAGTTGAGATTAAAGGGCACCAACCCCCACTATACCCCCGGTACTATGGTGAGTGGGATTGCCATGATTGGAGTTATTACTAAGGATGAACGTAGGTTATAGCAATGGATACGGTCCCCGATAAATAGCTCATGAACAAAGGTCGGCCTCTCCTCCCCCATCCTGTATTCAGGCATCACTGTACGGCTCTCTTGGGATTCAGCTTTAGCATCAGGATACTCGAAATCGTAGCTATAAGGTGTTTCACCCAAATCTTTCATGTAGATCCGGGTGCTAGGGAGAAGTCCTAGTTCGTTCGGTGTGAGAAAATGATTAAGTCCCGCTTTTTCCAGAATCTCCATATCAATTTTGAAGTTTTTGTCACTTATTGGAGGTTTTCCAAAGAAGCAGTCCTCTCGATATCTGGGTATTATCTCAAGCTGGATCCCGCCAATGTTCTCCTTTCCAGTGAGCTGTTGCTCAATAGTATATCCCGAGCCTAAAGGCATAGACACAAACTGCTTTGCCTCCTCGGGGCAAGTACTGAAACCCCCGAGCCGCATTTGTAGCGGGATGACAATATGATCCTGCTCTGACTCATCTTCCCCACCATCTTCCCTACCGACTACACCCCTACTTACAGCATTAATCCCACCAGCATAAATCTTCATTGCAAACTGACAGTCAGGGCCGGACCTATTGCGCCTCCCTTTAAAGCCAAGGCTTGCATAACTGAAGTCCAAACAGAGAGCCTCCCTTTGATAGATAGGAAATAAAAGACCCCCCTTAGCCTGAAGAGAACGTGGCATCTTCTCGAAAGCCGAGGTTTCAAAAAGACAGAAATTGCTGACACTCTCAGGAAGAAGATATGTATTGTCATCATCAGGGATTCGAAGAGTCCTTTTGAATTGAATAGTAACTCGATGTAGTGTGTCTCCTGCGGTGAGATATGTTCCGTGATTTACAAAATTGAGGCATTCGTTTGCCTTTGACCCATATCGACGGTTGAAGAACTCAATTAAAGTCTCGTTACAGTTGATTTGATACCCTTTCCTTAGGTCGTAGCATGAAGGCCCAGATGTCACTGTAACCGCAACGACTGTGGACTTCTGTGTGAATGGAGCTATGACGAAACCTTCCTCTTCGCCATGCACCTTGAACCCAAAGATATCGTCGTAACCTTAAACCCATATTAGCAACCGCAGTAACATGCAAATAAGGAACATAAATGCCGTTTCTGTTGATACCTTTGCTACTAATCTTCTCACACAAATCGAAAACAGTTGACTCAGACGATATTAGCACCTCTTCCACTTGTTTTTCTTTACCCTCAGCCCATTCTGGCTTAACAAGATCTTTGACTATAACGTGAACAACACTATCACTTGTGCCAGTTCCTAGCATCTTTTGAATGGACTCCGGGACAACTTGCTGCGCCCAACCACCACTACCATTCACCTCTAGTGCTAATACTGACACTCTATTACTCTTCGCCGCCTTTAATTTGGCCAGGTTTGCTGAGAAATCATCCACCTTCTTTGCTTCAGATGTAGGAGTAGGCACAAACTCTGATAGCCAACTATTAAAGCCTGAATGGCCTTGAACCTCCTTTAATGTAGCTGCCGATATCAGAACCGCAGTGCCACTGACCGATTCGTCCGCTGATTCGGGGCCTCGTATCGAAGGCTTGGTTTCTTCCCGCAGTTGTGATTTTGTCTTCGCCGCCTCTCTATCCCAGATCAGTCTATATTAGACTCTTAAAAAAATGAGGAAAAAGGTGTCAAAGTGGCCACATACAAGCTCTTCAGCTGCAAAGCAATCCCAAGGGTACCCTTATGCTCCCCCAACCTTCGGACCATTAATGCAATCTCCTTTTCTTTTGCCGACCACAATATTTGCGCCCATGCTTTTCTCATGATCTTACTCTGTAACTGTGTTCTCAGGGCGCTAACATGAGACTCTAGTTCCTGGAAGCTTTTCATGCATCCGCTTAGTGCGGCACTTAAGAGCCCAGCATCCACAACCTTGCTACCATTGTCGTTGGTGATAACCTCTTGTATGTAGGTAAGCACGCGGGTCAGTGTATCAAGCTCGTCTGATATTGCACGGATAGATGCCGGTGCAGACTTGGCTGAAGTGATGAATTCGTTGAGAGTTACGCCCATGCGCATGCCGAGGGAGAGGAGTCCGGCGATGCTGGCGGCGATGCTAAGTGGGTCGGCCATGGTTCAGTGCAAAAGCTCCCGCGCAGCGATACGAGCTTGTGATGGAAATATGGGATCTTACACCATGGGGTGGGTGGAGTAGCAATATCATAATATAGAATTTCGTGACCACAGAATAAAGTCAACCAAGACACAGAAATGTGGATTAATCATGAGCCTATAGGAGAAAAAAGAAAAGTATCCATAATAAACGCAGAAAACAGGATTTTCGCTAAATGGAAGAGGTGATTGCGAAGTTAAATGTACTCTATGTGCGAATAAATTCAGAATAATATGATAAGAAGGGAAACAAAATCGGCAGCTTGGAAGGGAATCCTTGCTTGCGGCTATGCTGAGCACCCTGCAGGCTGTGCATGATTGGGTGCGGAAGAACCCTATCAAGCCATGACCGCTGGGTTAGGGTTCCAAGTATCATAGAACCAACCAAAAGTGCGGGATAAGTCCGCAAGTTCAACCTTGCGGGAGGCCTTGTCTTTTTACTCGGAGGTCCTCCGCCTTTCTAAAGCCATCCTACGAGCACAGTAACCCACGGCGAAGCGAGTCTACGGTGAGACGAGAACGCCCATAGAACTTTTATAGGACAGGGATTATTTGTATGGGCATTTTCGATATGCCGTAGACTCGCTATTCCGTGGAATACCGTAGGTATCATGCCAGATTCTATACAGAGAATGGCGAGTGACCACTTGTGCCAATTCCCCGACCTCCACCAAACAGACCCCCCCCAAAAAATAAGTAGATATCAGGAATGTACCAGTAAACCGGGTGAGAAACTATGCTTTTATTTACCGGAAAGAGCACTTCCAACACCTTTAGATTCAAATGCCCATCTTGACTTCAAGCGCAAGAAAACCTCCCATCCCTTGGTAGCGGAATGAAAGGTCACCAACGAAAGAACTCCCAAATGATGGGGAAGCCCCAAATTGGATCCCACCAAAACTCCACGTTAACAGTACTTAGTACGTCTCATCTTATATTCATACATAATCTCATAATCTACTAATGTCTCTGCTATCGGGTCCCAACTACAGTCTTCTATATTGTACACTACCGCTTGAAAATTTTCCGTGACCACACTGGCTTATTCATATAGTTGTGACTATTCGGTTGGCACCAACAGACTGCGTCAGTCACAACTACATTTATAGACCAGAGCGGCTCCAAAGACTTCTCAAACTGTACTCGTAATGTACTCAAGCACTGTACGAGGATTTGCCATCAGTACGCATCTAATCCAATAGCCCAGTTTATGTGATTTCTTTCTTCCTTCTGTCCTAACCCCAATCGCCCGGCAACAACCAGGCATCCCTGGCAAGCTGCGTGGAATGGAAGGATGGAAGAAACAAACTCCAACTTGGCCGAAAATACAAAGAGAGATACCTACCAGATCCCCACATTACCGGGAGCTGAGTGTTATTGGGCTGAAGGCCCCAGACCAACTACTCGAGTACAGAAAGATCAAATAGCTTACAATACCTTAGAGGTCTCGAGGAGCCTACACTGGTAGTGCTGTATGTGCCGACCTACGAACAGCCCAAACCTCACAAGCGCGCAAGCTAGTCCACCGCTCCTAACCAACGTGCCAGTAACCATTTCCTTCAGAAGCTCCACTCAAATTTCTACCTATGATATAAAAAACAAGAAAAAAATGTACTACCACACCAACCACATAACAATAACTCCATCCAGTAAACGTTAGTTAAATACCGGCGGCGCCGCCATGACTCCCTTCCCAAAAAACTCACTAACGGTGCCAAGCTTATCCCTCGACTCCTGCAGCTGTGAATTGAAGTACTCGTGGCGATCCGCATACTCATCCTGGGCCTTTCTAAGCGTGCGGATAGTCTGGTTCGAAGCCGAGCATGTCGGGCATTCTGGGTTGTCATCGACATTGTTAAGGCACCGCTGGTGGAAGGAGTGTTTACAAAGGAAGTGTACTGTTGGGAGTTCTAGTTGGAGGCTGCAGGCGTGACAGCGTTGGGATTGGAAGACGCTGGGCTTTGAGCCAAGGTCTTCAATTTCAGCCTTTTTCTTCTCCGTCTCTGTTTTGTAGGTTTCAATCATACGGCGATTCTACAATTGTTAGTTTGTTAAGGATAAAATAGGGTTCAGGTTGGCGAAAGCGGAAACATACATTTTCGATCTCGCGTCTTTCTTTCTCGATGGTGTCCCCGAGGTAGCGTTTGACCATGCCGACCGTAGCGACGGCATTGGTACTTAGCGTTTGTACCACTTGCAGAGGCTTCATCAAACCTTGCTCATCAATGACCTTGAGCACCCGCTGTAATTCTGCTTCTCCGACATCGGTAAGAACTTTGGGACTACTTGTGAAGTATGATAACGCTGCAACGTATAGCTGCGGCTCTTCCGCCCCATACTTTTTCAACGCTCGAACAGCGCCGGCGGTATCTCCGGCTGAGCAGCAGGATCTGAATATATCAAAGCGTAGACCTTGCTGCTCACGAACCAACACAGTCCCATCTCGGAAATTGGAGAGGTGAGAGAGCAAAAGGACGTTAGACGTATCTATCGAAGTCTTTTCTCTTCTTTAGTAGCGCCCGAAACACAAGGTGGGGAGAAACCTTACCTCTTTATCCTCAATAATACCCTTCGCCTTGGTCTCCCATTGCTGCTTCTCCTCCTTGGTCTTAGCTTCATTGGCCCGCTGAAGATACATCTCAAACAAAGTCGTATATATATCCACTCGATCCCCTTCACCAAGCACACCCTCGCGAGCCGTCTCCAGTACATTCTCTAAGAACTCCACAAACTCCTTCGGGTGGTCGACAAACGACGAAAACGCAGTTCTGGGTTTCGGAGGCTTATAAGGCGCTGGAAGGTCTAACGGGACGGTACCTCCCTCCCCACCAGCCGAGTCCGAGATCTTCTTCGGTGAAGCGCTAGCGGTGGCATTCGTTGACGCATTCGTATTCGGTGATGTACCCCCCCCCCCCATATACGGTAACTGTTGCAACAGGGAGGCGTTAAGGTAGCTCTGAATTCTCCCTTCTTGTTGCTGCGTTTGGGCGCCTGGCTCCTCCTTCTTTCTCGCAATATACCTCCCAGTATAATATTCAATGAAGAAGTCGGTAGTCTGTTGTGGGACTTCCTGTAGGAAGGTCCTTGCATATCTCATCAAGCTGGAGTATGCCTAAAAGACAATCAGCAATAACATCATCGAAGGCATAGACGAGAACGTACAATCTCGGGCTCTAGTCTTTTCGTGTATCCTAGTGCCTCATCCACCTTCCCCAGATTCTCCACAAGAATTCCAACGACAGCCTCATGTTCACCCTGTCTCTCCGCCAGGTATACAGCTTGCTCGTAGTATCCGGCTTGTCTGCACATAGCAATAGCAGTATCAACGTCAAACTTCAAGCCCTCACCGGAAGACACCTTGATAAACTTTTCCAACTTCTCAATATCCTTGAGCTTCGCGTAGCAATTCAAGAGCAACGTCGTATGATCCGACGTTGCGATATCATGCATATGTAGCTCTTCCAGGTATTCAATGAGGTTGTGAATCCGCTGGGTATCCAAGAATTTCCGTATGACAGTGCTGACACCCTCCTCATTCGATTTACCAATGGCTTTGATATACCACTGCATGGACCCATCCCAATCTCCTTTGCCATACAGGTAATCGGCATATCGCCTATATATCGCCCGTAATTTCGCCTCCCCAACTCCAGCTTTCTGTGCCAGATTGATGGCGGGGATATAAAGGTTTCTGGCATACAGAATACCCAGCTTCTCCTGTAAACTGACCTCATGATATCGGTGAACCTTCCCATCGAATGTCAAAACAAACAAATCACCCCACGTGCTAAACACCTGTTTAACACCGGAAATCAATCTCTCTGAATGTGCCACAAACTTCAGTTCCGTGTCCAGAAGAGTAAATTTTGTTACATCGAACGGATCTTCGGTAACTGTTGCAGCACCCCTCCCCACAAGCCTCTTCAGCGTCCCCGTCATCCCACCGGACTTGGGTGCAGTAGAGGGTTGCGAAGCTGGTGGAGAGACTAATGCAACATAATTCTTGAAGATGTGCACCATTTCCTTCGGCCCCTCATATGCATAACATGCCCCTCTCCCATTCGGCCCATAAAAGTATATTGCATCATCTCTTGCTACAACGATGTCACTTCCTTCCCCGGCAAGGCCCTTTTCTTCAGACGAGAAATCGATAGCAGGCTTCATACATCCTGGCCCACACCCCTGTGGTTCTAGCACCCTCGGTTGGCCAGTTCCCTTACCGGCCGTAATCAATGTCAATATGCGGCCAATAGTTGAAACGTACAAAGTATCCCCACCATCGGGGGCAGGCGTGTGGCGATAGGGGCCGAACCCTCCGTGGTGAGCATGAGCATTCGGAGTTGTTGGTGGTGGCGAGAAGCACAGGTTTGTGATGGGTTCCTCAGATTCGAAGATGATCCTCTGCTTAGAACCACGATCATGGATTAGATCGCCACGGATGAGTACAATAGACCCGTTAGCAAACCCGATGGCAACAAGCGATAGCGAAGGCGTAGTAGCGAACGCAGATATCTATACCCCCTATCAGCAACCCCCCTCCTGAATACTTCTGTAAAAAAAAACTAACCGGAAATTGTCGTCGGCCATTCTGAATTGTAACTGTGCTCTGGCACCGCGGTAATCCCGTCTTCCTCTCCGTCTTATCCAAAGCCCACACCTTCAGCACAGGCTCGGTACTCAAATCCTCGCTGACCGTAACAAGTAATTTCGTTCCTTCCACCTGCTTGATATGCCGAATACTCCCCACATGTTCGAAATCATTCTCGTACGTCGGAAACGACCTGACAATCTTGAATGCCGAATTGACCACATGCACGATCCCAACCGAAGTTCCAATGAACAGAGTATCAGACCCGGAAGTTAAAGCTGTGATATCTGCGCCCTGTCCCATCAATCGATTGTTAGGCCCCAAGTCGAGAAAGTGACGGTAGCGAGGAGGGTCAAATACCTCAAATAGCGGAGGTGCGTTGTCGCTTTCATCGATAGCTTTGACGGGCGTTACAATAAAGAAGTTGAATGATTTCCACTATAAAATGTCAGTCTCTGTAAACGAGAACGAGAGAAAGGGAGGTGTCGCTAGATGGGCAAGAATACTAACCGAACCTAACGCCATGGTGAAGCTATTGTGGATTGTCGAAGCAAAGCTGTTGTTGCAGCCCCAAGGACCGAATAAGGTGTTGAGGCTCAAAGGTGACCTGTTTACGTAGCATGGCGCTGTCTCCCGCAACAATGCCGCGCCAGACGGCACACATCATCACTCGCCAATGCTATTCAACTCGCCGGATCCCAGCATCACTGACGGCAAAGAATTTTCAATTTCACGAATTTAAAATGCCTACTATAGTAATCCAAAGCTACTCGAGTGAAGCCATTATAATCCTATCTCTCCCCTATAAGTTCTCTTCCCTCAAGTAAGAACCAAGCGCAGTGTAAGCACTGCCCGCAAGCTTCTGCCGAACCCTCCCTAAACTAGGCTAAAAGTTTCGGGTTCCTCCGCCGAGAACCGCACCCACGCGGCCTTGCGCTCTTAAGCCCCACCACTAGATACCCTGTCTGGTCCACTATAACTGTCGAAGAAGCTGCCACCCTACATTTACCTCCTACGGCCTCGCCCTATAACCTCCGCCTGTTCGATCCCCCGCCAAAAACTCTTTTCAATAGGCTACTATCATGGGAAACCTTTGCGGTAAAGAATCCGGCTCTTCGCTCCCTAACGGTAGAGTCCTCGGTTCCGGCGCGCAGCCGGCGGCGGCGGCCAGCAGAATACCACTTAAGAACAAGAACCCCAAAATCGCTAGTGGACCTGGCCGAACTTTAGGAGGAGAAGGTTCAGGGGAAGGAGGAAGTGCAGAAACTGGAGCTGCTGCTGGAGAGCAGCTGGACCCACGGACAGCCGCGGCGTTAGCTGCTGAGGTTTGTTTGTTGATGATGTTTCTGAGGGTTTGGCGCTAACTTGATGTCTGATAGGAACGTTTGAAAAGGAACGCAGGGACGGGAAAGTTAGGGTCGGAGTTGGATAAACAAAAAAGAAAGACGCAGAATCAGCATATCCAGGATCTGGGGAAGACAAAACGGCAACAAGAACAATTAGTTTGGGACTAGTTCCTCAAAGGGTGCGTGCGAATAGTTCGCTGGGTGGCTGCAGACAAGGCTCTGCAAATTGGCATCTCTTTCTACATCCTTGTGTACAACCTTTAGGTCGGAGTTTTTGTAAAGGCTCTTTTTTTTCCTTTTGGGCTTTTCCACGTTGTCGATTGTATGCTCTTTCTTTCACTCTATCAAAGTATCCTTGAATTTTCGCGGTAACGGAATTGCTCAATGAAGTGATGCATGAACCTTTCACGGGCCTACTAAACTGAACGGCTTTCCGACCGGTGTGTAAAAGTAGAGATTACCATTACCCGAGTCTATTACAGCTAAGCTTTGTATATCCTTAATACCATTGATGCCAAATCTAGAACCCAAACCATATGCATATAGCTACTCGCTCGCAAGCTATACGGCATATTAGCCACGAGCGGACAAACAGAGACACCGTAACTTACCATTTTATCGATTCCTGCAGCAGTAAAGTCATCCCTCCTAACCAAGTATGGCTTCAACAAATGCGGTCTTACGCGCGAAAGCACCCCATCTCTCATACGTTCTTTAACAGCGGCGGGCCTAAGGCATTGAGTCAATATAAATAACCTCTTAATAGAGGCTTTAAAAAGGGATAGGTCATACCCAACGACAAAGAGATTCCCAATCTCAACAAGTAGCTCGAAGCTCTCACTGATTGTCACTACACCCCACTTGCTGACGACATCCTGATACTTTGCTATATCTTTTGAAAGCATAATACCGCCGGCCTGATTGACCTGGTACTTTTTCAGGTGGTCCAGCAGCAAACCTCTAAAACCAGAACCTATCTCGTTCAAGAACGACTCTAGATTTGTGCCGTCCAGAGACTCATTTGAGATCTCTGCGACTTTTTGGAGAAATGCACAGACAGATAAACAGGCCTCTTAAATGTTAGTATGACTTTAAACTTCGTGGTTATTGATACTCACTGGTGTTTGAAGAGTCGTTAAGCTGACATCGTCATCCTTCGGCCTGAAATCTTGCTTCTTTTGCTTTGCTAGTAGGACTGCAAGATAGGCTAGAACAACTAAACCTTATGTCAATATCTTACCCGTCATCTATACGGCGTTTGTGAGCACACACCATCAATAGTTCTCTGGATTACGTTGTTGATCTTCTGCTCTAGGTTCATTAGGGTGGTATTGGTTAATTTACCTATCTCTCGCCGAGTTGTGAGGGATGTCTGGGAAAGCGGAATTAAAGCGGTGTTGATGAATGAAAACATCAAATGCATGATAGTTGTTGCTGGCTTAATTTCTAGAAAGTATGTTAGATCCGGCTCACCCTTCGCTTGCTGCTCGGCGGTTTCCTGCGCACTAGAGCTCACTCGTTAATCAAAGGCTCCTGGTCGGGCATATTACTCAGAACTCACGCGTCTAGGGCAGTATCGAGGTATGTGCTCCGCATTTGGTCAATTAAGATGTTCAGTAAAGCGGAAACATCTTTCGGTCTAACACCTAATCAATAAACCCCTATGTGGCTTGTGCGGTATTATGCGGCTTACGTATCAGCTGGTGTACTCAACTCCAAGCTCCTACCAACACCCTCGGCAAGCCATTTGAGCATTCTCTTCGCAAACTCGACATTAAGTTGGCCATCGGAATCTGTGAGAATAGTATCTGATAAGTGGTTTCCTTTCCCAGACCTGGTGCGGCCTAATTCGATAGACCTACTAAGTGCGTCGCTTTGAGACTTTCCAAGGTCACTATCCAGAACTTTTTCGATGGCTCTCTCTCGCGATTTCTTCAGTCGATCCAGGACTCCTAGATTTTGTTCCCTTTTCCGTTGTTCCTACAGGATCCCGTAATTAGTAATAGTGGGTGCAGTGTTTTGGTGAACCAACGTGGAACATGTTGAACTTCAATAATAAGCTAGTATAAAGTTGTTCTAAACCCTCCTTCTCCTGTTCCATATATCCTCTGTCCTGCAGGTATGGGACAAAGAGCTCCTCAACATTTTGATCGATCAACACTGTTGTAGTGGACGACAGTGTTCCCGGGTGCTCAGTTAAACCGTGGGACTTAAGGTCGTCTGCAAGGGCAATGATGCATGCTCGTGAAGCCTGAAGTGTGCGTAGAAACGCCAGGTGTGAAAGAGTAGAAGTCTTCTCTAACACCATTTCAAGCCGTTGCTGCAAAGACTGTTGAAATACGCGCTGGAGAAAAGTCCCAAGAACTTGCTCGGGGAATGGGAACACTTCCTTTATAGTTTGAGACTCCGCTTTCATCACATCCCTGATTTCATTTACCAGGGCCATTAAGCTTGGTTCTAAACCTGGAGGGTTCTCATCCGGATCCGAGAGCTTTTCCTCACTAAAGTGGGTTTAACAGGGTCCACTTTAAATGGAGAGAAAGCTGGCCACATACATGTCGGCATCAATCATAACTTCTCCAGCGTTAATTTTACCGGTAGCGATGAAAAAGTCCATCTGATTAAGAAAATTGCTAATCACGGAATTCCCGCCATTGAAATCGTGCAAAACCTTGGCGCAACCCTTTCGAGAACAAATTATTAGCACATCTGAATTTCATATTGCGGCGCACTCAACTTTACTTTCATGGCATTAACGTTGAACTTTCTATAGGCGTCATCAAATTGTTTTAGTAGATCCTGCTCTAGCGTCTCGGAGAAAGCCTCAATCAATTCCTTTGTACGATTATTTGCTTTGTGTCCCTCGTTTCGTTTGACCACCAAGCTCAATTGTCGACTGACGACTGCACAGCGAATGCTGTCTTCGATTCTCCCAGTCCTTCGTAAGCTTTCCAGTCGACCCATATCACCCCTGCTAAATTCAGTGTAGCATTGAATTAAAAATTTGGCATCTTCTGCTCTCTGTCGTTGTTTGTCGAGCTGTTCTAGCTGTCCCCCGATCCTAACAGCCATGCCTCCTCCATCAGAGATGCTAGTATCCAAGCGCTGGAATTCAGAAAGCGTGGTATTAAACTTGAGACCTAGACGGTCGAGGGTACGAGTGTGATCAATTTCTGCCCGACGAACCCCTTCCTTGAGCTCAGATTCCCTCGTGGAGAGGGTTTCGTCAAGATCCTTCAGCCGACCGAGAGCTGCCTCAAAGGTTCGAATATACGGTTTTGGATCAAAGGCTATTTCTGGTAAGCAAAAAGACCACCAAAACAAGCATTGTGTAGTTTCCAACCATTACTATTCCCAGTCCCGGAGCGACGATTTACAGGAACGCTTGATTCTGTGAGTCCCTCTATGAAGTCCTTGACAATAAAATCTTTGCTCTGGAAGCTCTGTTAGTTTTGTACTTAAGATGCTATAGGTAATTGACGGGCAACTTACTGAGAAGGTCGAGAGGGAGAACTCCGGGACTTTTGGGTAAATAGGGCGAGAATTCTCGCTGTTTGCCATTGTGTAGGGGGTGGTCGGAGGTTGAAGTTGGGGTGTCCGAAAGACGCGTTGTCCTTGCCCTCGTCCTTGACAATCGATACGGTAATCGACAAGGGAACTGTTGCACTAAACCCCTTGCAGGTCTTCCAGGAACTTTGCAGATACTGTGCGGTACCGGGAATAGCAGCCCATGTGACACAAGCTATGCCCAGCGAGTGTGAAGTGTTACAACCTAACCACGAGGTTACCGCAATACAATTCTGGTTAGCAGTCAGATAAATTTACAATAAAGCGCCGCGATAAGTTATAGTATGAGCACTATGCTCGGAGATGGAAGTAAAAATCAACCATCCGCCGAAGCTCTGTCGTCGTGGAGAGAGCCATGATATATATCCCTTCTAATTTATGTATCCACCATGGATTGCAAATTGATCAAATTATAGCCCTTTGTGCCTCGTATATAGATAAGGCTTTACCGCATAACAAGATCACCAGCGCTGTGCTGTGTCCAGACTTGACAGGCTTTGCAACTAGCCCGGGTTTATAAACTTCTTTTCTGCCCTGTTAGCCCTGCCTTCCCCAGATACCATACTTTAGAGAAAACGTTCAAAATACCGCCGATGACAGGGGGGTTATGTTTAATACCATCTCATCCCACTAATGTAAACTTGGACCTCGCACCAAGACACGTCTCCTTCCAACAATCTTTAAAAAAAAATTAAAAAAAACCACAGACTGGTGGCAAGAGGGGATATAGAAAAAATAGCTAGGAACCCTCAAGAAAGAAACCAAAAACAATCCTAAACATTAGGTATTTTTTTTTCTTCCCCCCCCCCCTTTCTTTTCTTTTTTTTAGCCTCTGCTCTGGAAAGTGGTGCACTTTTATTTGCTCGATTTTGGTGTGCACGCTAAAAGTGGTACAAAATACTCGGGCCGCATGAGTAGTGTGCTGAGATGGCAAATGCCTCTAATCGGGCACTGCATTAAAAATATTTCAACTCCCGGTGACATCTAGCTCAGTGATTGGGCTAGAAGTTCTAAGAGAACTGTGGGAAGTAATAGAGACCCTCTGAAATTGTTTATTAGTTCCCCCCAATTCTTTCTCTGCTGTTTTATGTAGTATTATTTGCTTTCACTACTGTCCTATTAATGTTATGGCGTGGGCAAGGTCCAAGTTTGTCTCGATGGTATACGATGATATATTAAACATACCCCTTATCATCGATAGTATCTTGGACCTTTCCTCAATCCTCCACTGTTAGCGATTCCCGTGCCCCTTCTGTCGGTCCCTGTTTCCCTCGATTTTTTCTCTCCATCTCGGAGTACCAGTACTTGGCAATTTGAAAAGTCTCCGGACGCTTTTGTGCCAAGATAAGTACTAATAAATGTAAAGCGTCCGGAGACTTTGTAAATGGCCAAGTACTTACCATATAAATAGGATATGATCTAGTCCAACAAAATCCTAGCATTCGATTGGTACTAGAGCTCACTGGCTTGTTAATAACCATGATGGGGCGGTACGGTAAGTTACGTGCCATCACAAAAGGCATAGGAAATTGCGGTGAGAATTTGGTCTAAGGTATGGGGGAATGTGTTTGTTCCAGATCATGAGTATGATACCCAAAAACGGAGGTATATTTTGTATTAGCGCTCAGAGACGTGCAGATTATTTACTATACAAGTACTACATGTTTCTTTAATTCCTGTTTTCGCCTACATGGTCTGGGGCAAGTACCGCAGAGTGCCAGTACTCTTGCCAGGTGCCGTGCCTTATCACTCTTACCGGCAAGTTATGCTCTATGTTCCATTACCTTGCCCCCAATATACCATACCATACGTTAAACACGAGCGCTTTTTGGCCTTCTACCTACGGATACCGTTTGGCTTAAGGTTAATGCCATAATCTAGCGAGATAGGGTAGAATGAATCGCATCGGCTATTTATTTTACTGGCGGCTCGGGAAGCACGGTATCATGGATGCTATGGTACTCGAGTGCTTGCATTCTTGGCTGTCAGCGATTGATCTGCGAAAGATCTTCATGCGCATCAACATTTTTCACTCTAGTTAACTTCGTTTTACCCGTTCACTATGTTCCGTAAGGTTTACGCTGACCTACTATATCTAGTTTTAATACATTTCCTGAAAGGAGACGGCAAGCGCTGAAAACTGAAAATAAAGCCCTGTCCAAAAATTCCCTGATATCAAAAATCATTTCCCAGGGCGGTGGATGAACACCTTATATACTATTCCGACAGAACGCCTTTGTTGAAAATCAAGCTGGCCTAAGCTAAGAAAGAAGTATACACAAAAGATCTATACCTTCACAACCGACCTTTTACAGAAGCAGATGAAAAAGTGTTTGTGGAGCATTGCTACCCACGCGTTCATCGATTATTTCTCAATGCCTGTTTGCGGTCAGCTAGATAGCTTTTAGCACAATTAAGTGTTTTGCCTTACCAAATGCATGAACTCCTCTCTAGTCCTTGTGCTCTTTCTGAAAACGCCCAACATAGAACTCGTAGTGGTTGTAGCTGTGGTCTTCTCTACACCCCTCATAACCATACAAAGATGGGCACTCTCCATTACAACTGCTACTCCCTGCGGTTGCAGGATTTCCTCAATGGCCATAGCGACTTGCTTTGTTAAGCGCTCTTGAAGCTGTAGGCGACGGGCGAACATCTCAGCTATGCGGGCGAATTTGGAAAGCCCAAGGACCTTGTTATTCGGTATGTAGCCAATGTGCATTTTGCCTGTGAATGGGACAAGGTGATGTTCGCACATTGAGAACACCTCAATGTCTCTCACAATTACTGGATGGTTTTCAGCATCAATGATAGGCCTAAAGAGGAAGATGGAAGTTACCAAGTTCGTCATGGTCTTCTTGAAAAACCGCATTGTTGACAATGTTTTTCAAATTTTCTTCATACCCTTTGGTGAAATAAAGCATGGCCTTTGCATATCTCATCGGGGTATCTAGTAACCCTTCACGGTTGGGGTCTTCACCGATGCATTCTAAGAGTGTCCTAATGCTGTGGGTGAAGGCCTCATTAGCTACGACACGCGCACTGATAAGAGAACAGAAAAAAATACTTACGCCCCCGAAAGATTGTTCAATCTCGCAGCAGCCTCGTCAGGTGTAGCCTCCAGTCTCTTCCTGGTTCCCACACCTACATAAATTACCAATTAGACCCGGAGATTCATACACAATCCCACAGCCTGATGAACATACTTGGCCAAGATAACCCGTCAAAATCAACCATAGGCTTTAAGTTGTATGGAGTTGAAGGCCTTGAAACCTCGGGGGTAATGACGTCGACAGTAAGACCTGGACGGTTCTCGCCGACATTCCTAGATTTCTCCAACTCCAACGGAGCGATGTCATGCTGGGTTGACAGTCTACTCTGTGGCTTAATGGAAGCGAAAAGGCTGTCACTCTCTATCAAATGCTGGCTTCCCGGTATTATGGGTGAGGTGCTGGACAAATTTGACGCAGCTGGTGGCATTCTTGATTGTGTGAACGTAAACAATTTTGCGAGGAAGGATCCTAGGGAAGGCGAGGAGAAAAACGAGAAAGCAAGAGAAGGCTGGTTGCTAGGTGAATGCGGTCAGGGTGCCGACAGGGTCTTTGAAGTAAGGAGATGGTAAGTGGATTCGGTGGGGTCGGGAGTGGGGGAACAAGGGAAGGAAAAAAAATTCAAGCAGGTCTTGCGTGCCCGCCTAGAATGTGACGCTTACTTACCTTCCGAGGATTAGTTTCTATTCCTCCTCATCTCTCTATCGTGGTCATCCCCTGCACCCTTATTGATCATCTTCTGTGTTTCCACCCTTCCTAGCCGACCTTGACAAATCATTTTCCTTTTCAATGGACCCGGCTAAGAAGAATAGAACTCAGTTCTGGAGAGCTTGCAAGTCGTCGTGGTTGCTGTAAGTTCCGCCGAACTAAGGAAGTTCCTAGGTCTGATCCTCGTTGAATCTCTGAGTTAGAGTGGGTTGTCTTTCACATCGCAAGAATACCGGAATTACGTCGCTGGCCGAAATTTTGAGGAGGGTCTGGAGATTTATGGATTACTTTGCGAGCCTCCTAGGTTGTTAGAAAATCGGAAATTCGGTCTCTTATAAGAAAAGCTACCGACTAAGCGACTGTAAAAGTCTAGGCGTGGGTCCCAATGTTGACTTGAGGAAAAAACCTGGCTAGGAATAGCTTTCATTCATCCTCATCTGAAACAAACCCCGATGATCGGCGGGCATCTGGCTCATGCAGGAACTTGTAAGCGAGGCTTCCAGAAAAATGGGATTCTTGAAGTGCAGTACGGTAGGCTACCCAAGTATGGTGCCAATGGATTCAAAGTTCTTGCTATGCCGACAATGATCTACCGCGTTCCCCGACCAGGAAAACGATTGGCAAGTTGCTAGCTAAGGTTTGTGCAGTATTACTGGTACCGTAGTACGCACGGCTCATAGCAGCTGGTGAGATCGAAAAACCCCCTCCGCGGAAATCAAGGACAAAAAAGCGTTACAACTACTGAGCGCTGCGCGCACTATGGCATTACCGAGAACCCCGAACCTCCCTGCTATGATACGCTACCGTATGCAAGTATAATACGAGCTTCGCAACAAGAGAGATCTGCACATCATCATTGGCTTAACAACTGCTCCGGCATAGTAAATCTAGCAAAACAAGAACCCTGATATGTACAGCACAGTACTGTACTGAAGTATCATTATGACAGTGTGATGTAATATTTGGATAGGTAATTGCCGTTGTCTCGGAGTGGGATCGTGAGAGTTGATTACCGGTATACTTCAATCCTGGCCGAACCCCCAAAAAAAGGGTGCAACTTGTCACTCGAGGTCACTTGTGGCTAGTCCCCACGGGGTTCCGAATGCTTTATGTAGGCCTGTATTGTGTTCAAGGGCGTGTTTTACCTACGAAATCCCATAGCCTGTAATAACAGAATCAAAAATCGGGACTGGTCCTTGACCGCTACAGTAAGGCACGTGTCTGGGTTGGTTTGCTGTGACCTATGGGATGAGCTGTTGTGGTACTCGTACCCATCCGCTGTATCTTTACTGCTTAGGTAAAAACAAGATGAATGATAGGAACATTACGTTTTCCGCTTCAATTATTTCATTCGTATCTACTACGGGAGCTCGGTCTCAGCCGAGGATACTTCCGAACAAGTATCATCTGCTCAGCTTATAGTGCGTCTCCATTGAGGAATTTCCTCTACTCGTCCGGAAACCCTATAATGATCTGTAACTTGAGCCTGAAGTAGCTCATACTCTCCATCTGAGCCATTCTCTGCCAAGGTCTTTCTTCGGCTACCGTCAATTCGGAATTCCTCGTTTGCTGTGGGAAGCTTGCCACTGTTTTTTGCTAAGGTTGGCTGTTTTATATAATGAGAAAAATACTCAAGGACATAGTACCTAGGAATCCGGCGAATTGGTGGTTTCTCTTCCGATGGGAATCCAGAAACCCTGGCCTTTGGTTTTCCCGGGAACGAGAGGCTTCCGAGAATTCTAATACCTGAAAATAAGTATTGTCCTTTAAGGTTGGGTTGGGGAATGGTGTTCCGTGGTGTTGGGGATGAATCCGACGTCAAACCCTTACAGCATTTCCCTTTAACAAAGTGGGGCAGTGCACAGAGGCCCATAAGTCTGGTTGGATATCGCACTTCACTAAACATTTTACTCTTGGATCAACACATTCAAGTACCGGCATAGTCAGCAGTTAGATCTGACTATATGTGAGTTGGAAAGCAAGGCCCAAAGAATGCAAGGGTTCCCTCCCTCGTCGCATCTGCAGATCTATAACTAATCGGAACCGATAAAGTATTGATCTAGTTCAGGGGGCCCTGCATATACGACCTCGAGTAGAAATACACGTCCGTACGAAGACCCGGGGCTGATCTGCCTTTGCCTTCTTTGTTACCTTAATAAGCTCCGAGAGTTTATTAAGTTGGCGTACGATAACACGGAAAGTGCAGTGACTAGCTAGGAGCCTCCGAAGCCCCTCCCCCCTTCAGCTGTACATACGGGGATTGGAAGAACGTACCCTTGCGAAGAGCACCAGTGACAACAAATTAGAAAGAGAAGACAATTCATTCCAAAATGATCTCAGGTTCCTCAGTGGTGGTTCTGGTTCGTCCCCCGGTACATGCTCGGAGGATGAATTTCAGTCGATGGCGAGGGGTGGCCCCGGGCATTGGACATGGTGCTAAAAAGAGGGATTGGCATTTAACAGCCTAGGGCGAACAGATTTTTTTCCTGTTCGGAGCTCTTCAAGGTTGATAAATTTGAAAAGTTTCATTACCTTAGATCGTATTATAGTGCTTCATTCAGTTCTTTCATGACCGGTGCTTCGAGATGGTGTAAGCTGACACTTCCGATCAAAGGCGTCGAGCATATCAGGAAATAATCAGGCTATCTGGAACCGGGCGCCAAGACAGGGTGGTGTGCGCTTAAGCGTAAGTACCTCAGCTAGCAAACTGGACGAGCTGTGCTGGGACAAGAACTTCATGATAGGGGACATTTGGCCGCGCAAGTCAGATACACCCATGCCACTAGAAATCTCAAAAAAGAAGCCTGGGGCCGGACTCAGAACAGTGAGCTGTTTGTGAATCACTAGGGTGCTGATCACTTTAAGGAGAGGCAAAGAAGCCGTTCACGAGGTCCGCAGCGGCCAGGAAGTGGGTAGGCGAGATCTAAGAGAGTTTGGGGGGGAACCACAGAGAAAGGTTTTCTTAGCGGCTAAGGTCAGAGGTCTTTTGTGTTGTTTACACACTCTTTACGCCAGAGGAAGCTGTTCATGTTAGTTTATTCTTAACGAATTTGTGCAGGGTGTTAGAATCATGTTAGATTAGCAATCAAAACTAGATAGGAATGGCGGCAGAGTGCTAGTAGTAATGTCCTAGAGAACTGGAAAAAAGGCTCTGCGGCAGTACCGATAACTAGTTTACTATTCACTCTTACTTGTCGAAAGAGGCCGATATTCGTTGCGGTGACCGCATTCATTGGAAGAATGATGAATTGATCATTGTACTAATAATTAATACAGGGGGGAACAAGTGAAAGGGGTATCTCAAAACCTAGCTTTCAAGAGCAACCGGAACTTGGCCTATTATTTCGCTCCTTCGGGTTTATTTAAGTATCTACGGCTTTCCCCTGACCCCTGCTCCTGGATCCCTTTCTCTTGGATTTCCTGGGACTGCCCCTCGAACGATCGCTGGCCTCAGAGTCGGAGTCGGCGGCGGACAGGGGGCTACCGCTATCACTTATGTGAGCCACAATATCAAGTAACCCAAGCTCATTGTCGCTCGGAACAAGCTCCATCTCCGCCTCCTCCTCACTGTCCTCTTCATCCTCCCCCCTAACCATCCCAACAGCACTAACACCCTTCTTTCTCGGCGCTTCAGGTTTCCCCCTAGTCCTCGACGAGAGCTCCTTGACTAGATCTACCCATTTCGTGGACTTTTTACACTCGGGACACACGCCCTCCGTCGGCAACACCTCATGCTTAATGTCCGTCTGTAAAAAGACCTGAGAAAGGCACCTCAAATGCGCAACATGATCGCAAAACGCATGCGGACAGACAACGGCCGGCGCTTCACCATCGTGGGCAAAGCCCCCAGCACAAACCCCACATTTGATATCTCCGTCGCGCAGCAAGTCCCTGGCTTTCTGCATGTGCCGGTCGAGATGGGGATTGGTTATGTCGAGCCCTTGAAGGCCACCTTCCCCCGTCGGTGCGAATTGCTTTGCCTTACCCCCCGTTCGGCGGCCCGGCGGGGGCGACGGGCTCTTAGAGCGCTCACTTTTCCGCAGGTCCAGCTCGACCTCGACGGCTTTCAATGGACCGCATTTTGTGTTGCAGTGGGCCTCCCACCCTGAATACAGGTCCTCGACGAAGAACCGTACTGAAAGCGGCCATCGCGCGAACGCCGGCACGCGCAGGAGGAGGTGTATGTTCGCCAGGACTGCTTTCATACTCATGCGTGGGGTGAGGATCCTAGTTCTACCTGAGCTGCCCTTTTTGAGGATGGATTTGCTGATGCGCTGAGAGTCTTCGATTTTCGAGGTTAGGTTTGGGTGTTGCAAGGCCCATCTTTTTTTCATCATCATCACTGTTAGTGATCATTTGGGGGAGGAAGGAGGGCGGGCGAAATTACTCGAATTGAAGAGCCGCCACATTAGATGTGAACCCGGACACTATACAAGCCATTTCCCAAGGCCTCAAGTCCTCTTTGCTAGTCCTCTCCGCTCCACCCTTCTTCGCGCCATTATGTTGCGCTAGGCGACGCCGGGGATCTGGTGTTGATCCTATGTAAAAAGACGTTGGACGAACCGTTGAACGAAGTAGGTAACTTTACGAACGATACATTAGAACTTTCGTTGAAACCCACGAGTGGGAGGGAAGTTTAACTTACACGCAATAAAACGCCGGCATTTCTAACGGTTCCATCCTAACTCTCTCCGCGCGAGGGAATGTGCTTACTTGTACTGCGTGACAGAATCCCGGGCTTGAAGGTGTTAACAACAATAGTGGAGTTCTGTGCGAGAGGGTTGAGAACACCGATATCATGCTCGGGTGCAAGTACTCGTGGTTCCATGTTTTGTTTTCTATTTTTGTTTTGGATGGGCGTTTGCGTAATGCCAGGTGGTGGTAAGCGAATTCTTGGCAATCAGTTTGTGTTACGGTACCGGGAGGGTGGTGTGTTGCTGAGTTAAGGTTTAGAGCCTCACCCAACTTTATTTAGGATCCATGCGGGATTGTGGGGTCACGTTTAACTTTAGTTGTTTATATTATTTTGTTAGGCCGAAGAGCGTGCCTGTTGGTCGCTTTGGGAGTCTGGATTATACGATATCTGTATTAAGTAGAGAAGCTTGAAACAGTGGTGTTTGGTATAGTACGGTGCCAGTTACTGCGAGGCGTTATGGGAGTGGTTTGAGTGTTCTACTATATAGATTCCTATCATGCCGGTACCAGTAAGATGTCCAAAATTCCCTCAGTTAAAATTAATGACATTGCTATAATAATAATATTATTGAAGGTATTACCGGAGCAGATACATCCTCGAGAGAAGAGAAACCACAAACACTAACGGTATCCAAACTATTTACTATTCAATAGGAAAAACAGCCCATGGCATATTCAAGAGGAAGCCAAGGATCTCTTCACCGGCAAACACAACTCTTTTTCGCAGATTCATTATGCATCCTATCGACTGCGAGTACCATCCCTTCTGGTATGTTTGGGGTTTTTAATTTTATAGAGCAATCCACGCTTTGGTTTGTTTGTTTGGTCCTGTTTAGTTTGGGCTAATTAAATGAGCCCATTAAAAAATGGCTTTCCGTCCAAGTAATTGGGAAATATCATATTGTTGTGTGTAGGAACTCCTAAGGCTCAACTGCCTGTTGAAAAACAGTACAATGGCCAAGCTGTATACCGGAGACATGCAAGAACAAGAGATACTTGAGAACTTCATTCTATCTCAGAGGGCCGGGGAGACCCACTATTTATGCAGCGAAATAGCAACATATATCCTTCTTGAGATCGGGGTCTATTCCGCTAAAATCGATGTCGTTATCCAACCCCACCCCCCCTCCGAGGAATTTCGTAATATCCCCTCAAGTCGGCCTTGTAGTTGTAACCTCTACCACAACCACTAGTTCGTGATCCTTTTTCGGTAAATGGTTTGCTCGCCGGAAAGATGTGAAATTTGGCATTAAACGAAGAGATAAGACATGATATGTTGAAACGTAGTAAAAGTTGTCATGGGTATCTAGTCCGAGCAAAGCTAGGGTGAGCCCAAAAAGGAAAATAAGAACTAAACGGAGGAACAGAAAAACTCAAAGGTTAGGCATGAATAGTACGGTAGAAAATTTGGAGGCAAAACCCAACCACCAAAAGAGGAGAGAAAAAGAGAAGATAAAACAAAGCTTTAGATCTTATGTTTACTAACTCTGCACGTGGAGCTAAAGGTTTGGATTCTTCCTTAGTGTAACTGCCAAATCGTTATCGCTCAACAGGACGACATAAGTCCCCAAAAGTTTACATCAGAGAGAACTGGTGTCTGCCTCTAGGTGCTCCTACAACTTCTCTTGTGGTCCGCCCTGGTCAGAGCTCGCTATGGATCCTATCAGTGAGACCACTCTCAAGAAATCCATCAAACTTGGACATCCGCAGAACCCTGTGATGGTTGTAGGCTGACTGAGTGACCGGACGTCTGGGAAAATTGGCACCAGGAGCCTACTCCGCTCACAATGCTCTCATAAAACCGATACCAGAAAAAAAAACAAAAAGACATTACAAAACAAGAAGCAGTTCACCATCACACAAAACTCACTGGGCCCAATGCCCCCCAATATAAGGGGGAAAAAAATCCACGAGCAAGTGATTTAGTCAATCATTCAATTAACTAGCCTACTAGTAAAGAACAACATGACTCCCCTGATCAAGAAACACAACTCCACCAACCTTATTATCCCTCAGGCAGAACTCCACAATCGTGTGAAGGTTTGCCTTCACATCCTCACACTTGATGCATCCCTGATTCCCACACAGGGCCGTACTAGCATCCTCAATCGTCATCAAGTGTGAGCAGCCCCCACCATTCAGATCCCAATTACAGCAATACCAGCCAGAGAAGTTCAGGAACCAGTCCCCGAGTCTATGGACATTCCATACCCAAGGGCTAGCAACCGTGGTCTCGCATGCGACGAAGCGGTTACTCTCAGGAACGAGACCGGGAGTAATGAGGGTCAAGCCTGAGGCTTCAAATTGAGCCTTATTGAGGATGTTGTTGTTTCCGGAGCCGGTGGAAGCAGTAATGGCGTTGTCAGTTGCAAGTTCGGAGCGGCGGGAGACACCACGGGAAAGGCGGTCGGAGGGAGAGCAGTTGGTGAGCGCGGCGATGATGGCGAGGACGAGAACTTGGAAGATGAGGTTCTTGAGGGAAAACATTTTGACTAGTTCTGAAAGTTAGAGATTTATTTATTTGTTAGCTAGGATAGGATTACCTTCGGATTGGGGTTGATTGAGATTTTAGTTGAAAGTTTTAGAAAGGCGGAAGTAGTATGCGTTGGTGGTGGAACTGAGTGAAGGTTGTTGGTAGGGAGAGGAGGAAGAAGAAGGAAGCGATCTGACCCTTTTATAGGCAGAGCATTACTGTGACCTGAATTGAGGGCTTAACATTCGTAGCCAAAGGAGAGAACATAGGTTACAGGTCAGGTCACTCAGAATGATCTGTCCGCTCAGTGCTGTATCATTCATGGCGCAATTCCCAAAAACCCGAACTCCAGCCTTTCTGAAAATTGAAACCGCACCTAGAATGTGATTCACCCGACTTGTAACATTACCAAAAGCGTCTTGAAAGCCTACAATGAGATACCTGTTTCTAGATGCTCCTACAACTTCTCTTATGGTCCATCCCGGTCAGAGCTTGTTATTGATAGGGGTTTCAAAAATATGTATGATATATTATTATAAAAATTTAATACGGTATTTTTGACCCTGCATTTTATACCATAATATTATTATTATATATACAATACATACGTGTCCTAAATTTTTGAACCTTTAATGTTAAGCCTAAAGCCCCAGCCCAATGATAATTAGTTGTAAATCATCTTTTGCCCTGAGAGTTTGGTTGAGGATATTTCTCCTTATCATACAAGCGGAGGAAGTGTTTGAGACCTACTGCTGAATACACGGAACCCACTATGGTGGAGCACAACCTTCTTCAAAATTACGAAAATTGCCAATTTCTAGATATTCAGGCTAGGTGATCGAAGGGGCCAAGGTATAATAATGTTGATGAGAACTACAGTACTACAGTAGGCAGCAACTAACTAACCCGTATTTGCAACCTTTTTCTGTATAATGGAAAGTAGTACTTCCCATTTCCCATATTACCGTGCCACGTTGGAATTTCCCTTCTGAGCCCTCAGTTGAGACAAAGCAAAAAGAATATGGACGGCGCCTTACTCGGAGAGGCAACTACAACGTCCTAGCACATTTTTCTTCTATTTGAGTTTTTACGGTATGTCATTTATGATATTATGCGGTTTTTATACCATATTATACCATAATATTATTATCCTAAATGGTATAAATACAATCTCAAGCGCTAGTCATGAATCCTATCAGTGCGACCACTCTCAAGAAACCCATCAAACTTGGACATCCGTAGAACCCTATGATGGTTGTAGGCTAACTAGAATACCCAGACGTCTAAGAAGACTGACACCAGGAGCCTACTTCACTCACAATGCTCTCATAAAACTAATACTAGGAAAAGGAAATAAAAACAAAAAGACCTTACGAAACGAAAAGCAGCTCACCATCACACAAAACTCACTGGGCCCGATGCCCCCCAATAATATAAGGGGAAAAATTACACGAGCAAGTGATTTAGTCAATCGTTCAATTAACTACCCTACTAGTAAAGAACAATATGACTCCCCTGATTAAGAAGAAACGAGACTCCACCAACCTTATTATCCCTCTGGCAGAACTCCATAATCCTGTGAATGTTTGCCTTCACATCCTCACACATGATGCATCCCTGATTCCCACACATGGCCGTACTAGCATCCTCAATCGTCATAAAGTGTGAGCAGCCCCCACCATTCACATTCCAATTACAGCAATACCAGCCAGAGAAGTTTTGGAACCAGTCCGCGAGTCTACGGGCATTCCATGCCCAAGGGCTAGCAACCGAGGTCTCGCATTTGACGTGGCGGTAGTTCTCAGAAACGGGACCGGGAGTAATGAGGGTCAAGCCTGAGGCTTCGAATTGAGCCTTGTTGAGGATGTTGATGTTTCCGGAGCCAGTGGAAGCAGGGGCGGCGTTGTCAGTTGCAAGTTCGGAGCGGCGAGAAACACCACCGGAAAGGCGGTCGGAAGGAGAGCAGTTCACGAGTGCGGCAATAATAGCGAGGACTAGAACTTGGAAGATGAGGTTCTTGAGAGAGAACATTTTGACTAGTTCTGAAAGTTTAGAGATTTACTTATTTGTTAGCTGGGATGGGATTACCTTAGGGTTGGAGTTGGTCGAAATTTAGTTGAAGGTTTTAGAAAGGCAGCTGTAGTATGCGTTGGTGATGGAACTGAGTGAAGATTGTTGGTAGGGAGAGGAGGAAGAAGAAAGAAGCTATCTGACCCTTTCATAGGCAGAGCATGACTGTGACCTGAGTTGAGGGCTAACATTACCAACCAAATGAGAGAACATAGGCTACAGGTCAGGTCACTCGGAATGATCTGTCCGCTCAGTGCTGTGTCGTTCATGGCGCAATTTCCAAAAACCCGAACTTCAGCCATTCTGAAAACTGAAACCGCACTTGGAATGAGGTCCACCCTACTGCTAACAATACTAAAAAGTCTCCGAAAGCCTACAACGCGATACCTGCTTCATAGATGCTCCTACAGAATCTTATCCACCACCAGCCACTACTTACGGGGCAACTGCCCCAAGAAGAAAAGGGTACGGCCTACAGTCTACAAATTTAGTGGAAATTTAACTTAAAAAAGCAGTAAAAATTCTCTATTGTGGAAAAAAACTAGCGTAAATCCCCCACTAATAAAGAACAACATGGGTCCCCTGAGGGAAATACGACACACCACCAACCCTGCCATTCTGCTCACAAATCTGTTCCAGATATTGGAGATTCGCAGCCACAATATCACACATAAAGCACTCCTGACGTCCACACATTGCGCAACTAGCTTCCCCAACCGTTACAAGGTGGCTACACCCACCACCGTGTGTGTTCCTATTGCAACAGTAATAGTTACTAAAAGAAAAGAGGACCGCATACAGGCCTCTGACGTGGTCAACTTGGGGACTGCCGCCGGAGGTTTCGCACTTGATCCAGCCATGAGGTTCGTCGGCGGTGGGCAGCTGCGATGGGGTTGAGAGGGTCAGGCCGGAAGCATCGAACTGAGCTTTATCCAGGATTTGTATGCTTTCAATGGAGAAGGTTTCAGAAACCGATGGAGTAATGGATTCCTTGGGGGCAGGGACGGTATCGAGTTCAGAGCGGGGAGCAAAGCCTGTAGCAGAACGAGGGAGGCGAGCGCAATTGGTGGAGGTGACGAAGATAATAGCCAAGAGGAAGAGAGCTGTCATAACGAGGTTTCTGTAGGACATCTTTGCAGGCTTCGTGGATTAGATGGTGGTTTTTCCTGAGCAAAACTAGGGATTACCTTCGACAGGGGTAACTTGATAGAAATTCGAGTTGACTGTTTTGAGTGAGGTAGATTTGTGATGAATCGGTGATGAAGTTTGTCTGAAAAGATTGGTGGAGAGAAAAGAGAGGGGAGTGTGAGTGCGTAAGACACGAGAAATTTATAGAGGGGTGACAATTAGGGCTAATCGTAATGAAAGTGCTTAGTAGAGGGGCAGCGGTTTCCAAGAGGGCCCGGTACAATCACTCGTCCCCTCCCCCCAAGTTACAGTTCTATAAACTTACACCTCTAAGTTAGCCATGGTCTCAATCCTAGCCCAAGGAACCACAAAAAAACTGGGGCACCAATTACATCAAACGCTATCCGGTATGTATTTCTTAACACCAAAAAATTTTCGCTCCTCTTCCAGCTAATGAATCTAGCTAGAGTTCAGAAGCCCACAGTTTGAACTTTTTTCACAACCAATCACTCGCTCCACCGGACCCCACCCGCCTATCCAACTTTCGTGTAGGCTTCTCCCACGCTTCTCCTTCCTCTCCCTCTTCTTCACAACAGAGCAGGAACTAAAAAGTCTCCCAAACCTTCAGAGAATCTTCCACTCTCTACCCTTCCCCAAACTACAAGCCTCTTTCCACAAGCACGCACCGATTTCTCGCTGACTAACACGGCCCAGAGAAAAAAAAGAAAAATCATGCGCAACAACGGCAATCCCCAACAATGGTTTGGGTTCACGGTACTTCCCTGCAAAATGCCGCAACAACCATTCACGCGCCTCGCCTCTACGAGTAAATATTTAACCCACTTCCCGTGCATAACCCCCTGAAGACATCGCCTACGCCTGCCAGACCGTGGAAGGCACACCACCGATTACCCATTCAAGTCTTCCAATGGGTCGCGCCTTCGTTGGGTTAACCTAGGCCGTTCGTTGGGTTGTGTGGGGTTGAAATGGGCCAAACCCGGGTTACCCGATGTAACTCGGAGCGTGATTGGGAATCGGAAAACTCAGCCCTTGTCTCCGTAGTTTTATAAGATCGACAGAAATAGTTTTGTTTTTATTGGCCCCGAGTACCCGCCCGATACTTTCAGCCTTATTTTAGAATTTTAATAATATTCTTAAGTGCACTAATTGCTATCACCATAGAAACTACTCACACAGTCTGAGAATGCAGAATTCCAAAACAGTACTCACTGCTGCTGGTTGTAGAAAGGCGAAGGCGGAAGGCGGAAGGCGGAAGGCGGTCAAAATTGAGCTAGTGTGGCGAAAATCTAGGCTCAACAGCCTAGTGGTCTTGGATTATTACCCGACCTAAAGGTTTAAAAAGTTAGATATAAAGCAGCTTCGGCCTGAAAAAGATCCTTCCCTTCCCGAGCGCCCCAAATACCTCTTCCTCCAAGTGCGTCTTCATTCTTTTTTTGCCCTAGGCCCCGCACAAAGACACAAACACCATGAGCTTTTCTTCAGATACCAGTAGTCCTCTATCTATTATGCGAACACCCAGTCCCGTCTCGGACTTTCAGCCATCTGAATCCGAATGCCAAGAGGATAGCCCTGCTCCTGAACGCTCGGAAGTGCGCGAAGTAAACCCTAGTCCCCTATTACCACCAAACGCAGGTGCAACTCATACGAGGAAAGGGCGAAAAAATCCTCACCCTTCATCTTGGGTTTGGGGACCTCCGGAGTCTCCTAACGGAAAGTCAGTAATCGTTAACGGTATTTCGTAAGTCTCCTATAAAGCAAACATGCGACAGCAAATCTGTATCCCTGTGTCCAAGTTAGTAGATTTAACCATTGGTTTCATGCTTGATAGATACTGGCAATGTGTACGGTGCCCCCAGAAGTATCCAAAGGTCCATGGCACAAGGAATCCAGGAACACACCTGGCCCGCATCCATTCGATCCATGAAGAGCAGTCAGCAAAGTTTAAACGTTTGAAGCAAGCCCAACAGTCAATTCAAATGTCAATGGAAGAAACAAGGAGAACAAGAGGGAGTCAACGACACCAACTGGGGTTTCCTCTTCGCATCCCAGAATTATCAGAGACACTTTATGTAAGTGACCTTGACCACTTCTCCTCTTCTTTTGTGCATTAGCCCAGCGGGTTCGTTGGGTAGGCCCGGGTTATGCTTCCTTGGGTTGGGTTGGGCCGGATTGGGCCTCCCAGGCTCGAGGCGGGTCGGGTCCGCTCTTTTCGACCCGTGTCAACCCATTGGAGGGCTTACACCGATCCTAATACGCGCACCCATCGCGTCTTCGTCAATATTGCTAACTTATTCCGAGGGATCCGATACCTACGCAGCTCGCCAGAATAGAATTAGGGCCCGCGCAGCAAAAGCAGATCGGAGGGTTGCAAAGGCTGCTAGGGAGCTCATTATGCCCACTCCATTTGTTAGAGGCACCGAGGGTTGTGCTGAGGCCTGGAGGACCCTGGAGAAGTGCTGGGGCGCTGAGATCGTTGATAAGGCTAAGGCGGAGGTTGGGTTAACTGTCGAGGGGAGAGAAGGTGCCGGAAACAGAGCAAGTGAAGGAAGCCTCCCAACCCAGCCTTCCCCATCCTCCCATGCGCCCAACTAATCATCTCCCCTCCAGCCCTTCTTCTCCTTACCAGTGCAGCCCCCTCCTTCTACAATGGTGATAACCTAGAGGAGGGTTGGGAGCCGCGGTGTCAGAGCGGGGAGGCATGTATTAAACACCAACGAGGAATTGGAGTGGTAGAGTTGTGGGGGTGGGCATCTAAGGACAGGCGGAAGTTTGAGGATCAGTTTGGTTTATCGGTCATTTACACAGGTGATACCTCTTGCGCACAGGCCAGATTGATGAATTGTAATGCTCTCTAAGAAGCCGCATGTTCAATTACTACTATCATCTACTCAGACTATAGTCTAATTAACGTTCACGATTATCCAACCCTCTCTCCTAACACCGCTATCCAAATCTACCTAGAGTTTCCCCAGTGAAACAGTATAATCAACTCTTCCACAGCCAGGGCAAGTTTGTCGCGATATGCGTCAGCTTATACCAGAGGTACTAAAAGCAGAGACGAAATAAGGCAATTCCCTAGTCGGGACTATTTAGTTAACAGAGATGGAAATAGAGAAAAGCAAGAAGGAAATGAATACCTTTATACTTATTACCAGTACCCAGCTATCGGGGAAATACTAGACCAAGATCAGGGAAGAGCAAACAATGACAGGAACCACAACACCCACCAGCCTTACCAGGGCTCCAATGAGAGAGTCGCCTCCCATGAGGAAAGGCCAGAGTGGGGAACCTAAGGGGAGAAAAAGAAATCCCGACGGCGAAAGCATGAGTAAGGGAACAGTTCGAGTGATCGTTGGTGCCTAGGTGAGCACAGTGAAAGCTTTCCAAAAAGGCAGTTAGGTACAAGAGATAGATAAAGCGTATGATATTACGATTAAGAATTGTAACGAGAAAAGGTGGAGGGGAAGGAAAAACCACTACACACAAAGGACTACGTTCTATATCGCAATGCACAAAAATATGGACATCACGACGAGCTCAATGTTCAAGCAATACCTCACAGCACAGAATACACGTAGTCACAAAGTCACCATCTGCTGCCCTAGAGCAGAACCATTTTTTTAATAAAAAAAACCCAGAACCAGTTTCATATACAAACTTTACATTGGACCAAATATTCCAGCCGACGTTCCCTCCCAACCCCTAGGTTTTTTCATCCACCCAAAGAAAAGAAAAAGATCAATCAAGCCAGACTAGATCCCCACCCCATCGCAATAATTAATAGGTAACAATGTAACTAGTGTCATCCAAGAAGGACACTCCACCCGCTCTTCCATTCCTCCCACACTCAGACGCCATCCACCAAACATTCTGTGCCAACTCAAGGCAAGGAATACACCTCTGGACGCCACAGAATCCGATATCTGCACTGCCGCGGGCAATAATGTTGGTGCATTCGTTCATGCGAATGGCGCTATTGCAACAAGTCCCGCCCTGTTGGTGTAGTGCAATGACGGCCGAGTAGATGTCACCGACGGTTGGAGAGGCGTCAGAGGTTTCGCAGCGACGCCAGCCTTGGGCAGATAGATTGTCGAAAATAGTTGCTGCCTAAGCCTTGAGGGATTCGATGCCGTTAGCGTTGATATCAGTGGAGGTGGAACCGGAAACGGGAGTTGAAAGGACAAGATTGGTCGAAATGATAGTAAGGAACATCATGAAGATGCAGAGGAGGAAGGTCTTGAAGAGCATTTTGAAGGTTGGGTAGGTTTATTTGGAGGAGTTTTTTTTTGCGTGTGATGGAATAAACCGTTGAGGAAGAAGGCAATATTTGTTCTTAGGAAGCTTTGCGGAGGCGGTAGTTGCGTTCGTGGTTGTGGTAGTGGTGAAGAAGGGAAAGGAGAAGGAAGGTTGGATCTACCTTGGTCACTTATATAGACAAAAAAACAAGTGGCGAGAGTAGGTTTAAAGGCCTTGTTGGCTATCAAAATTCTATGGTAGAGAGATTACATGCCCAGTAGCGTGATCAAACTCTTTTGAATCCTAGAGCCTAACGCTCTTCCCTAGGAGTAGGTTGAATCACACTCAACAACGAATCAGCCCTACGAGAACAGTGGTCATTGAGTTTGTGGACCCTTTTCAATTCCTGAGAGGACCACAATTTCCAATCTAGATCTATAAAAAACGTAGGTTACTATACTGTACCGTGCACTTTCAATAACAGTGCTAATGCCGCTAATACTACTGGTGCATCTCTTATAATATGACCAGATATCACCTCCTACGATAACCTTAAAATCGACCCCCGGTATATACACCCAATATCAATCAATCCCAGGGACCAACATAAGATCTCACAATCACAAGCACAAGAAGAGAAACGCAATATCAGAGCAACCTAAGCGGTAACCAAACAGACAGCAAATACAAAGATCTATAACTACTGTGACTACAAGACAGTAGATCCCAAACACCACAACGTCTTAACACACATACAGCTAGACTCAAACCCAAACTCACCAAGATTCTACCATCAAACAAATCCAGTATGATACCCTGAACCAATTGGAAGGCAGGTATTACTTTTGTAGAGACTACTCCAGTATAGTCCCCACTGCATTGATTTTTAAAAGAAAGGGAGAAGAAGAAAAAGAGTAATTGCACCCAAGACCACAAGAAGAAGAAAAAATCTGCATTGGAACGATCCTTGATCTAGCCCAGGTGCTCATAGAAGGTTCGGTTTACACATACAACCTTTATCTCAAATGGTATCATAGACTGAAAAGGAAGGAAGGAAGGAAGGATACAAGAGCTCGGTGTATAATACTTTTGTGATACCAGCTAACCTAGTACCCAACTTAGAGCATCCAAGCGCTACTCACCCCGCGAAAAACGAGAGAGGGCCAAAAGCCACACAGAGGCCAGAAACCGATCCTATCCTTATCCTGCCAGTCCACCCACCGGGAGAGGAGCACGAAGGAACCATATACTAGAGACGAGCAGCTAAAATTTGCTAAATACGCAGGCGTAATAGGTAACTTATATGACATCAGAGAAGTTACCTGTTTTTCTCTCCCATCTGAGTGAGGAGAAACAAGCACAACGGTGGATATCAGCAGTGAATACATCTTCAAGAAACAAACTCGGAAATAGGTGATCAGGGCTTATTAATTCCAGAATCCCTTGTGGGTCGTGCTAGGAGGGATATAATAGTCAAAGGAGACGAAACTAATATAAGTGAAATCCTTTTTTTATCCCATCCGCAGGGGAGGGGAGGGGAGGCGGGAGAGAGACACCGCACAGTACCTCCGTTGAGCAGCTCAAGGTCATCACATACACTCCCTCCGGAGGCTCCGTCCCCGGCTCTCAGGCCTGCCACCACGAACACCCCACCAGTACAATAAGACAAAACATGACAATCAACCTGGACAATTCCACGAGTGATTTCCCATGAACATGCTCCCCACAAGCGGCGTCTCCAGATCCCCTCTAACATTATGCAGGGTAATCCCTCCTCCCCACCACACGAAATGAAACGAAACGAGCAACGGAAGTGAAATCCTTAATATTCACCTACAATTACCAACGACAATATCTCATTATGTTCAATTAGGGAATAATAAAACAAAGGACCCCGGGATGGATAATAATAATAGAGGGGGTAGGCTTGGCTGTGTATGAAAAACAGGTGAGTATGATATCATGCTATGGTGCGATATTCATGACTTGTGGCAATCCTGCCAGGGAATTCGGCCTTACTCTCGAGCCTGCGGGGAAATTCATAGATAGGTGCCCAAGCCAAGAATAACTTAGTCAGTTTCGCATTCTCGAGTACGTCCATATAGTATTATACCCTATACTGCGTGTTTTCGAGCCATCATAGGTGGTATTCTGCCGCGCCAGGCCATTCGGCCTCGGTATCTCCCTCGCAGTGTAAGAAGACCTTAACAGGTAAGATCTACGTCAGATATGCTAAAGAAACGCAACAACCATACCATACCGAACGCGATAGCGATACGAGTGAGATCCGGTGAACGAAACATGCCGAATAAGAAACGAAGCAAACAAACAATCCGGAACCAATCTTGATCCAGTGCTTGATCATGCCGACCAGTAACTGCCAACCTGTATGCTCCAAAGTTCCTCCAACACATATAAACCCACAGCATTCACCACATCGTACAGTACATATGATACCCCTTCACGCCTTCGTCAGGAACCCGCAGCAGCTACGATAATAATATTATCATAGACCAAACCAACCAACATTCAAAATTCATCAAAAATTCAAAATCCACACACAAACTATCGTAGACCATGATAGACAAATAATCTACAACCTGAACCAAAGAAACAAAAGAAGCAAAAAAACGAAAACGAAAACGAAAAAATCCACAAGTCCCATCCCATCCCATCCCATCCCATCCCACCCTATCCTATCCAATGCAACCCAATCCCAGCCAGGTATCGTAATATCAATAATCAACTAATTTTTTTCCTTAATAAGAAAAAGGTGGTATGATAGAAGAAGAATATACACAGAAACAAGAAAGAAAAAGAAAAAAAGAAAAGGGGAAAAAAGGGTGGTAGTTAGTGATAATAATAAAAGTTATACAACTCCTACATGTTATGTTAGGACTACCCACCAAGAAGTAAGGAAAAGAAAAAAAAGAGAAATAAAACGAAAATCCAGTTTTTATTTTTCTTTATTAGAAAAGGGGAGGAGGGGGAAATGAAAAAAAGAACTCTTCCGCGTGAGCTCATTTCGTTCGTTGACTTGCTTGCACGTAAGTAGGATGGATGGAGGGGAGAATAAGAGGAACTAATCAAGAAGCCAAAACAAAAAACAAAAAAAACAAAGGTGAGATCAAATGAAATGGTGATATCCAACCAACCAACGAACTACGGCCAGCAAATGGACATACAAAAGAAAAGGTGTGGGAAAGTAGGAAAGAAAAATCCCAAAAGTTCCTGACATGGAGATGCTTGACATGAACGACTATAATCTCCCCTACCACCCACAAGCCCCGACTCCAAGACAAACATACGCATTCAGTATGATAGAAAGCAATACATTCGTAACAGCAATAACCCCTCCCTCCTCCTCCACAAACTAAATCCATCAATCTACACCATGATACCGTGGCATATATCGCAGTCATTATCTCCCCATCTTCATCAAATATGTGGTTCACCAACGCTGAGAACTTACTATCATCTACCGATGAGATGAGTTCCTGGTTCCGGTTTGAAATGATCGAAGACAACTCCCCACCCATCCCAGGTCCAAAAACAATAAAAGATTTAAAAAAACCCAAACTTCATATCCCACGTTATAGCCTCACAGATGACAGGAACATTCAGGAGCACACAGACAGGCGTACTAGAAAGAAATATCAAGAAAAATAGTTGGAGAGCCAGAGAGTTAGAGAGAGCGCGTGTCAGAGAGAAAGGGAGAGAAAAAAAGCGAGGGATAATAGGGGATACAAACTAAGCACGCCAGCTAGGAGAAAGAAAAAAAAGCAAGATTCTCCATATGCTTAGCTCCACACAAAAACCACCCCGGGACCCGTGACAAATGAAAGTTAACTGAAAAGTTTGGACACGCTCAAGTAAGGTTAGGATGAGCACAAGGAGGAAACGAAGAAAAAGACGAAAAGAAAAACTCCAGGCTTAGGTATGAATGATATAGTTTAGAAGTAAAAGAAAAAACTATCAATAGGGGGAGAGAAGAAAGGAAAAAAGACAAAGTAAAATTTTAGATCTTGTTTCTCTCAACTCTGAACGTGGAGCCAAAGTTTCGGATTCCGGCTGAGCGCAATAGCCAAATCGTTATCATTCAACAGCTCGACATAAGTCCCCGAAGGCTCATCTTTATACCGGATAGAACTGATATCTGCTCGCAGACGTTCCTGCAACTTCTCTTGCAACTGAACGTAAGACACATCCTTTGGCAGGCGGATCGCGATCAGGTCGTCACTGTAGGTAATCTTAACCTTCATGAACTGCCCCGGCTGTGAGGAGTTTGACCCTTGAGTCGCTGAGCTCATAGAACTATCTTGTCGAAGCATGCGTGGGGGCTGTAGATCGGAAGCCGAACGAATGTGGACTTGTTGGGCTTGGGAGATGCCGTTGGATCCTCCCATTCGTGGTTGTTGTCCGGAGCTCCGTGGAGGGGGTGCCGATAAACCAGGATACCCATTCCCACCATTAGTTCCATCAAGATTATGCTGTGAAGACTGCCTTGACGGCTCTCTCGACGAGTCGCTAGACTGTTGGGATGCTGTGGAACGTCTGTTATCATTGAGGGAAACCTGCGACTGTCTGTAACCTGTTGTTTCCACATCTCCGGGTCGAGGCGCAAACAACTGCTTTATCAGTTTGCTCCTAGAGATATTGGTGGGCATGCCCAACAATTTTTTGATGTACTCGTCCAAACTCGTTCTCCTAGCAGCGGAAATGGTGTCGGTGACGTATGTCACGGGCCCCGGCATGTATGGTAAAGAGCGAGGTTGCCCAGTGTGACCGGCCTCCTCCTTGAATTCGTCCAGCAGAGAAATTTGAAAGTCGTAAAAATCCTCATAGAACCGGCACAGGATCCAACTTCTACCATCCTCCATTGTTGCGTTGAGTGCGTACCAGTACCGACCATTCTCGAAAGAGTAACTTTCAACGGATGCAACCACAGGTGCCAAATATTGACCTTGCGAGGACGATCCCGAGTGACGGTATTGATCCGGAGGACCACCATTGGAGTGCCCCTGGAGTGTCTGATAAGAGTGGTCAGCAACATAGCAAACAAAGCATGAAGAGATGAACGGAAGCCAACATACGTGTCTATTCTGACTGTCACTAATCGACATGTTCTGCATCTGCCCTTGGGCTTGCGCTGTCGGTGCATCAAAGTCGAATCTGCCAAGAGAAATGCTACTATTTTTATACTCGGCAGCCATCCTCTTCCACTCCTCAACCTTTGGCACACCAGCGCGTGCAATCGCAGCCTGAGTGTCTTCAACGATTTGACCGGTAACCATATCCCTAATCTCAATGAAATCTACTGGAATCAGGCCAGGGCCACCGAGCCTGCCAATTGGTTTCGCAACAAACCAGTCCTTATCCGATTGCGCAACCACTATAATTGCCTCACCGGCCTTTGCCTCCAGCTCATCGGCTCTCTCCGCAGCAAAGTCGTACTGCACGACACCATAGAGCGGACTACCAGACTTCCCAGAAGTACTCATAGCTCTCGGCCTGTCAGTGCCGGAAGAGGTGACACGCTCCTGCGATCCGGCAGTCGCACCCCGGTCAGAGTACCCGGAATCAGTCCTTAAAATATCACTAGCGCCAGAAGCCGCGGAATCCTGACTACCACGCCCACTCTTACCCAGTGTTTGAAAGTAAGTGGCTGGGACCAATCCCCTCGCATTCGAAGCCGGATTGCATGCTTCGTACCATTCAGGGTCGTCTTCTCTTCCTATAACGTGGAAAAAGTCTCCCTTGGAGAAGCTCAATTCCTCATCGCTTGCCGCCGTGTAGTCGAATAATGCTCGAATCACCTATGTAACGCAATGAACTCTGATTAGTCCTTGTTGTTACTTCTTGAAGACTCTCCATTCTCTTCCAAATACACAAAATAAAATAAGATATATCTCTTCCCCTCAACTCGGTGGATGACGATGATGATGATCAAGAAACAAATATACCCTATAATACTGGGAGGAGGGACCAACTTTTTTAGGGGGTTGGATAGTGATAGCGGGCTTTGGTGTGATAGAGAGATGCGACGCTTTTGGTCCTGAAAATGTATCTGTCTTGTCGCCCTTGAGCGACTTTCGAATGCCCTGTATTTCAAAAGAAAAAAACGATTTTTCACGATAAGCCTGTGCTCCACCTCTTCCTCCAACACTCCTAGTCTTGGACTCTCGGGTCCGCTTGTTATCCACAAGCTGTGATAGCGAGCGACCCACCTTCATCATTTTTGTGAAATATTGCTTTGTGCGCAAACACCGGTAACGGGCGACGACAATTCAACAGAGTGAACAGAAAGTGCAAGGAAACTATTTCGGGTAAGGAAAGCGTAGGCGGTGGAAAGGTGTGAGTGCGTGTATGTGTATGTGTACGTATGCGTGTATGTGTGAGGGGGGGGAGGGGGAGGCACAGGGTAGGATATGGTAGGCGAAGGGAAGCGATGAAGGAAGAGTAGAAAAGAAAAAAAATCAAGGAATGCAGTGTGCCCTTCTAAGACTAGTAAATGTTGATGTCCGTTCCCTAATGTTTCTTCCTTTGTTGAGAGAAGGGTTCCGGTACGGTAGCGCTGTCGATGGTGGAAGGAAGAGGGAGGGAGGAGGGTGATAGGAATCTAGCGGGGTACGAACAGTAGGGTAGGGCAGGGTGCGCGCAAAAGCGAGGATTAGAAGCCGACGGATGGTCGACAGATTCCTTCCTTTTTCTTTTTATTGTTATTTATTTATTTTTTCGATTCTTCTACTCGCCTATCGCCCCAGATGGAGGAAGAGTGGAACCTTTGGCGCGAGTGGAGGGGAATTCAAGAATCGAGCGGACTGGGCAGGGCTGCAGGGTGGGAAAAGAGTGTACCGTGCTCCACTATAAGGAAGGAAGGGGAGGGGGGATGGCTGCAGACCGGATCGGTCTGTGCGAGCGGGGGGGCGGTGGCGTGAGAAAAGTAGGGCTTTTGTCGCCGAAAAGGCACCCCGTTGACGCCCCCGATACAAGCCGTCGCAGAATGGAGGGAGTCGAACAAGAAGGGTCAATGAAGAGCACGAAAAGGACTCAAAAATCGATAATATGGGAAGAGCGGCGAGAAAGGGAAAGGGAAGAAGAGTAGGGAGTCGTTGATGGAAGTTGGCAGGATGCAGCAAGCCCCGGCGCGCGGTAAGGGGGGCTCGAGCAAAATGGTTCTTGGTCGGCGGAAACCAAGTCAACAAAGGGGGTGTTGAGAGAACCAAGTTCAAAATCCACTGAAATCGAGTGAAGCACAGCGGAAAAGGAGAACTCCAGTCAAATCAAGAGTTTAAGAGGTTAAAAGGCGTTCCTCGGGCGAAAGGCAAGCGAATATGGTCTTATGGTAGGCGATAATGGATCGCAGGGAAGGGGAGAAAAGGGAGAAAAGGGAGAAAAAAGGGTAGGTACTATGTACCGTAACTGGGTATGATAGCTCTCTTTTTTCAGTCCCTTTCTATCTACTACTGTAGAGCGCCCTTTGATTCGACCTTCGGTATTGTAAGTATTATGGACACTAAAACGTTCCTGATGCTGATGCCGCTGTTGATCTGACACTGATTCCGAATTGAGTATACTCGACCACAACGGTGAAAAGAAAAAGTCCCCTAGCTTTCTATCTTTCTATCTTTCTTTCTTTCTTTCTTTCTTTCTTTCTTTCTTTCCTTCCTTCGCAATCCCACTCTCTCCTCTCACTCGGAGAGAAGGGGAGAACGAAAAAGAAAAAGAAAAAAAATACTAAAAAGAAATACTAAAAACGAGCCAGCTATTATGACAGAAAGCAAAATAATAAGTTACGGTACAAAAACAAGAGGAAGAGAAGAAGAGAAAAAAGAAAACAAAACACTCGCTGCCTAGCCAAATCGAGACAGGCCTCTCTTCCAAAGAAGAAAGCGATAAAGTGCCGTGATTATCTAACAGCAACCAAAGGTGGAAACAGGAGGCCAAAGGGGAAAAATTTTGCAGCACGGGGGGTGTAAACGTTGATCCCCCTTGTATACCCAGTAGTAGTAATATGATAGTTCCCGGGGGACAAGGGAAGAGAAGGGAAGGGAGGATGGAGAGTGTGAAGCAGGATACGATGCCCAAGAGTGAGGCCTTCCTTTCCTCAACAGCCAAAGGCAACCAACAATGGAAAGAAAGAAAGAAAGAAAGAAAAGGCGAACCCACCGGCACAGTTGGTATTGTTCGAAACAGAGTATCGCGCTCGTGATCCGTTTCTCTCCAAAGTTCTCCAAAGAATAGAGTCTACGGAGATCTCCTAGTCTCAACAACCGGTAGGCGAGGCAAGACTAGACTAGGCGGAACAGGAACTAAACTAGACTGGGGCTAGAGCAGCTCGTTTTCCCATTCCCTCTGTTGCCTACGGTACAAGTACGGAACCTCAGCTGGTGGGGACGACGGGTTGGTTGCAAAGTCAAATGGTGTGCACCAAACGAGTAAGTAGATTCAATAAGCTTGCGGCACGGAAAGCTAGCGAAATGAAATGTTTTTTCTTCTCAGGTACTGTATGCTGCAAGTACGATCATATTGCAAATACAGTACGGTACTGCACAGGGCTCTCTTTTCCACGAGATGGAACGGAAGAGTGTTGGTATGGGTGAAAGGACGAAAGAGGAGGAAAGTCGTACGGCACAGTAACTTCTACAGCAGTCCGCTGAGCGGTATATATGAAGAGAAAGAGGAAGCAGAAGAAGACGGTCTACAAATCTGAGCCTTCACACAAATAGCCTCTTTTTTTTTCTTTTTTTTTTTCCTCCTTCCCTTTCCTACCACATGAACGACCTGCGCTTCTAACGCATTCCCCGAATGTACCGGTATCATACCCTGCATAGGACACGATGCGGTACCGATAGAAGCCTACCTGCCTGCCCGCCCGCCCCCCTCCCTCCCTCCCACTCATCGTCATCAGGCTCATAGTGAGTGCTATGCCATACCCCAACCCTTACGGTACAGCACAGTAGCACAGAGTCCTGAATAGGTTCAAAGAGTAAAGTGCATCCCAATGACCATTGCAGTACGGTACGGTAAACAGCCCAGTCGATTACAGCAACTACCCTCCAAAAATTTTCAATTCCCCTTCCCCCAACCACCCGTTCACCCACCACCTTATCATACGGGACCAACCCCTCCCCCTCCCACCAAAAGAAAGGAAGAAAGAAAGAAAAAGGAAACATCCATTCCAACGGTCGCATCGGCTCCTACATCACATCGCCACTAGCATAACATCAATAACACACAGTTACCGTACTAGTACCGGTACAGTAGCCGCCGGCGGTCCCCCCCCCAACCTCCCCTCCCTGTTTCAATTCAAACACCTTTGTCCACGTTCAATTCCTCCGCCTCCGCAAGGGAGGCGGAGGGGGAAGGGGGTGGGGATGGGGATGGAAGGCTGCCACGTGCTCATCGTTAGAGGAAGGAATTGATACAAAAAAGCAATCATGATAATACACTTAAAGGTATGGTGCTGGGCTGGATTCGAATTTTTCACAAATTGTCACTCGGGCGCGTCATGGAATGCCAGCCAGCCAGGGGTTGACTTGTCTGATGTACAGTATAGCGCTGGATTGGGCTGATTGAAAAGAGGGCGCGATGAAGCGCACGGATTTCTACAAAGTACCGTACTCTAGAACTATTATAGAACTATAATTGGAAAGGAAAAAAAAAAGACGTCCTTTATACAAGTGCTGTGTTCTACTACTCGAGTATACTTTGTTTCCTCTGGTACCATACCATACTTCACAGTACTCAGCTGGAGGGGTTAATCTATCAAAGGGCCTCTTATTGGCTAAACCGCCATTAAACCACCTTCTGGCAAATTAAAAAATTGTAAAGCGTTCACGAACGACCACTCATGGCAATGTTCACGGACTAACTTAACCCTGGTATTCTAGCACCGCCATCATACCTACCAGAATACCATACGGTAGCTCCAATAGACCACCAACCACACACACACGGTACGGTACCTTACCTTACTCCATCCTTCACAAATACATCCCCCGCCAATTCCTCTACGATACACCCCATCCTCTTCTCTACTCTTCTCTTCTCATCCCCCCTCCTCGTCCCCTCATCCAAACACAACAGTACCCCCCAACGGGAAAAACCATCGCATCCCACAACCGGAGGAATAGAACCTTCTCTCCACCTTTCCACCCTTTATTACCCATGCATATGCAATGCATGCAATGCACACACCGCACTATCATACAACTAAAAATAAACCATAATAGGAAGAAAGAAAAAAAAACCCCCCCCTCAAGACTTCTTCTTATCATAATATATACAGTACTAGTATAGATAGCCTCGATGAGCATAGCATAGCGGTGTTATATAGCTAGCTAGCCTGGCTACGCACCGACACATAATTAAAAGTGCGAATTTTTTCAATTAAGTTCGATCGGTCAGTCAGTACAGTTCGTCCACCTCAGTCCGTGTAATTTGGAGATTCCTCCGCGACGTATTATATGTTACCCATCCGATCCTCTCTGCCCTGCACTTTGACGCTTGTTTATTATTATTATTATTATTATTATATATTGTTTTTTTATGATACCTTCCCTGACAGACAGCCTGGTTAGGTTGAGTTTGGTTTGGGTTGGGGTTTGAGGCTCACTAGGTTGGGAGTGAGTATATTAATAATAATTATCATGCATTGTGCTGTCTGTTGTCGGTGCTAGTACGAGTAAAGCACCGCAGATCATGGGCTTCGACTCCGGCTGCGATGCGGTGCGGTGCAGCATGGTATGGCGTTGTAGTTGCACTGCCTTCTCTGGGCGAGGATCGGTTTATTATACTTGTACTGTGCCCTTGCTACTTGTATGCTGAGTACTGTACTGTACGCGTAGTCTGTGTTGCGGTAGAGTATCATATCGCTGTCGACATCTCGATAATACAAGTGATGCTACGATCCCCTCACCCAACCTCACACAGTTACCACTTCCCGTCCCACATTAAAAGCTAATTCCCTCCATCTGATCATTCATTCGTTCATTCACCCACTCAGGACTTGATAGTAAATTTATGTAAATTATCGGAACTTGTAAAATGGGCCAATGGTGTATTATACACAGCAAGAAGAAAGAAATCTGAAGTAAAAGGAGGAAGACAAAAGAGGATGGAGGAAGAAGTATAATAAGAAGGAAAATAAAATAAAACAGAAAAACAGCAACCGCCCTTGCACGCAAAAAAAAGCCAAAACGCCCTTCCCTTCCAACCCAGATATCGACTAACCTCGCCTGTAATGCAAACATGGGAAAATGAAGGTTTGGAAATGTAAGAAAAAAAAGGAATCTACCGACCGGGAGACGAAGAGCGACGGAGGAAGGGGGGGGGCGAGAATGCACAAAAAATCGATAAAGGCAAGCGACTGATCGGCGAAACAGAGGAACGAACGAACGACCCAGAGCTCCGATATGCTTCTTCTGCTTGTTTTTTGTTTGTTTTTTCACCCACATTTTATCCTTGTTTTCCGAATGTCCTCTATTGGTTCGTTTTCTCGCTCGTCTGCTCACACCCATCATCATCATCTCCCATGGCTCTTCTACTGTTGTTGTCGCTGTCTCAAAAAATGGGAATACGTTTGCGAAGGGAGGGTATTTGAGGCTCGACAAAGAGATATTTGATAGATAGAGAAATGAGATTTAGCAAAGGACTGGCGAATGATTTCACTGTTATAGTTGACCCTTGATATCAACCTTACTAAACGCAGCTTTTTTGGCTCGTTCGAAGAGTGGGAGTGCTTTTGCTGTCTGGAAGCGGATCGAGTTGGGAACCCCCTTATCACCCAGCTTCTGCTCAATCAGATCCGCAGCCTCGTTGTCGTAGAGAAAATTGACGCAGTCGGTATCGCTCTCAAACCCGAGCTCCTCAGTCAAAAATCTAATATCAATATCGGGACGGTAACTTTAGTAGGGGCAGGGGGTATCGCGCCAGATATTAGTTTTCTTCCAGAAAAGAGCTAGCAGAAAGTGACAAAATTTGTTTCCTCACCCTTTACATATCATGCACATTGCAGCCTTTCTCTCGCGGGCCACGAAGGAATCCATGAGGTATCCCCCCATGGCTGGAGCCTCCAAATAAAGTCTGAAAAATCTGTGAAAATTCCCAGCAGCTAGCACTGAACGGACCTCTAGCGCATGCTTAATGGCTTTTACTTCTTTGTCTGCAGGAGTTAAATTTGCTAAGAGCTCGTTCATGTCGGCCCGATTGCATGTGTGAATAAGGTAGAGAATACGATACGCCTTGAATTCCTCCTCATGACCCTTAAAGCCTTCACGATAAAGCGAATGGAGCTGGGTCTGACACTGATTATACTCACCCAAGTCACCCTATAATCAATAATTACTCAGTTTGGATATCCTATATGAAGCCACCGACCGATTCCATACCTTTTCCAATGCTATCCGCGCATGAATTTCGTAAACTGTAACAACAAAGTCGTTTTTGATGTGCTGAACTGTTAGGTCTTGTCGAAGTGATTTAAACTGGTCGCAAATGTATGAATAGTTTGCTTCCGATCTCCATTTGCGCTTGAGCATTTCCAGAGTCTTTTCAAGTACATGTAGTGGGCGCACATGATCCGGGTTGGGAGCTGAAGTAAGACGAAAATATCGTTTCTCTAGATCCATGCAACGACCAATCAGGGGCTTCTTGTTATCTGGGACTTCCGGGGTGGCCGAGTCAGGCGAATATTCACGCCTTTCATCCTCAAACCGTTTCGCACGTTTATCCTTTTCACGTTGACTTAGTTTACCCGATGTTGGGAGGAATTTGTCACCCTGACGAGGTCGCTTGTCAAATCTCTCTTCGAATCTGTCTGGGGTTGGGGGTGTTAATTCTTCGCTAGAGCCGGCACTGGGGTGCACTGGTTAGTAAGAAAGTAAAGAAAAGCTGAGATATTTGAGGCATGAGCGCACTCACCTCTTGCGCTTTTTTCCAGGATAGTCCACGTCCATAACATTACTGTAATTAGGTTTTCGGGTGAACGGGGAAGTTGGGGACGCTCCGGTTTCGTTACTGACTCGACTCATCTGACCCATAGCAAGTGTCTTTGCTGTTTGCTCCTCCTTTGCAGTCACCTTCTTCCTTGCCAGTATTGTTTGAGGAAGTGGCATTTTATCCCACTCCAAACTCCAAACAACCTTCTCATTAAAGGCATCTGTGATTATTCTCTTGAGCTCTAACTCGACAGCAACCTTCTCATCCGGTGGGCAATCTTCGAAAGTTCGGGCAACATAATCCTTCAACTTGTCTGGGAACTGCGTCTTCGGAGTTTGTTCAGGGGCTGGAGTTTGAGTGAGAGTCTGATTTGTACGCATTAGCATTTTTTCCACAAAGTTCTACGGCAAAAAGCAAGTGGAAATAAATTAGAAGAAGGGGAAAAAAAAAGACCGTTATGTACCTGAGTACCTTCATGGTGAATGGGGCGACTAGAGAGCGTCTTGCGAGAATTAACAGAGTGAAACGCACCATTTCCTAATCGAAGCCGCATCACATTAGTTCTGAGATCAGGCAGTGAAAATGCCAACAAGTGTGAAGGCTTTGAGTAGGCCGTTCGGGCATCGCTCGGGGAAGAAGGAAAAATACTCACGATTATTTCCGTTAGTACCACCTGATCGCCAAGGTGGTGCAGACATGGTGTTAACGTTTTATGTTTTGTTGTCGGTTACTCGGAGATTGGGGTTTAGAAAGGGGAACAGGATGGTTAATTAGACGGATACTGCTGTATTATGACAAATTAGTGAAATCAAGCTGGCTGACCCTGTGAGAAAGCAACTTCAAAGGTAGGTTGCGGTGTCGTTTTGGTGGCAGAGAGGGTGTAAGAGGATGATGGAGTGAGCAAGAGGAGGCGGGTGCGAGGGTTACTAAGAGAACCCCGGTTGGCCAGAGCGAGCAGAGGGTTGTGTGGGCCAGAAGGATAAACTACGCGCACCATGGCGTATTCGCAGTCATTGCCATCCAATGCCGAGAGACAAAACTATTGTAATAGGGACTTTGCGATTTCGCCTATGACACATAGACTACGGTATAGAGTCAAATCCTAACAATCCGGGTGGTCCATGACCGCATTCACATCCAGAGTCTTTTCGCAAAGTCTCTAATGACCTGTTATCGTGAATCAGGTCCTTACTTACTGATGGAAGTTTAGCACTATCATGAGACCCCCGAAGTATTCCGCTCTATGGAAAGGTAGCAAGGCGGGGAGGAAACTGGTTGTGAAGTTCTCTTCTTTTGTGACTAAGCGCATCATGAGATTTCCTGTTCATTTGGAAGCTTTTCCATTTACAAGAGGATCCAATTTGGGGCCATGATGATTTCACCTCAACAAGCTATGATTTGTGGTTTGACGGCATTTCTTATCATTGGTTTTTGTTTTGAAAAGGGGCGTACCGGTATTAGGTTTCTTCTGTTATTTGGGTTTTCTAGGCCATACTTGTGTCCTACAAATAAATCCAAGGACTTACGATAACGAAAAAGGAAAAAAAGAAAAATAGCCCCAAAAGTTCTCCAAAACATAATACCGTATTTTCTCGGACAATCCACTATCGATAAGTAGTAGAGTTAAATTTCGGTGCCCGTGGGCTCGGCTGAACAGGTTGACGAAATTACGCGCACTAGTTGGTGAGATCTCACAGCAGTATCTTAAGGTACTGTTTTATGTGCTCTAAGCTTACATATTATCATAGAACAGTTGAGTAAACCAAAAAGAAGTTCAAACTCTGGGAACTCCTACTAAAACGCTTTTGCTTTTTTTGGGGTCGCCGGAGATTTCTGGCACGGTAAAATCTCATGAGTGATGGGATAAACAAGATAACAGCAGTGTTATAGTAGCATCGTGTACTAGTACTTGAGTACAGTGCACATCGTGCTGTTGGTCTCCAGCTCTCGTCCTCCCAGGAGGCGGTACAAACACCGCTCTTAAGGGCCCGCATTTACTAGAAGGTATTGTATTTCAAAGTGATATGAAAATGTAGTTGATCACATCATGGTTGAGTACGAATGTCGGTGTCTCGCTGCGATTGTTTGGGGTACAGGTATAACAACTTGGAGTTATGATTATTAATACAATCCTCCGGTATGAATACTAAGGAGTCACATGCTAGCTCACTCCGGTAACATGTTATTCCAGCAGTCTCACATCACAGTTCATGCTCCAGTTAGTCTACTCACTCAGTCGGCGAACTTTGTCGGCGCTCCTGGACGAGATGGGGGATGCTACGATACTACGATATATGGTGCGCGACACCTAGACGGGGCCTTTCTTGGCAAAAGGTTCGAAAATTCATCCAATTACTAGTCCAAATAGGAATCACTAGTGCCTTATGCTTGTACAATATTAGCGGATTTTGTCTGGCTTTAATGACTTTGTATGGAGTTCAAAATTACTACCTCCCATATAAATTATTTCCTCTATCTCCTCAACCAAAACACAAGATTTTTGAGAAATTAAACCTTAGAGTTACCCTCTGATTGATTATCTATCGGTATAAAGATTTTTATTTGGAAGTAGTTGTGGTGGTCAAATGTTGATTCATTTCTTGTTTAGGTGGTTTTTTGGGGCCCCGTCTAAGTGTCGCACACCATACGAACGAAGGGATCTCGCTTATCCACGTTTCCCCGCCCGGAATGCCTCCAACTCATATGACCCTTCGCTTGTGCTAGCGGAGCCACGGTAAAGTCCTCCTTGTCTCTAAAAGGATAATAACACTCCCTATCCAAGAATGTAAATTACGCCACCTACCTGTATCTGCTAGACTGTGTATCTCGCGGTGCCTACCTTTCCTGACTAGAGATACTCCATCACCCTCTCCTTGCTCTTTTCGCAGCTGACTAAGCATATCCGCTCTCCCCACTTTCCCATTTGTTCCCCCCCTCCTCAGCATATTAAACATTCCCGTCGATTCTCACGCGATGGCTGCTCTGGTGGAGTAACCTCCCTCATTCTCCTCCCTCGTCTAATTCCGTCACACAACCAACAATCCCCAGTTCGCCCTCCAAGACCGAATGTTGTGGCATCCGCACAGTGCACTACCATGCCGATGTAGCATGCCCCGACTTCCTCATTGCCGCCTCTGAGTCATTCAAAACAAGACTTTTATAGCAAACTCAATATACGCGTTCCCTGTGCTGGTATCTACAAGAATGTCGAGTTTATAGATACCATTGGGAGGGCCATGAGAAAATTCTCAGCCTAATGTCATGCGGGTCTATCATACCATACAATTGGCTGCGAAGACTATGATTGAGTGGGGAACGAAAGTTGGAAGCATTGTTGTAATCGCTAGTGTTACGCGTTATATGGTTATTCGGAGTCAGAAAAGTAGTGCGTACCGCGAAATTAATGGAGAGGTGAGGGCGGTGGTGCCGAGTATTGCGGCGGAAGTGGTTAAATATGTTTATGGCAATTTCCTTCCGTCCTTTTGATTTCTTGCAATGGATAGTGAAAAAGCGGCCGCTAATCAATATTTAATGTGTTAGGGTATCCGTGTGAACTCATGTCACCGGGGTATGTCCGAACACGGAAATGACCGCTCCTTTCTCCCACCTGCTCTAATTGTGGAAGGACGAGATCACTATTGGCCGGTGCTTTATAGAATTTTGGTTAAATAAAACATATAATTGAAGTAATTTAGTTAACTTCAGGTATCATGGGATTTTTCGCTGAAAGGTACAAACGGGTATTGATTGATCGCTCTATATCAGAGGGTGTAACTTTGGTATCATACTCTCATTTTTTCATTTTCTTGACCCCCGCCCGATGCCCTACCTACACACGAAACCTAGATTTATCACTAGAGTCTCCCAAGAAGTGCAAGCGGCAGTCAAGCCGATGTTGAACATTGTTATCCAACCATACATGTCGATGTGCAACTCTCTTCACGGATTATCACTCGCTCAACAGCTCCTGCTCCCAATCGAGATTACTTAGGGGGTGTTTGGCCCACCACTGATTCTGATTTGAGATCGGGTCTTGGTGTTTTGAAATCAGATTTTGGTAACTTAAATCA
>Ga0307507_10001552_pt1 | contig 51186 bp, 39 predicted proteins | sample 7_EM_MG_FD_207223 | JGI IMG/M metagenome (GOLD analysis project Ga0307507, IMG submission 207223) | Populus trichocarpa ectomycorrhiza microbial communities from riparian zone in the Pacific Northwest, United States - 7_EM | ecosystem: Host-associated > Plants > Roots > Unclassified | place... | reverse complement strand
CGACTGTGCCGCGTACGGCACTTCCTGCACCCCACGCAACCCGCTCGGCGCCCCGATGGTCTCCAGCGAGGGCACCTGCGCCGCATTCCACCGGGCGGGACGCGCGGCCAGCGCCCCCACAACCACAACCACAGCCGACCGAATCAACGCACTTGGACGAAGGTGAGGACCACATGTCCACAACCACCGACCACGGCGATGTCGGCCGGCGAATCCAGGCCGCGGAGACTGCCATCACCAGCCGGCTGGAGGAACTCGACCGTCTCGGTCTCGAGAAGAAGACTGTCCAGCGAGACATTGAACAGCAGCTCCAGGCACGACAGGCCGCCTATGAGGAGGTGAACAGCCACGTGCAAGAGCCGCTGCGCATGCTCCAGCGCCGGCTCGAGACCTGGGCGCAAGCCGTGGCGCGGATCGCCGGCTCCAGCGCGCCAGAAGGTTTTGAGCTCGCCGCCCTCGACCCCGGCACCCAGCCCCCTACCATGCAGACCATCCAGCAGTACACGAACACCGTCACAGCCAGCGCCACGGTCCTCGCGGCACACCTGAACCGGCAGGCCGCGGATGCCGAAGCAGACCAGCGCCAAAGCAGCGCCGACTTCGCCGCCGCCGCCGAGACCCTCGTCACGCAGACTGGGCTCGACATCAACGCCGATCTCAGCGCCGCAAATGCCCTGCACCCGCTCATTGCCGCCGAGCACGCAGCGCGCACCGACGCCCGACGGCACCGGGAGGAGCGCGAGCGCGCCCGGGGGCAGATCCGGCAGGCCGGCGACCTCGACTACGCCATCGCTGCGGGCACGATAAGACACGGCGCCCTGGAAGGAGTCCGCCGTCAGCTCGCCAACTCCAAATTCCTCGCCTACCTCATCTCACGGCGCACCGAGGCGCTGCTGGGCATCGCATCCCGCACACTCGGGCAGCTCACCGACGACCAGTTCGGTTTCGCCACCGACTTCCAGAGCGTCAGCCGCGGCTCTGGCGTCGTCCACGGGCCCGAGCGTCTGTCCGGGGGCGAGAAGTTCCTCGCCTCCCTGGCCCTCGCGCTCGCCCTCGTCGAACTCCACGCTCGAGGCGGCCCGCGCCTGGGGGCGCTGTTCCTCGACGAAGGCTTCGCCGCCCTCGACGCCGCCATGCTCGACACCGCCCTGGCGGTGCTGCGCGACCAGGCCGGCGGCGACCGTCTCGTCATGGCAGTCAGTCACCTTCACGCAGTTGCCGAAGCCGTCGACGACGTCCTGTGGGTCGAGCGGCGCAGCGGCGGGTCCAAAGCCCGATGGATGACTGAGGAAGAAAGGGGCGCCCTCGCCGAACACCACGGCCATCCCGGTCTGCTTTGAGCCGGACACCATCCAGCTCTCCAACCCCACCGGCGGGATCCGCACCGAGGTCGCGGGCGGATCCCGCCAGGCCAGAGAATGCGAGCCATCCCCCCGAGAGATCGCGAGACCGGATCCACGCATGTCGGCGTCGCTGAAATCCGGCTCTGGCGTTGATCACGTGACGGGGTTCAGGTGGTGAGGAGTATCCGGGCTTTGAGGAGGGTGAATGTGGCTCTCCCGTAGCCGTTGCGTTTGAGTTGCAAGAAATGGCTGTTGATTCACCAAGAGATGACCAGTGAAGCCGACAAGCTTGCAGGCGATCTTCCGACGTAGCAGCATGGCGGCACGCACCCCGATGGAGCGCACTGCCAACCAGGCGACACCCAACGGAACCCATCACCATCCAGAGCGCCTTCACCCCAGCGGCGGAGGTTCTCGACGGATCGTAGGCCGCAGTGTGATAGCGACGTGACAACAGACGTCCGCGTACCAGCCGATACGCATCCGCACGCAACGGCACAGCAGATGGGTGGAGGCTCGGACACAATAGGACAGATTGATACGCGGCGGTATAGTCTAATACTGGATGGATTATCAAGAAGCTGACTATTGATCAGCGGATTCGGGGTTCAAGTCCCTGACGGCGCACCAGCTTTGACCAGGACGTTCACCCTCACGGTGCCCGTACGGGTCGGGGGTGAAGGAGTCGGTGGCGTTGAAGGTAGCGGTGCCCGGCGCGTGAGCGGTGGCGATGGTGTACAGGGCGCCGTCGGGGCCGGTGTGCACGTCGCCGATCGTGGCCACTGCGGGGCTGGAGCTGGTGGGTGTCGTCCATCGGTAGTGTCGGGCGACGGTCAAGGTGATCGCCACGGTGCCGCCCACGCGCACGCAGACGGCGCGCAGCGGGGTGTCGCTGTCCGGATACAGAACACTGACGCGTGCCAGGCACGCTCTGGTTGCGACCGGCGCGGTCGGCGACGGACGGGAGGTCGTCTCCGGTGCGGGCGGGGCGGAGAAGGTGACCGTCTTGCGACTCGGCGATGCGGCAGCCGACGTGGCCGGTGTGTTAGTCAAGGCCGCAGGGGTGGTACCCGAGGTGCCCGCCACGGTGGTCGCACCCGCGCAGCCGGCGACGGCGGTGAGCAGTCCGGCTGCCGCCAAGCCGGTGACAGCTCGGGCCGATCGGCTCATAGGCACCTCCGGGACAGTGTGCGAGTCTCGCTGCTCACGTTGGACGGCGGATAGGGGATGCGCGTTCCGCAGCCACCCGCCGCCACATAGTCCCCGCGCGCGGACAGCACGGCGGTGGGCGCGGGCGCTGTGTCTCGTCGGCTGGGTGCGATGTGCCCGAGGGTGGTTACCCGCGTGGGACGGCTCGGCTGACGAGAGGCGCGCGATGAGCTGACGCTCGCGTCGTCGTAGAGCGTGTAGGTCGGGTCTCTGCTGTAGTTGTCGTCATGGCTGGTCAGGGTGATGGTATAGGAGTGCCCTGCGGTCAACGCCGGGGAGACCCTGGTCCACCCGGGAGCTGGAGAGGCAGGTCTTGGCCGGTACCGTGGATGTAGTGCCCGCGGCGGTGCCCGCCTGCATCGCGGTGGCCCAATCGTGGGTCCCCGTGTCCTGTCAGGCCACGGTGTACCGGAACGAGAGGGTACGAATACAACCCCTGATGATCAGACTGGTCCACGTGCTACTGCCGCGGTGGGGTCTGCGCGCTCCCGAGTCCGGTTCCGGGCTCGGGAGCGCGCTGTTGACGAGCCGCCTCGACTACGGGTCAGTGTGCTGTCTTGCGCTGTTGTGGTGCGCGCTGCGTACCCGTCAGCAGGTTGGGTGTGAGCGCGGTGCTGTGCGGCGCGGACAGCCCGGAGGGGTCGAAGAAGATCCCTGAGAAGACGTCGGTCGGATCGGCCGGGTCCGTCGGGGCGTTGGCCGTGGTCGCGAAGAACGGCTGGACCGCCGACCGGCCGGCTGCGGCCAGTCCCTCGTAGTCGCCGACGAAGTGGCCGCCCGCGTCCGGGGCTAGGAGGAGGTCGAAGTCGGGGGCGATGCGTCGTTCCGTGGTCTGCTGCTGGTGGCCGCGCGGGAAGGAGAACAGCCACGTGGAGGTCGGCAGGGTGGTGGTGTTCCCGGGCCGCAGGTCGCGCAGGTCGTAGTACGTAATGCTCACCGTGCCCGTCTTGTCGACGGCGATCGACGGGGTGAACGCGAGCACCTGCGGATCCTGGTTCGCCCGGGAGGGCGCCGACCAGGTACGTCCACCGTTCGTCGAGTGCACCAGTTGGACCTGGTCGTACTGCCCGGCGGTGAAGTCCGAGCCCTCGTAGGCGAGGTAAAGCTCGCCGGTCACCGGGTCGATCGCCACGTTCGGCAGCCCGCTGCCGGTGCGCAGGGCCTTGGACGGGTCGTTCGGCGCATTGGGGTCGACGTCGAACAGCGAGGTGTCGTTCGCGATCTTGCGCGGCGCCGACCAGGTCCTGCCGCCGTCGCTCGAGCTGACGAAGGCGTAGTGGGCGTCGACGAGGCCTGACAGGCCCGGGTCGGTGTACGTGATCGAGTCGAAGAAGTCGTAGAGCCGTCCGCTGCGCGGGTCCGCGACGATGATGTTGCCGATGGTCTGCGAGTTCGGCACCAGGCTGGTGTTCACGATCGCACGGGGCGTGGACCAGGTGCGGCCGTGGTCGTGGGTGACCGAGAAGTATGCCGGGCCGTCGAAGGAGAGCGGTTGGCCGGACGCGTTGAGCGGCTGGTCGAGGCGGTCCCAGACCTGGTAGGCGGTGCCGGGATGGATCGGGTCGGCGGTGACCGAGTTCTTGTCGTCGAAGACCGCCGGGTTGTCGTCCGCGATCACCGGTTGCGCGTACTTCCAGTGCGCGCCGCCGTCGAAGGAGGTGGCGGCGCCCACCCCGTTGCGGGCGTCGGCGTCGTCGAACTCCAGGCCGCTGGAGTAGGCCGCGCCGTCCGGGCCGATGCTGACCCAGAGGTCTGAGACACGCTCGTAGGCCGTGCCGCCCTTGGCCCCGCACGTCCCGAACGGCAGCAGCCCCTCTGAGTAGTGCACCCCGTCCCGGCTCCAGACGACTCCGCCGGCGTGCGCGCCGCCGTCGGACCAGCGGTCCTGCTGGAAGACACCGATGCTCGCCCGCGGATCGCGCGGGTTGACCGCCACGTACGGCTCAACCTCGGAGCCCGGATAGTTCGTTCCGCTCTGCGCGCCCGCCGTGCACGACGCGGCCGGATCCCCCTGCGAAACCTGGCGAACAGTGCCCGCGGAGTCCGCCCACGCGGTACCCGCGCCTGCGCCGGCGGCCAGCAGCACCGCCATGAGCGTGCCCGTTGCTCTGCGCATCCTCACTCCCGAGGTCGAAGTTGCGTGTCAGAGGTCTTGCTCACACGCAACAGTAACCAGCGCGGCACGGATGGCAACCGTACTTTTGAACGGAATCAGGCCACGACAAGGTCATCGGCCAGATCGAGCTCGGCGCCCCGAACGGTCCACGGTGTGCGAAGCCGTCGCCGAGAGCGTGACCTTCGAGGCACGGCGCGCGGACACCACGGCCCGCAGGCTCTGCCCGCACGTCCCAGGAGTCGCCCGGCCGGTGGACGAACACCTCCGCGGCCGCCGCGCTCCGTTCCCCGCCTGCCTCCGACTCCATCAGCGCAGCCCGCTGTCGATTACCAGGTTCGCGCTGACCGGCGCGGAGCCGACGGTGATCTGTGCCGAGGCCGTCGTGCGCAACGCCCCCGGTGCCGTCACGACGAGACGGTAGACCCCGGGCACCAGACGCAGGAGGTAACGCCCGTCAGACCCCGTCGTCGCAGCGGCCATCGCGCGCGCCGCCTGCAGCGCCTCGACCCGCGCCCCGGCCACCGGCTTGGGCGGGCACGCAGAATCGAGTGACACCGGGCCGCCGCACCCCGGCGCGGCCAGGACTGTCCCGGTCACGGCTATCGGGCTCGGACTGCTTGCAGTCGTGCTCGGACCGCTCTTCGTCGTGGTCGCCGGGCCCGACGCGCACCCCGCACACAGCAGCAGCGCAGCCGTGGCGATCGTCGCGCACCGGGTGCCACCGACACTCCTGCTCCGACTGCTGCGCTGTGCGCTGCTCATGTCACTGAGACGATGCCAACCGGCCGCACGTTCCATCGAACTGCACGGCAGGTGGCCTGCCCGCGCGGGCCGGTGAGGGTGCGCGTGGCGGCACGCGAGGGTTTCCCCCTCTAGCCGGTAGCGCTTCAGGTTCGTACGGTGACCGCGAGACTCCCGAGTCACGTCCGGATCGCAGAAGCCTACACGGCGGCCTGGCCGGGCTTGTACCGATCACAGTTCGACCTCCGGCCAGGGCTGTTCGGAGCAGTTCACCGCACCGCACGTCAGAGTTCGCCGATAGCGGGCAGAACGTGCCCGGCTCATCGCACCCGCACCCCCGTTCGGGCCGATCGCCGTTTCGGGCAGTTACGGCGTCGGCCTCCGCATCACGCGTGGGGAGAAAAGGCCATGCCCAGAAGAAGGATCAGGCCCACCGCACTGCTGCTGATCACGGCGGCCGTACTCACCGGGGCCGCCGGGGTCATCGGCGCCACCTGGCAGCACCCCGGCGAGCCCGACGAGGAGGAGTCCGAGGCGGTCGTCTTCGCGCCGAACGCCAGCACCGGCAGCTGCGGCGTGGAGCGCTGGTCTGTCAAAACCGGCACCGATGCCGACGCGAGCAAGATCACGCTGCAGTCCACCACCTCGACCAGCATCGCCGCCCTCGGCGCACTGGCCAGACCCGCCAGCCTGCCGGCGGACAACCGGATCACACCGACTGAGACCACCGTCTACCGCCTGGCGGCCACCTTGACCGAGTTCAAACTGGAAGCCGACTCCGACTACCACCTGGTCCTGTCCGACACCTCCGGCAACACCCTGATCGGCGAGATCCCGGACCCCGCCTGCGTCGGCTCCGCCAGCCCCCTGGCCTCCAGCATCACCAAGGCCCGTGCCGAGTTCGACGCCAAGTACACCCCGACCACGTCCTTCAAGTCCGCGAACGTCCCGGTCACCGTGACCGGGGTCGGTTTCTTCGACTTCCTGCACGGGCAGACCGGCGTCGCGCCCAACGGCATCGAACTGCACGCCATCCTCGACGTGCAGTTCGGCAGCGGCGGTCCGACTCCCAGCCCGACGCCGAGCGCAAGTGCTAGCCCGAGTGCCAGTGCGAGTCCGACCGCCAGCGCGTCCGCGGGCAGCTGCACCCCGACCCAGCTGCTGGGCAACCCCGGCTTCGAAACCGGCGCCGCCTCCCCGTGGACCGCCTCCACCGGCGTGATCAGCAACAGCACCAGTGAACCCCCACACGCAGGCTCCTGGGACGCGTGGCTGGACGGCTATGGCTCCACGACCACCGACACCCTCTCCCAGCAGGTCGCCATCCCCTCCGGTTGCACGAGCGCCACCCTCGGGTTCTACCTGCACATCGACACCGCCGAGACCAGCACCGCCACCGCCTACGACACGCTCAAAGTGCAGGTACTCAACGCGTCCGGGACTGTGCTGAGCACGCTGGCCACCTACTCGAACCTGGACCACAACACCGGGTACGCCCAGCACACGTTCAGTCTGTCCGCCTACGCCGGACAGAACGTGACGGTGACGTTCACCGGCGCCGAGGACTCCACCCAGCAGACCTCCTTCGTGCTCGACGACACCTCCCTGGCCACCTCGTAGCCGGCCAGACCCCACAATCGGCGCCACTTCGCCCGCGGCTGTCGCGGGCGAAGTGGCGTTGCACCACCGCACCAGATCCCCGGCCCGCCACAAGCTCCGGCCAGCCGGGGACGTTCCGTAGTTCCTTTCGGGCAACAGTTGTATGAAGGGTTCTGACTTGCTACCCACACCCACACCCACGTCCATCAGAGCGCGCGCGGTGCGCAGGCTGGCGGTGATCGCGGCTCTCGCACTCGCGCCGCTGACCGCCGCCACCCTGCCGGCCGTCGCGGCGACCACCATCACCAACGGCGGCTTCGAGACCGGCAGCCTGTCCGGCTGGACTGCCTCAGGGCCGGCCACCGGGGTAACCACCTCGGGCACGCACTCAGGAACGTACGCCGCGCTGCTGGGATCGAGCTCGCCGACCAACGGCGCCTCCTCCATCGCGCAGTCCTTCACCGCTCCGACCGGCGGGGGCACGCTCTCGTTCTGGTACGACGTGGTGTGCCCCGACACGGTGACCTACGACTGGGCCACCGCCACCCTGGCCGACACCACTGCGGGCACCACCAGCACGCCGCTGGCCAAGACCTGCGTCGCGAACTCCGGATGGAAGCAGATCTCGGCGACGCTGACCGCCGCACACAATTACACCCTGACGCTGACCAGCAAGGACGACAACTACGCGGGCGACCCGACATACACCACGTACGACGACGTCGTGCTGACCCCTGCCTCGACCACCAACGACTTCTCCCTCACGGCCAGCCCCACCTCCGCGTCCGTGACCCCGGGCAACTCCGCCACCTCGACCATCTCGACCACGGTCACCTCAGGGAGCGCGCAGAGCGTCGCCCTGACGGCGACCGGGTTGCCAAGCGGCGCGTCAGTGTCCTTCAACCCGGCTACCGTCACAGCGGGCTCCTCCTCGACACTGACCATCAGCACCTCGGCGAGCACCCCGACCGGCAGCACTGCGATCACGATCACCGGAACCGGGGCCTCGGCCACCCACACCGCCACCTTCACCCTCACCGTCGGCACCTCGGGCGCCATCACCCTGACCACGGTGAGCAGCGACCCGTACACCGACACAGACGCCCAGCACGCCACCGAGGTCGAGCCGGACTCCTTCGCCTACGGCAACACGGTCGTCTCCGCGTTCCAGGTCGGCCGGGTCTACGGCGGCGGCGCCTCCGACCTGGGCTGGGCTACCTCCACCGACGCCGGCGTCACCTGGACCCACGGCTACCTGTCCGGCATCACGGTCAATCAGGGCGGCTCCTACGCGCAGGTCTCCGACGCGGCCGTCGCCTACGATGCCAAGCACGGCGAATGGATGGTCGTCGGCCTGCCGATCGACTCCTCCGGCAACGCCGCAGGCGTCACCGTCAACCGCAGCGCCGACGGGCTGACCTGGGGCAGCGCGACGCACGGGCCCGGCTTCGACGGTCAGGGCTATGACAAGCAGTGGGTCGTGTGCGACGACACCTCTACCAGCCCCTATTACGGGAACTGCTATATCGAGGTCGACATCACCTCCTCCGGCAACGCCGAATCCATGGCGGTGTCCAGCGACGGCGGCGCCACCTGGTCCGCGCTGCGCTCCCCCGCCGACCAGCCCTCCGGCCTGGGCGGCCAGCCGCTGGTGCAGCCCAACGGAACCGTGATCGTCCCGTTCTCCACCAACGGGACCTCGATCCGCTCCTTCACCTCTGCCAACGGCGGCGCCACCTGGGGTAACAGCGTCGCGGTGGCCTCGGTCAGCGCGCACGGCGTGGGCGGCGGGCTGCGCGACGGCGAGGGCCTGCCCTCCGCCGAGATGGACGCGGCCGGGAAGGTGTACGTGGCCTGGCAGGACTGCCGCTTCCGCTCCGGCTGCCCCGCCAACGACATCGTGTACTCGACCTCGACCAACGGCACCACCTGGACGGCGGTGACCCGGATCCCGATCGACGCGACCACCAGCACCGTGGACCACTTCATCCCGGGACTCGGCGTGGACCACGCCACCTCCGGCACCACCGGCAAACTCGGCCTCTACTACTACTTCTACCCGACCGCCAACTGCACCGCGTCCACCTGCCAGATGCAGGTCGGCTACATCTCCTCCGCCAACGCCGGCTCCACCTGGACCGCGCCGCAGACCGTCGCAGGGCCCTTCAGCCTGTCCCGGATCGCGAGCACCAGCCAGGGCACCATGGTCGGGGACTACATCTCCTGCTCCGTGGTCAACGGCAAGGGCGTCGCCCTGTTCGCCGTCGGCAAGACCCCGACCAACGGCCAAGCCTTTGACGAGGCCATGTACACCGTCAGCGGCGGCGGACTGGCCATGCAAGCCGGGAACGTGCCCTCCAGCACCGGCCCGGTCCACCCGCTGGTGCCCTACCCCGGCGCCGGCCAGCCGAAGATCGCCGACTGACCACCCCGCGACATAACAACGCACCCTGAGATGATCAGGCCAGTGCACTGAACGCGGCGCGGCTCCCGGGCAGATCGGCCCGGGAGCCGCGCCTCGACATTTGAATCTGGACTCTGTATCAGTTGCCGATCAACTCACGACAGCAGTCACGATCCGGCCCGGACCTGAATGGTCAGGGTCCACGTGTGTTGGGGCGGCCCGTGCGGGTCACCGGCAAACGGCGCCGTGATGGTGGAGACGGCTGCGGTGCCGGGAGCCAGGGCGCGGCACGTGGCGATCAGTACTCCCTGGTCCGCCGATTTGGAGGTGCACGCGAGGACGGCCGTGTCACTGGTGGTCATGGGCTGCCAGGGCTGGGCCGGGGAAGGCTGCGTCGTGATGGTCACGGTGGCGCCAACGCGCAGGCATACGGGGGCCGGTTGTTCGCCGGTGCGGGCGGTGAATGCGGCCGACGCGTCCGAGCAGCCGGAGGCACCAGACGAGGGAGCGGCCGAGGCGGAGGGCGAACCCGGTCGCGCGGTGCCGGCAGGCTGGGCGGAACCTACGGAACCGGAGTTCTCGCCCGCGCTGGAACTCGCGCCCGAGCCCGAGCCGGTGCTGGCGCAGGAGGCGAGCAGCAGCAGGATCCCGCCGAGGAACAGCGCCCTGAAGCCGAACGGGAGGGACGGCGTGCCGTTCATGGGCGCCTCCGCGGGCTGTGCCCGGGTCTTCGGTGATCGACGAGGTGGCAGGGTTCTGTGGTTGGACGCGGCCGGATTCGGTGGCGTTCCGCCTAACGCACGCCGCGACAGCGAGGGCGGTGGGGACCGGCCCTGCGACCGGTCCCCACCCTTGTTCAGGTGTCACATGGTGCGGTCAGCAGGTGCCGAGCCGTGCGATACGGGTGGACCAGGTGCCGTCGGAGGCGAAGTACTGCTGCGCGGCCACCGCGCAACTGCCGTTGACGTTGGTCGGGTCGATGGCCACCGAGGAGAAGTCCCCGAAGCGCGTCTCCCCCGTGCTCGAACCGTTGACCAGGACCGTGCCGGTGGCGATCAGGTTGGGCACCCCGCCGCCGGGGACGACCGAGTCCACGGTGTCGGAGGTGGCCACGCCGGCGGGGGCGTCGGTGTAGGCCCAGTTGACGTAGATGAAGTTGCCACCGCTCGGGCTGTTGCCGACGCCGACCGAGGGGTTGAAGTCGTCGCTGGTACCACTGCGGTAGGCCAACGCGACGGTCGCGGTGTTGCCGGACAAACTGATCGCCCCGTAGCGCACGCCCGGGAAGGAGCCGATGGCGATGCCGTGCGCGAACCACAGGAAGCTGCCGTCGTTGACCGGCGACCAGTCGATGCGCCCGTCCAGCGGGTCGAGCGTGGTGGTGGTGCCGGGCTGGTTGACCCGCCGGGGCGGGGCGGCGAACGTCGAGCTGATGGTGGCCTGCAGGGTCAGCGTCGCGCCCGCGCCACCGCTGTTGGTCATCCGGTAGAGCCGGTAGCCGGTGCCGGGCACCGCGCCGAGGAAGTAGTCGAACGTGGTGGCGATCATCGGAATGCCGCCGTTGGTGGCGGGCGCCGTCTGGGACGCGGTGGTGAACGCGGTGAAGCTGAAGCCGCCGCCGCTGTAGAGCGCGGACTTCGCGATTGCGAACACGGTGAAGTTCTCGCCGGCGGACGGGGTGAAGTTGCTGGTGGAAAGCAGCATCGCGTTCTGATCCTGGCCCAGGATCGGGTAGTCCAGCAGCGTGCCCGCGGGGAAGGAGCCCCCGGAGACGGTCGGCCGGAAGATCCACCAGCCGCCACACGGGTTGCTGGTCTGGGTCGCCCCGACCCAGAAGGCGGGGGTGGCGGTGCCGGAGGCGGGCACGACGGTCAGCGCGAACAGGTAGCGGTTGTTGACGTTGTCGTACATCACCCGCGGGTCAGCCAGGGTGTCCGCGGTGCCCAGGAAGCTGTTCAGGCTGATACCGCACAGGGCCGCGCCGGTCTTGGAGTACACCTCCAGGCGCGTGTTCACCATCTGCGTGATCTCGTTCACGCCGACCGCGGCGTTCACGTCCGGCGGCTGGCAGCCACACCCGCCCAGTGAAAAGTTCACGCCATCGAAGTTCGACACCACGGCCGGAGCGACCAGAGGCCTGACGCTGTTGCTCACCTTGGACGAGCTGTTGGCCCCGGTGGTGTGCGTACCGGCGGCCGGCACGGGCTTCGACCCGGTGGTGGGCCGCGAGGGCAACGCCGGACGGGCGGCCCGCGCCAGGGCGGCCAACTGAGCGGCGGTCTGCGGTGCCGCCTTGACCTGCGGCGCGGCAGCCAGCGTGCGCACGTTCGCCGCGTGCGCCGTGCCGGTGCCGACACCGGCGTGCGGCGCCAGCGACCCGGCCGCAGTGCTCACGGCGGCCTTGGCCGTGGACGCCTGGGCGCCTTGGACTCCGGCCCCCATCAGAGCGGTGGTGACGGCCAGCAGCACCGCGGTGCCACCCGCGATGCGCCGCCACCTGGAAGGAGTGTGTAAGAGTTTTGATGCAGCCGTTTCCGGCATGGGTCAACCCCCAAGATTGACGATTGTTGACAGGCGCGCTGAGCCGCTGAAAGGTCCCCACCCGAGGCCCAGAGGCAAGCTCCCCCACGCGCACTGCGCAACGTAACAGTGATCTGATAAAGCGGGTAAGGCCCTAAAGGGCAGACGCGAATGCAAGGCTGCCGCGTGCCGTCATGCGCGCAGCTCGCGCCCCGGCACGAATACAGTGCCCGTACCCATGCGACTCACCCACACCATCCACCGCACCTCGGCCAGACAGCTGCTGCACCGGCGCGGCCAAGGCCCGTCCGCGTAGTGCGCCCGACCGCGGTTCGTCGCGCGAGGTCGGCCGTTCCCCACATCACGGGCTCGCCGACTTGACCTTCGAGTCGACACCAAGGTCTACCGTCGCGGCATGAGCACGATGCGGATCTCCCAACTGCCGCAGACCTGCGGCGTTCCCGCGACCACATTGCGCTACTACGAGTCAGCAGGCCTGCTGCCCGCCGAACGCACGCCCTCCGGCTACCGGGTCTACGGGCAGGACGCCGTCGAACGGCTGGCGTTCATCGGCGCCGCCAAACACCTCGGCCTGCCCCTCGACGCCTCGACGATCGACTCCACCGCCCGTTCCTGCTCAGTCCGGTCGACGAACCGCACCCCGCGCAACTCCCGCTGCACCTGCGCCAGCACGCTCCACCGCGTCCACGTGGCGTGCTGCTCCTGCACCGCGACAACCACCCGCCCCGCCAACTCTGGCACGTCCAGATCCGCAATCCGCACCCGCTGCGACACGCTCCTGCCCGCCCGATCCGGCACGACCGCAAGGACCCTGGCCAGCCCGTCCGGCCCGAACTGCTCGCCGAGCGAGGCACGCCAGTCCTCCCGCATCGCCGCCCAGGCGCGCGGCGGCTTCTTGCCCTTGCGCGTGGCCAACGTCGCCTGCTGCGCGAGCTCGTGCGCCGCCGCCAGCGGAGGATCGCGACCGTGCGCGGCACGGTACTCCCGCACCAGTACTTCGTACTCCGCCTTGAGGTCAGCCCGACGCCGGGTGAAGTGAGCGAGCACGTCGAGAGGGAAGCCGCGGATCTCTCGGACCGGTTCGCGCTTGCCCAGCGTGTCCGGCCGTTCGGTGAACTCCACCCCGAGCCGAGCGTGCACCTCGTTCTCCAGCACCGTGTTGTACGACTAAGAAGCAGCCACCGTCACCCGATACAACCCCCGAGCATCCAACGCCCGCCACGTGCCATCCGCCCCGAGCACCTTGCTGCTCACCGCGACATGCGAGTGCAGGTTCGGCTCCCCGAGCCGGTTATCCGCGTGGTCGAACACCGCCGCGATCAGGCCGTGGGTCTCGATCTGCGCCTGCCCCGAGGAGCCGATCCGGGTGTGCGCCGCGTGCTCCTCCAGCTGCCGCAATGCGGCATCCCGAGCCGCGAAGTGCGCCTGCTCGATCGCTTCACGCACCCATCGGCGCGGGTCCAGGCCCCACAGCCGGGAGACCGAGGAGACCGGCGTGAACACCAAGTCGAACCCAGCCACCGCCCGCCGCTGCCGCTGCGCCCCCTCCCGCCGAACCTTCTTCTCCTCCGCCACAGTCGGCCCCCGACCGGCTTCCTCGCGGATCGCCGCAAGCCGCTCCACCACCCGTTGATCGAACGGACCAAGGTCCTCATAGCTGGCGAACGGGCGCCCCAACCCGGCCGCCCGCCGAGCCTGCTCGTTGACCTTCGCCAACTGCTTCTCCCCCATCCCCTCCCGCACGTGCTCACGCCGGTAGTCCGCCATGAGCGCATCGGCGTTCGGATGCAGACCCAGCCCGAACAGCGCCGTCATCTGCTCCTCGGATACCCGCCCTCCGCACTCGATCCGCGACGCCGCGCCCCGCGCAGCGCCCCATATTCAGATTGTCTGCAAAAGGTGTGTTGCTGGCTTCTGGAGCCACTCTGTTCAGGTGGGCTTAGGCCAGTCGTGCCAGTTCATGTCCAGGGCGATCTTCTCGACAGAGATACCCTGAGCCGTTGCCCGACTTCGTCGGGTCCGGCCTTGGTCGGGCTGTTGTCTGCGCTCTGTGGCGTCGGATGGGGCGCCGGCGCCGTTCTAGAAATCGACGAGTTCGACGGTCACGGTCGCGATGTCGCCCGCGCCGAGTCCCTCCGCCTGTCGGATGGCACGCTTGACGGGCAGGACGTAGGTGCCGCGCATGGTGTCCGGGAAGATCGATGTGGCCCAGGTGCTGGTTCCAACCGTGACCCACACCCGCAGCGAACCGAAACCGCGCCTCGGCATGCCGACCAGCTCACGGACGTCCGCGGACTCCTCGGCGGGCAGGCTCACGAAGGTCCAGCTATCGCCACGCCGGGCATCCCAAATCCAGAGTTCCGCATCGAAGATGATGACCACACGCACGAGCATCGAACCCCGCACCGACATTCCTGGTGCCGGAAAACGCGGGTGCCGACGTGCCGTGGTCGCATGATCAGTCGCCAAACTGCGGACAGCTGCTGCCTGCGTGGCGCGTTGGTCTTCCTGGTTCGAGACGTTCAGATCTGGCGGGGATGTTCGCGCTACAGCGGGGGCGAGTAGTTCGTCGAATGGGCGAGGCTGGCCGGGCCGTCGTGCGGGTTCGGGCCGGGGCGGTGTAGAGCAGGCGGCCGAACTGTATCTCGGCGCCATGCGCCTGGAGGGTCAGCGGGCTGCGCGGCCCGTCGCCCGGGACGCCGGCGGTCTGCTGCCAGGCGCGATGCAGCGCCGCCCCGCCTGGCAGAACCAGCGCGCATGCGCCACATGCTTTCCAGGATGCTGATTTGCTCGTAGCATGAAGCTCGCTCGGGCGGCGGGGGTCGGCCGCGCATGCGAGGGGGCTGGTCACGGTGGGTGTGGTATTGCCGAACGAGTTGGTGTGGGTGCTCGGGGCGATCGGGGTGACCTGGCCGAACATCGACGAGGACGAACTGCGGCACGCGGGCGACGAGTTCCGCCAGCTCTCCTCGGACTTGTCCGCGCACAAGTCCGGCGCGATGGCCGAGATCGAGCAGATGCTGGGGGTGAACTCTTCCGAGTCGCTCAAGGTGTTCCAGGCGCTGTGGGAGAAGGTGGTCAAGGGCCATCTGTCCGATCTGGAGGAGGGCCTGGACATCCTGGCGGGGGCGATGGACACCTGCGCGGTCATCGTCGAGGGGATGAAGGTCGCGGCGATCGCGGAGCTGGTCGCGTTCGCCGCGGAGACCGCCGCCGACGCCGCCGCGGCGGTGGCGACGTTCGGGATCGCGGCCGCCGGGGAGGTCGCCCTGGAGATCGCCACCGAGAAGATCGTCAACGGGATCATCCAGCAGGCGATCCAGCAGGTGGAGTACGAGATCAAGCAGGCGCTGCTTGCCCCGGTGATCGACACGCTGGTTTCCGCGGGGCTGAACCTGGGCGAGCAGTTGCTGGGCAACGCCCTGGGCGTGGAGCAGGGCGTGGATCTCGGCGGGGTGATGAACGCCGCTCGCGGGGGCCTCGGCCAGGGGGTGTCCACGATGGGCACACAGCTCGGCTCCATGGCCACCGACCCGCTCGGGCCCGGCGGACTGGGGATTACCAGCCCGAGCACGCCGACGAAGCAGGACATCACCAGCGGGAACCGCGCCGTCGCGGGCCGGGAGGGCTGAGCCGTGGCCGGCCAGGACCCGATCATGTACGACTATCAGGCGCTGCAGACCGCGTTCCAGACCGTCAAGCAGTTCGGTGAGCAAGTGGGCAAGTTGGGCACCTCGCTGACGAAGGTGCACGACGCGCTGGCGGAGCACTGCAGCGGCGACGAGTCGGGGGTCGGGGCAGTCATCGCGGGGGCCGCCAAGGACGTGAGCGGCGCCGCGGGCAAGGTGTTCACCGAGGGCGGCCGGGTGCTCTCGGAAATGGGCACCCGCGGCAAGACCAACGGCCAGCGCACGCAGCACACCGACGAAACCGTCGCCGACGCGTTTCACAGCGTCCACGACAATACCTACGGCGACCGTCCCGGCGTCGGCACGGACGGTTCCTCGTCGCGCGGCGAACCGCGAACCGGCCAGGGCGGCGGGACGGAGCCCGGCGGCCCGGACCCGGTCTCACAGAAGGGCGTCGGCCCGTGCGGCAAGGCCGGCGAGCCGGTCGACGTGGTCGAAGGGCGCCTGGTCGACGCCGACGTCGATGTGGACCTGCCCGGCGTCCTTCCGCTGATCCTGCGCCGCGCGTACTCCTCGGGATACAAGCACGGCAGGCTGTTCGGCCCGGGGTATGCGTCGACTCTGGACATCCGCATCCAGATATCCCGTGACGAGATCTTGTACCTCGACGACGATGCGCGCGTCGTGTCCTTCCCGGTCCCGTCGAGCACCGGCGAGCGGGTTTCCGCCGACACCGGCCCGCGTCTGGTGCTGTCGTGGGACCGGGAGCGGGACGTCGTCACGGTCCTCGACCGGGATCTTCGCACGACGTACGAGTTCGACGGGAGCGCCTCGGGAAGGGCCGAAGGCGGCGGCGCCGAGCGGCCGTTGACAGCGATCTGCGACCGCGCCGGCAATCGCATCGGGATCGACCGGGACCGCGACGGCCTTCCGCTGGAAGTGCGCCACTTCGCCGGTTACCGCGTCGTGGTGGAGACCAGCTACGTCCGAGTCGGCTGGCGCGTGGAGGGGCTGCGGCTGATCGCGGCGCCGTCGGGGCCGGTGCCGGACGGCGGGACCGTGCTGCGGCAGTTCGGCTACGACGCGGGCGGGCGCCTGGCCGAGGTCGCGGATGAGGCCGGAAACGCCACGACGTACACCGTGGACGCGCTGGACCGCGTCACGTCGTGGACGGACCGCTCCGGCTACCGGTTCGGGTACGTATACGACGAGCAGGGCCGCGTCGCACGGACCGAAGGCGACGGCGGGTTCCTCTCCGGTTCCTTCGCATACGACCCCGGGCAGCAGGTCACCGTCTACACCGACAGCCTCGGCGCGAGCACGGAGTACCACTACGACCAGCGCGGCAACATCGTGCGCGAGGTCGATGCGCTCGGCGCCGCCACGGTCAGCGCGTACGACCGGCACGACCTGCTGGTCTCGGTGAAGGACCCGCTCGGCGCCGCCACCGGGTACGAGCGCGACAACCGCGGCGAGGTCACCCGCGTCATCCGCGCCGACGGCACCACGATCGCCTTCGAGGTGGACGAGTACGGAGACATACACTCGATCACCGGCCCGGACGGCGCGCGGTGGGAGTGCCGGTACGACGAACACGGCAATCTGACCGCCGAGATCGATCCGGCCGGCGCGACCACGACCTACGCGTATGCCGAGGACGGCCCGACCGGCGGGATCGGCGGCCGACTGGCGGCGGTGACCGATGTCCTGGGCGCGGTGACCGCCTTCGAGACGGACCGCGCCGGACTGCCGGTCGCGATCACGGATCCGAACGGCGGGGTCTGGCGCACCGAGCGCACCGCGCGCGGCATGGCGACGGCCGTGACCGACCCGCTCGGGAACGCGACGGTCACCTCGTTCGACCCGCGGGATCTGCCGGTGCGCCGGACCGGCCCGGACGGCGCCGCGGAAACCTGGGAGTACGACGATGCGCAGAACCTCGTCGCGCACACGGATGCAGTGGGCAATACCACCCGCTTCGAGTACGGCCCGTTCCGCAAGACGACGGCGCGCACCAGCCCGGACGGGGCGCGGTACACGTTCCACTACGACACCGAGTTGAAGCTCGCGGCGGTCACCAACCCGGGGGACCTGACGTGGTCCTACGCGCGCGACGCGATCGGCCGGATCACCGCGGAGAGCGACTTCAACGGCCGCCGCCTGGAGTACCTGCTCGACGCGGCCGGCCGCGTCGCCCGCCGTGTGAACGGCGCGGGCGAAACCGTGGACATCGAGCGCGACGTGTTCGGCCGCATCGTTGCGCAGCGTACCGCGCAGGGACGCTTGGCGGCGTTCGGCTACGACCCTGCCGGACGCCTCATCAGCGCCCGCAACTCGGCCAGCCTGCTGGAACTCAAGCACGACCGACTCGGGCGCGTCGTGGCCGAAGTGCTCAACGGCCGCGGCGTCGGCTCCGAGTACGACGCGCTGGGACGGCGCGTGAAGCGCACCACCCCCTCGGGCCGCGAGAGCACCTGGGGTTTCGACGCCGCCGGCAACGTCGCGCGCCTGGCCACCCCCGGCGGGCAAGTCGCCTTCGACTACGACGGGGCCGGGCGGGAGACCGCCCGCCGCATCGGGGCGTCTGCCGCGCTGACCCAGGCCTACGACCGGAACGGGCGGCTGATCGCCAGGCAGTTGCTCGCCGCGGACCTGCCGGGGCCGGGGTCCACGGCGCAGGCCGCCTCGTGGCGCACAGTCAGCGCGCAGTCCTGGACGTACCGGGCCGACGGCACGCCCGCAACGGCCGCCGACAGCCGCACCGGCACCCGCCGCTTCTCGCTCGACGCCCGCGGCCGCATCGTCGACGTCACCGCCGAGGGCTGGAGCGAGTCGTACGCCTACGACGCGAACGGCAACCTCCAGCAGGCCTCCGATACACGCCGGCCGGACCAGGAGACGGCCGGCGAGCGCGAGAACGTCGGCACCCTGCAGCGCCGGGCCGGGCGCACCACCTTCGAGTACGACGCCCAGCACCGCGTCGCGGCCCGCACCGTGCGGACGCTGTCCGGGCAGCGCGCGACGACGCGGTTCGGCTATGACCCGTCGGACCGGATGATCCGAGCCGAACTGCCCGACGGCTGCGTCTGGGAGTACTTCTACGACGCCCTCGGCCGCCGGTTCAGCAAACGCCGGCTCGACGCGCAGGGCCGGCCGGTCGAGGAGACCCGGTTCGCCTGGGACGGCATGAACCTCGCCGAGCAGGAGCACGCCAGGCACGACGACCCGCTCGTCACGTACACCGGATGGGACCACCAGCCCGGCACGTTCACGCCGGTCTCCCAGCACCGCCGCCGGTTGCGCCGCGACAGCCCCCAGGACGAGATCGACCACGAGTTCCACGCCATCGTCACCGACCTCGTCGGCGCGCCGGTCGAACTGGTCGACGAGACCGGGCGGATCGCCTGGCACACCTACCGCAGCGTGTGGGGCGCACGGGTCGCCGACGCCGTCGAACCGGGCAGCGACCTGGACTGCCCGCTGCGCTTCCCCGGTCAGTACCACGACGCGGAAACCGGCCTCGACTACAACAACCAGCGGTACTACGACCCCGAGACCGCCCGCTACACGACCGCCGACCCGCTCGGGCTGGCCGCCTCCCCCAACGACTACGCGTACGTCGACAACCCCCTCACCTTGCTCGACCCGCTCGGCCTGACGTGCACGGACGACCCCGGGCAGAAAGTCAGTTACGACGACGAGACCAACCCCCTCGTCAAGGCCGTCCACGACCAGCGAAAGGCCGACGCCAAGGCGAAGGGTCTGACTTACGGGAAGGGCGGGACCTACGGGTCCGCCCGGCTCGACGACGGAACGATCATCACCGGCCGGAGCCGCGGCAAGGGCAGCCGCGGGACACACGCCGAGGAAGACCTCATCAGCCAGGCACAGAACCGCGGAAAGACGATCACGGATATCTACAGCGAGCGGGCCCCGTGCGCCAACAAGTGCCGCGACCTGGTGAAGAATTTCAACTCCTCGTGGTCGTACGAGTGGAACGGAATAGACAAGACAACCACGGAAGACATCCGCGACAACTCGAACAGCCTCCTGAAATCCGCGATCAACAAACTCTTCGGCGGGTAGCGGTAGTACGCTGCGTGTCCGCTGTCTACCGAAGGGACGACCCGCGTGCCCCCCGACGACGATCCTGCCGCCCAGCACCGGCCCGCGTTCGCGGTCGCCCGGATCGCCTCGGCGCCCGACGTTCCCGGCGACGTGGCGGACCGCCTGGCCAGCGACGGCCTGCCCCGGGACGAGACCGGCCACCTGGACGTCTACGACCTCGTCGAGCCGGCCCGGTTCGTCCCGAACCTCGGACAGCGCGGATTCGTCGTCTTCGGCGAGTCCGGGATCGCCGCCCGGCTGTGCGTCGACGCCGCGACCGGAGCGGTCGTGCAGGTCGCCTCCCTGGACGTGCAGGACGCGACGATTTCGCCGGTAAACGCGAACCTGGAATTGTTCCGTGCCTGTATGAAGGCCTTCATCGACCGGTTCCCGTTCTATTCCCTCGATTCCCCGGACAGCGGCCCGGAGGCGCCGGACGCGGTCGGCGCGGAACTGCGACGGCTCTTCGAATCCATCGACCCGGTGGCCGGCGACGGCTTCTGGTTCGATCTCACCTACGACGTGGGCATGGGCGACTGGGCGACCGAGGTCGTACTCGACGATTCCGAGGATTAGATAAAACCATCCCTGAGGCCTGTTGAGGGCGTCAGATGTGGGGCGGCACGCGAGCTGCCTGTTCGCGCAGTTCCCCGAGCCCCGCACGCACAGCGACCTCGTGCGCATCGAGCAAGCCGTCCACCGAGGCCACGGGCCGACCTCGCCGGTGGGCACGCCGAGGACACCGTCGCCAAACGCCCGGCCTCCCACGCGAAACCCGCCGCGCTGCGGAGAGGACGGTGCCCCGAGTCGACCGGTGAAATACAGCGGCAGTGGCGGAGGACTGTGCAGGCAGCCTCACCTCGTGGCAGGCCAGGTAGCACATCCGCGGGACGTCGGAGGCGCGAGCCTCGCCTCACATGCTCACTGTGGGGCCGCACTTCACGACACCGCTCGTCGGCTGGCCAGTTCCCGCCTTAGCATCGGTGGATGCGAGTTGAGCCGTACAGCGTCGTCGTGCCCGATGCGGTTCTGGACGACCTACGAGCGCGCATCCGGCATACCCGATGGCCGGAGGGGGCGCCTGGAGAACCGTGGAGCCAGGGCACTGACCTGGACTACCTGCGTGATCTGCTGGCCTATTGGGCCGAGGGTTTCGATTGGCGGGCGCGGGAGCGTGAGCTGAATCGCTACGAGCACCGGATGGCGGAGGTGGATGGTGTACGCATTCACTTCGTGCACCACCGGGGCGCCGGTGACAGGGTTCCGCTGGTTCTGACCCACGGCTGGCCCAGCACGTTCGTGGAGTTGCTCGCCCTGGTCGACCGTCTCGGGGATCGGTTCGACCTGGTCGTGCCCTCGCTGCCCGGCTACGCATTCTCGCAGCGCCCGCGACGCGTGGGCGTCGACCGGGCGTTCGTCGCCGACCTGTGGCATCAGCTCATGCAAGGACTCGGGTACGAGCGGTACGGCGCGCACGGCGGGGACTTCGGCGCCGGGGTGGCCACGCACATGGCGCTGCAACAACCCGACCGGATGATCGGCATCCACGTGAGCACGGCGGAGATGTGGCCGTACACCGGGCCCGGTGCGCCGCCCCTGTCAACCCAGGAGCAGGCGTACGTCGATCACGTCGCCCGCTGGGAGCAGACCGAGCGCGGATACAGCGCCGTTCAGTCCACCCGGCCGCAAACGCTGGGGTACGGGCTGAACGACTCTCCCGCGGGTCTGGCCGCGTGGGTGCTGGACAAGTGGCGCTCGTGGTCGGACAGCGGCGGCGACCTGGACGCCGCGTTCGGGCGTGACGCCCTGCTGACGATGCTGACCATCTGGTGGGCTTCCGGGTCGATCACCTCGTCGATGCGCGACTACTACGACAACCGCTGGCACTCAACGGCGCTCGGGCCGGATGACGTGGTGCGGGTGCCGGCTGCGGTAGCGGTGTTCGCCAACGAATTCGTGCCCGAAGGAGAACCCCCGCGCTCCTGGTTCGAGCGGCTCTACCAGGTGCAGCGCTGGACGGTCTTCCCCCGCGGGGGCCACTTCGCAGCGGCCGAAGAGCCGGATTTACTCGCCGGCGATATCGCCGACTTCTTCGCCGAGCGCCGATAAGATACCCCCGGCAACGACGAACCGTCCGGCGTCGCACATCAGCTGTGCCGCTACTAAACTCGCAAAACCTCTACCATAGATTTACTGTGGTGAACATAGCATGACGAACCGGAGCACCATCGCGGGTACAGGCGTTGGCCAAAGCTGCAAACGCAGTGGCGCGACGCGATGCGGAGCGCATCGCGCGGGAAGAGGCGGTGCAGGCCGCGCTGGCGGAGTTCTTCCAGGCCCAGGGCCAGGTCGAGCGGATCCACGCAGACGCCGAACAGGCTGCGGCACCGTTCGACGCGGCGATGCGCGAGGCGGTACGCGCTCTGGACCAGCTCGGTGAGACCCGCACCGGTATCGCCGAGTTGACCGGCGTGCCACTGACACGACTGCGCGAGTACCTGGCCGAGAATGCCGCGCCCTGCTCGCCTGACCAGGCAGCGCCTGCGTAGGCGACCGGCCACGGCCAGGCAGCAAGTAGTCGGCCAAGCCCAGAACGCGAAACCAGCGGCTCACGGATGAGCTGACCAGTTCCGGTCGTCGATCGACCAGCCCATGCCCTGCGTGAGCCTCGACGCGACCTGGCCTGAGGTCGACCGACCCACCACGACACCGCCGTGATCTGACCGGGAAATCGTACGGCGCCGACCATCTGACAGCGTGAATGCGGTGCCCACAGTCGCGTGGCCGAGAGCGAAGCCGAGCAGAGTTCGCATGGTCGCGTAGATCCGGGAAGTGGAGCGGCCTCACCTCATAGCGGACGCTCCACTTCCGGTTTCACCGTGCGCCGCTTCAGTCGACGTGCGACCCGAGGCAAGACGCCGACACCGTATCGGCCGGGCCGGCCATTTCGAGCCGGGTAAGCGCCTGCACCACATAGCGCCTGGCCGCACCACGAGAGAGCGGAACGGGAAGTGACGCAGCGGCCTGGTACGCGGCGGCATTGCGCTCGCGCTCGTCACCGGAGAACAGGCGCACATCCCCGCAGCGCACCTGCCGCGCCAAAGCGGCCTCGAAGGCGAGACGCTTCACTCCCAGCCCTCGTGCCCGACGCCGACGTCCATCGCGACACGCGGCGTCCGCTGCGTCGGCAACGCTTCCATCCTGCGCCACTCCCTCGACGCCTTCCGCTGCAACGAGGAGCGGAGCAGCACCGTCAGCATCGGCAGTCTCCAGCGCCGTCAGCTCCTCCTCCGCAAGGCGGCGCAAGCCGCTGCGTCGTACGCGCCACATCAGTGAGGGGAAGTTGACCCACAAGGCGAGCGTGCGCCACAGGGTGCGCCGCTGCCCATCCGCGATCAGCAGGCTGCGCAGGTTGGCCAGCAGGTGCTCCAGAAAGACCGCATACATCACCGGCGGCACCGCGGCTACCAGATACCCACCGAGAGTACGCGACGGGGCCTGCAGCGAATTCATCGTCACACTCGCCGCGATGCAACCAAGCAGCGACGCGCGCGTGGCCAACCCGGGCCGTGCGCGCAACGTCTCGTAAAGCCGCAGCAGGGAGACCGCCGCGGTGCCTGCGTCCAGCAGCAGCGCCCAGACCCGGGCCGGGGCTTGTCCCTGAGCTGTGGACACCGGTTGTTATGCGGCTGTGGCTAGGTTAGTGGATCGGTGTTCGTAGTCGATGGGGCTGCGGTAGCCCAGGGCGCAGTGCAGTCGGCGGGTGTTGTGGCGGGTGATCCATCGGAAGACGGCCAGGCGGGCGGCGCGGGCTCCGGGCCGGCGTTTGGCGCCTTGCAGGGTCTCGCGTTTGAGGGTGGCGTTGAAGGCCTCTGCGGCGGCGTTGTCGGCGCTGGTGCCCACCGCGCCGCGCGAGCGGGTCACTCCGAGAGTGTCGCAGAGTTCGGCGAACTGCTTGGAGGCGTACTGCTTGGGTTCAAGGGGTTGTTGCAACACCGGGTTCTTGGATCAACAGTAGCTGTTGGTTGAGGGCTTCGGCCGGTGTCTTCCAGCCGAGGGTTTTGCGGGGTCTGCTGTTGAGGGCTGCCGCGACGGCTTCGATCTCAATGCTCGTCCATCGCGAGAGGTCTGTTCCCTTCGGGAAATACTGGCGCAGCAACCCGTTCGTGTTCTCATTCGTACCGCGTTGCCAGGGACTGTGCGGGTCGGCGAAGTAGACGCGCAGGCCGGTGTCGATCGTCAGCTGGGCGTGCTGCGAGAGTTCTTTGCCGCGGTCCCACGTCAAGGACCGGCGCAGCTGGTCGGGCAGGGTCGTGATGCGGGAGGCGATCGCGTTCCTCATGGCCTCGGCGCCGTAGCCGGCCAGCGCGGGCCCGTTGTGCACCCTGGGCTCGAGGCCGTAGCCGGCCATGCGCGGCAGGTGTAGCAGCATGGTGAATCGGGTGGTGCGCTCCACCAGCGTGCCGATCGCCGACCGATTGGTCCCGATGATCAGATCGCCCTCCCGGTGTCCCGGGATCGCGCGGTCTTCGAGCTCTGCCGGCCGCTGGCTGATCATGACCTCGGTGGTGACGTGGCCGCTGGCACGCTGGCACGCTGGCGTGCGCGGGCACGCGGGATGCGCAGGGCGCGGCCGGTGCGCAGGCAGGCCACCACCTCCCGCTGCAAAGCGCCGCGGCCCTGAATATAGAGGGCCTGGTAGATCGCTTCGTGCGAGATGCGCATGGACTGATCATCCGGGAAGTCGATCGGCAACCGGTGCGCGATCTGCGCCGGGCTCCACGCGCTGGCCCAGCGCCGGTCCACCCGGCGCGGCTTGTTGCGCCCCGTCCAGCGCGGCGCGCTCGGGCCGGGCACGAGCGTCCCGTCCGGCCTGCGCAACTGTCCGGCGAGCCGGTCCTGGACGTACCGGTGCAGGGGCTCGTTCGCGGCCAGTTTCGTCGTCTTCGCTCGCCGAGAGCGACGCTCGGCATGCCACTGCGCCGTCGATGCCCGGTACTCCAGGTAATAGGAACGCGTCGAGGCGTTACGCCGCACCTCGCGTGAGACCGTGGAGGGCGAGCGTCCCAGTCGTCTGGCGATCTCTCGAATACCCACGCCCCGGGCGCGCCAGAGCGCGATGTCCTCGCGCTGCGCGAAGGACAGGTAGCGTCCCGACGTGGATACCGGCAGTTGCGGATTCACGCCGCCAGCGTGAGGAAACCATCGAAAACCCACCGCCTGGGATACGCCAACCGTGGCGGCCGCATCCTCGGAACTCACCCCGCCGGCGATCGCCGCCCAGAACCGGACCCGATCCGCCCGCCACGCCACCGTGGGCCGCCCCGGCGACGGAATCTGGCCCCGATATCGACGAACCGCCCGCTGCCGCGGACCAACACCCATCGTTCCCACCTCCACGATCGAGGCGTTGCGACCACCGATTGAATCCGCCTTGCGCTCCGCGGTCGGTGTGCATGATCGCGTTGCCGGCTACGAGCCCGCTGGCGTGCGCTGCCGTGATCGCGTCGATGGCCAGTTGCGCTCGCATGTGCGGTGCGATCGCGTATCCGATCAGCTCTTTGCTGCACAGGTCCAGGACGGTCGCGAGGTAGAGCCAGCCCTCGCCGGTCGGGAAGCAGCTGATGTCCCCGGTCAACTTCAAGCCGGGCATCGGCGCGGTGAACTGCCGCCGGATCAGGTCCGGGATCACCGCCGCGTCCTTGTCCGGCTTGGTGAGGTTCCGGCGTCTGCGCCGTGTGATCGCCGAGATGCCGTTGGTCTGCATCAGCCTGGTCACCACGCGCCGGCCGATCTCGATGCCCTGGCGCTTGAGTTCTCGGGTGATGCGCTGCGCCCCGTAGGCTGGATGCGTTGTGTGGATCTCCACGATCCGCGAGGTCAGCTCCTGCTCGTCGTAGGCGCGCTCGTTCCGGCGAACTCGGGCGCGGGCCCAACCGTAGAAGCTGCCTCGGTCCGTGACCGTAACGCGGCATAGCCGCTTTACGCTGAACCGATCGCGGAGCCGGTCGATGAACGCGAAGCGCTTACGCGCGGGAGCGCGATGGATCAGCGGCTGCGCGGCCTCGCGCAGAATCTCGTTCTCAACGCGCAGCTGCTGGATCTCGCGCCGGTGACGGCGGACCTCGCTGCGCATGTGCGCGATGACGGCTTCAAGTTCCCGGCGACTGGGACGGCATGCAGGCATGAACGATAACGCTGCCGTGTCTCGACCGACATAGGGCACGAAGTTGTCGAATCGTTCCTCAGCGAGGGTGTGACAACGGCGTCAATGACTGTACACCAATCACGACAACCACCTTGCTTGTACGGGGGTGGTGAAAAGCGCGTGAACGCCAGTTGGCTCTCTTCACCCGTCTCGCTCATCAGGCTGGCATGGGCAATGAACGGTCGGTGGTCGTTTCGGACTGGGCCGCGACGATTGCAGGTATGGGGAGCGGGGGCGGTGGATGCTGCGATCCACTTCGCGGCAGTGCCGCCGAGAACGTCACGTGCCCGGATCTGGTCGGATCCGGGCACGCGGTTCAATGAGTCAATCAGGGGTTTGTCAGGTCGCGCTCGCGGTGATCGCGACGAACGAGCCGGTTCCGATGAGTTCGGCGTCGTAGGTGTAGGTGTAGAGCTGGCTCAGGTTCATCGTGTGGGTCACGTTGTTCGCCGGGTCCCAGATGTTGAACTGCCGCATGTCGAACGGCACGCCGTCCGCGAGCTGGTTGTCCTGGCCGCCATATCCATAGATGAGGATGTAGTGCCGCAGGACCGTCCCGGAGGAGATGTTCCAGCTCGCTGGCAGGTACGACGGGTTGACCAGCAGGATCACCGGTTTGCCGTCGTCAAGCGACTGCTTGATGGCTTGTAGGCCCATGAGTTCGGGCAGTCCCTCGTTGGCGAAGAAGTCCGCCGAGTACTTGTAGTTCGTCCCGATTCGCGAGTTGAGCGAGGCCGGGATGTTGGTGGGCAGTGTGAAGTCGTACGAGGTGGTCTGTTCCTCGGCCGCCAGCGTGTCCATGGACGGCGCGGACGCTCCCATGGTCAGCAGCGCCGCCTGGGTGGCGGCGGGACCGCAGTAGTCGTACGCGGTCTGCTGGTTGCCGATCACCCACATGGACTGCACGTGCTGGGTGTAGAGCGGCGAGCCGTTCACCGTGATCGCCGCGTCCGCGGAGTAGTTCCTGTCCTCCTCCGCCCACCATTGGGTCGAGCAGGTCCTCTCCCCCGAGTCGTAGACGGTCAGGCAGTGCGCGGTGATCGAAGCCGTGCCGATCGTCATCGTGATCGACGCGTTGAAGTTCTCCGCGGCGTTGGGGGTCGCGACCACCAGGGCGCGGATCTTGTCCGAGGAGTTGATCTGCAGGCAGAGCTTGTACTCCGGGTAGTCCGGGCCGGAGGTGTTGGTCGAGCATACCGGCGTCTGCTTGGCCTGGTCGGCCGAGCTGTTCTGGCTCGGGTCGGCCTCGTAGCCCCACTGGGTGTCACCCGAGTCGTTGACCGGCGAGACGACGGCGAAGATCGGTCCGTCGCCCGGGTGGACGGTCGCCGCGTCGCTCGGCAGGTACGGGCCGACCTCGGTCACCGCATTGTGGAAGTTCCCTTCGACGGTGGTGATCTCCCCGCCGGGCTCGACGTCCACGACCACGCCGACGTGGTTGCTCGCGCTGGGACCGGAGCCGAAGAGCACGAGGTCGCCGGGGCGGATGTTGCTGGTGGAGCGCAGCGTGCCGTTCTTCAGTCCCCACCAGTAGAAGTCGCCGCTGTAGGGCAGGGACACGTTGATGCCGGCCTGACGCCAAGCCCAACTTGCGAAGATCGAGCACCAGGGAGAGCCGCAGTTGACGCCGCTGGTGCCGTAGGGATTGCAGTTATCGCCCCACTCGTGCATGCCCAGCTGAGAGGTGGCCGCGTTGACGATCTTGTCGCGGATCAGGGAGGAGGCGATGCTGCCCGCCGTCGGGGTCGAGGGCACCGTGGGATTGCCGGAGCCGCCGGTCGGCTTCGGGTCGCTGTCGCATCGGGTCATGAAGATGTCGGTGTACCCGGTCTTGACATAGTAGTCGGCCACCCAGACGCCGTCGCTGGTCTTGTCCCACACGGCCGAGCCACCGTAGTTGAACGCGCCATACGCCTGACAGACCACGGTGATGTAGCTGCCGCCCGCGTACATGTTGTTGACGTACGAGGACGTCAGGCTCTTCGCGGAATACCCGTTGAGCGTGGTCTCGACCAGGTACTTGCCCCCGGAACCCCCGGACGGCGAGTCGCTGTCGCACCGGCTCATCACGAACGTGCTCGATCCGGTGTGGACGTAGTAGTCGGCGACCCAGTAGCCCTCCGCCGTCCGGTCCCAGATCGCGTCACCGCCATAGTTGTACTGGCCGTACGCCTGGCACATGACCGTGATGTCGGTGCCCTCCATGTACGCGTTGTTGACTGACGAGGACGTCAGGCTTTTGGCGGAGTACCCGTTCAGATCGACCGCGGCGGTATAGCGTTGTCCGCCGTTGAGGTTCGTCGTGCTGGTTCCGCTGATTCCGAGCGTGGAGCACACCGGCATGCCCGACACCATGCCGCTCGTGCCGGTCTTCACATACGTGTCGGGAATCCAGTATCCGTCGGCCGTGTAGTCCCAGACCGTGTCGCTGTTGACCGCCGGACCGGTGTCCTGGCATTTGATGAACACCTGCGATCCGGCCAGGTACGCGTTGTACTTGATCCGGTCGTTGACATTCATGCTCCCTCGGCCGTCGATGTCAACCTCGGCGGGGTACGAGGCCTGGATCGAGCCGACCTTGGAGCGGCCGTCGATGCCGAGCGAAAGGCAGCGCGGGATGCCGCTGACGAAACCGCTCGTGCCGGTCTTGATATAGGCGTCCGGCTCCCAGTACTTGTCTGTCGTGTAGTCCCAGATCGTGCTCCCGCCGTACGACGGGCCCGTGTCCTGACAGGTCAGGTACAGGGTCTGACCGGTGACATAGGCGTTGGTCTTGATCCGATCGTTCGGATCCATGCTGCCACGGCCGTCGATCGTGGTCGTCGCCGTGTAAGGGCCGTATGCCGGCAGAACCGGAGTCATGGCGCTGGCGGTGACCGGGGTGAGGGTGATGAGCGCCACGGCGAGAGCGGAGATGGTCGCAGCGGCACGGCGCAACCTCCCTATGCGTATCAAGTTGGGTAGCTCCTTGGAGTCGTGAGGAGACAGCCGTGCCGAACGGTGCGGAGGGACAGCGTCAACCGGTTCGGCGCGGCGGCGCCGACGCCACGATGGGAGGCCGCGCCGACGCGCGGAGCCCAACGCCGATTGAAGATCGGCGGGGTCTCTGGCGACGGTGGTGGACCGGTTGTATGGGTACTTCGATGTCGCCGGGTGAAGGTGTCATGTCGTTTCACACCTCCTCACCTTGTGCCGCCATTGACATGGTCTGCTGCCAGGCAGTCCGCGACCGGACCGGCGTCTTGCGGCCGAGTCGCGGAGCGCGTGCGCCGCTCGTTGTACGCCGTGATCCAGCTCTCGACACCGTGGCGAGAGGCCGGTCGCGGAGTCAGCACAATTGTTAATAGATATATAATTATGTAGCCATAGATATAAGTTCCGGCCGGGCTTGTTGGACCGTGGCCGGGGGCTGGTAGCCGAGCAAGGAGTGAAGCCGACCCTGGTTGTGATCGATGATTCAGTGCTCGACGTCGCGATGAGTTGTGGCGCGGTCGCGCCACGACGTGACGCCGATCTCCGCCTTGGGGGTGGGAAAGTATGATTCGGCCGCTGCGCCCTCGAGACACGATCGGGTCCGCTGTCGGCGGCCGGGCCGCCGACAGCTGCGACGCAATCCCCTTCGCCGCTTAGTTGTAGTAGGTGACGCAGCCGTGCTTGCTGCTGTCGCTGCCGCCGACGGTGTCGCTGGCCCAGACCGCCTTGCTGACGGAGTTGTAGACCACGAGGTTGCCGTCGTCTTGCACCTCGAAGAAGCCGCCGAGCGCCAAGCTGCCACTGGATTGCCCGAAGGTGCCGTTCGTCCATGCGCCGATCCCGCAATACCAAGAACCGTTCTTGACAAGCATCAGCGCGCCCATCGACCCGGAGAAGTCGACCTCGTCGACCCCGCTACCGTTGGTGCCGCTGGCCCAGATGGCTATGCCGGAGAAGTTGTAGAGCACGAGATTGCCGTCGCACTGGAAGACCAGATGCGTGGATCCTGTCCAGACGTTGTGGCCGCACGACCAGTTGGGAGTGCTTCCACTGAAGTAGAATCGCGATCCCGTGCCCACCGCCGCGAAAGACGGGGCACCACTGGCAAGGACCATGGTCATGGCCGCGCCTATGGTCACGGCAAGTGTAGCGATCCGGCGCAGCCGGCGATGCCATCGCGGCCTGGCGACGGCTCCCATGACGAGCGCCGGGTCGGCGGCGGAAAGCTCGGGCCTCGCGCCGGAGGATTCAGCAACTCCTGCTTGTCGAACCATGATCTTCCTCCAAGGTTATGGTGATCCGATCAGGAGCCGGAGTAGACACGCAGCGTCGCAGTCGACACTTCGAGCGAAAGCCACCACCGTGGCGCTCACGTTCGCAGCCCCCGTCGCATGACGAGTTTGGGGCCGTCGCGGGGGTTCGATCAATGGTGTCCCGCATGTATGGGACAGAGGTGGGACAACACCGCGAGCGGGGCGCGAGCCCAGGTAGCATCCGCGCACGGCACGAGGCGGGCCGCCGGAAAGTAGAGTCGAGGCGCGGGGGATCGCAATGGCTGCTCCGCATCGGACTGCCATCTCCGCAGCAACGCTCCTGATCGCCCGACTCAATAATTTGCGATCGATGACGGGGATGAGCCTGCGAGAGCTGCAAGGCCACACCCATTCGAGTGACTCTTCGTAGTCTCGCTACTTCTCCGGACGTACCACGCCGCCCATGGTCTGTGGTTGAAGCGCTGTGCGCGCTGGCCGGACTGGACTCGGCGAAGTTGCGTCCGCTGTGGCAGGCGGCGACCGGTTCGGGGGCGATCGTCGAGGCCGCACGGTCCGGGCAGGGCGCTCCGGTCGGCTCGACGCCGCGGCAGCTGCCCGCGGCGCCACGCTTCGTCGGCCGTGCGGACGAGGGTGCCGCGATGTTCCAGTCGCTGGCAACGCGGGACGCAGCCGTCTTCGTCATCGTCGGCCCCGGCGGCATCGGCAAGACGACGTCGGCCCTCGCCTGGGGACATCAGATGGCTGACGCCGTCCCGGACGGCCAGTTGTACGTCGACCTGCGCGGCTTCGACCGCGACGGCATTCCGGCCCGGCCTCAGGACGTCGTGACGGGATTCCTGCGCGCGCTCGGCGTCCCCGCCCGGCGCATCCCCCTGGCGTTCGCGGACCAGACGGCCCTGTACCGCAGCGCAGTTGCCGACAAGCGGCTTCTAGTCGTCCTGGACAATGCCGTCGACAGCGAACAGGCCAGAGGACCGATTCCTGGCGGCGGCGCGAGTACCACCGTTGTGACTAGCAGAAACAACCTGGCTGGACTCGTCGCTGTCGAGCACGCGGCGCTGGAACTCCTGGCCGCCGCCTGCGCCGGGCTGTCGGGGCACATCAATCCGCCTTTGGGACTGGCGGCGGCGGGTGTGATCGTAGAGGTTGCGCTCGCAGGGCCCTGCGTCCTTGCCGGGCCGCTTCGGCGGGGCGCTGACCTGGTGTGGGAAGTCTCGGGCCAGGCCGGTGTAGCCGGAGTCGACCTCGGCTTTCACCCTCGGATGCAGCCGGAGCTGTTCCTCGATACCTTCGGTGCGCACCTGGGTGACATCATGCATCCGCCCCGAGCGGATCGCTCCGAGCCACAGCAGCCGACCCTGCCCGTCGCTGATCATCGTGGCTTTCTCGGTGTTCTGCTTCTTCTTGCCCGACACGAACGCCTTGCGGCCGGGCCGGTTGGCCTGCGGTCGACGCACGGGCACCTCGGTGCCATCGATCCGCAGTGCGATCCCCTCTGCCTCGGTGTAGGCGAACACGTCGGCCAGGGTCTTGAGGCGCACCCCGGGCCGGTCCGGGGCGGCGAACCCGCGTTCGGCTAGCAGCGGCCGCACCTCGCCGACGGCCCGGTCGATCGTGCAGGACGAGGTCCCGAACAAAACGGCCAGCACCTTGTGTGACAGCGCCCAACGCAGCGCCACCAAGGTCACCAGCACCCGGTCGACGAGCACCAGCTGATGGCCCGGGCCTGCCCCGGCCGCCCGCAGCCGGGCATGTCCACGACGCTCGCCCAGCCCAGCCTCGCGTCGGGCCTGCCACGGCCCAGCCAACTCGGCGATCAAGGCACCCAAGTGTTCCTTCGAGATCCCGCACAACGCAGAATCAGAACAGGCCGCGCGGGCCCAACTCGACTTCACACTCAGATGATCCCGCGCGGCTGTTCGAATCCTGATACCGGCCGGGGTCCATCCGCCAAGCGCTGACCTGCCGGTCGGGAGTCGCCCCTACTGCGGCTGCGACGGCGGGACGGCTCGGCGCTGTGCAGAGGCGCGGGACACCAGCGATCGAGTCGCGAACACGACGGTCGCGACGGCGGCGAGCATCCCGACCAGCAACACCGTCGTCATGCCAGGACCGGTCCACCCACGCAGGCTTGCCGCGCCGCGGCTGGTGAACATGACGCCCATACACAGCAACATCGGCAACTGACCACCACCCGTACCACGCCTCGCGCTCCCCGGCCGGCGGCGCAGCACGAAGAACACGGCGGCCTCGACAAGCAGCGCAATACCCAAAGCCAGACCGAACCAGGCGAAGCCCGTTGAGAACATGCTCGCCATGATTAGGCCGTCATTGCTGGGAGCACAAGACCAGCTGCAGAACTATCGCGCGGCTACTCGTTAGGGATCGCAGATATTTAACACGCTTGTTTGATCTCTGCTTGTGGTGCGGTGTCGCTGTCGAGGAAGGCGGTGAGGTCGTTCGGTGCCGGGAACCGGGCGGTGGACGGGATGATGACGTATCCGTGCTGCTCCAGCAGGGGGCGGGTTTCGTTCACGGCTCTGGTGACGGTGCCGCTGTCGACCGCGAACAACTGGCCGAGGACCGCGTGAGTGCAGAGCTTGCGCAGGTAGAGCACGGTGGCCAGGACGCGGTCGGCCGGGGTGAGCTTGTCCTTCGGCCCGGCGCCGGCGGCGCGGCGGCGTTCGGTGCCGCGCCGAGCCTGGCGGGCTCGCTCGCGCTTCCACGCCCGGGTGCGGTAGCCGTTGGAGCCGCCGGCGTCGGCGGTGATCAGCAGGCGTGTCGCATGCGGATAGTCGCCAGCGCCGACCGACTGCCACCAGCGGCGGATCGAGGCGACTGCGAACGCGGCGGTGTCGTGGTCGGTACCGACGTTGACCCAGCCGGTGTTCGCCGCCAGATCGTAGACCCCGTACGGGATGGCCTTGCCCAGCTCCCGATCCAGGAAGTCGTGGGTGTCGACCTTCACCCGCGCCCCGGCGCGCTGCCATTGGCGCCCGGCGTTCTTGAACTGCCCGACCAGCTCCTTCTTCTTGGCATCCACACTGACCACCGGGTCTCCGGCCTCTTGGTAGCCCTTGGCCTGTTCGTTGATGTAGAGGAACTGTGCGTCCCGGTCGGGATGCTGCCTGCCCTCCAGTACCTTGGCGTTGCCCTGCAGGCTGAAGCCCTGCGCCCGCAGCAGGTCCCCGACGCTGTCCGCGCCGATCCGATGCCCGGCCCGCGACAGCTGTCCGGCCAGGTTCCTCGTCGACTTCGTGGTCCACCGCAACGGCGAGGTCGGATCGCCGCGCATGTCCGGCTCCACCAGCGCCAGCAACGCCGGGACCAGCCCCGGATCCGTCTGGGCCGCCGGCTTGCGGCCACCGCCGACACGCCGGACCCGGCCCAGCGCATCCGCGCCGCGCTCCAACTCCGCGACACCGTCGGAGACCGTGCCCTCGCGCATGCCTGCCGCCCGGGCCACGGCCCTGATCCCGCCGTGACCCAGCGAACGGGCCTCGGCCCCGGCAAGCAGGCGCCGCTGGCGCTCGTCCAGATGCGGAAAGATCGCCTGGAACTTCGACGCCAGCACCGCCGCCACATCCTCATCGACCGCCATAGCACACCATCGTGCCCTGATAACGGAACCGACGGGTAGTTTCTCTGCGATCCCTTAGGCCCAGAGCGCTCGGCCTGCCGGCGCGCGACCAGGTCGCGGTGCCAGCGCAGCACGGTGTCCGGTTTGACGATCAGGTGCAGGTGCGTGAGCGCGCGCCTGGGCAGCCGGTGTAGCAGCGCCGCCAACAGCGCGCGATCGCTTCCGGTGAGTCTCGCCCGCTGCGGGCCGAGCTGCCGCTGCGAGAGCGCGAGCTGACGGCGCAGGGCCAGGATCTCCGCGTCCTTGTCCCGATTGCTCATCGGCAGCAGCCGCAGCAGCGCAAAAGCGTTCGCCACACCGAGATGAGCCAGTCGAAGCACGACTGATCACCATGGCACGGCGCTGGCCGGCCATCCGCGAGTTCTACAGACCGCTACCGCGCGCAACACCGGCCCGACCCCAACACGGGCTCTGACCAGGACGGATGAGGTTATCGGCAAGGGCCGCGTCGAGACTCTCCGTCGGCGCGGCGGAGACGTTCCTGTCGGCGGTCGGCTTCGGCCGGTGTCGTCGGCTTGGAGCGGGTCCGTCGGAGTCGGGGCGCGGGATGCTTCTCAGCCCGGTCATGCCCGTCCGAGCGCGGCCAGCCGTCCGGGGAGATCATCGGCCGCGGGGCGGCCGATGCGGTCGAACACCTCTGAGGCAGAGATCCACGCGGCGCGCGCCGACGCCGTTTCACCGGCCGCCGCGTGGGCATCGCCCAGGTGGGTGAGTGCCAGGGCCTTCTCATACTCGTCGCCCACCGCTTCGAAGAGTTTCACGGCGGCGGTGTAGCAGGTTATGGCTTGGGCGTTGTCGCCGAGCTCCGCGTGGAGGAAGCCCAGGCTGTCGTAGTTGTGCGCCGCGCCTTCGCGGAAGCCTGTCTCGTGGAGGAGCTGGCCGGCTTGAGTGAGGTATCCGAGAGCGTGGCTGCGCCGTCCCATGCGGCTCAGGGTCCAGCCGATGCTGCTCAGGACGGTGCCTTCGCCGAAGGGGAAGCCGGCCGACCGGTAGCAGTCCAGCGCTTTGTGCAGGTAGTCGAGGGCCTGCGGGTGGTCGTCCCGGCGGTCGGAGGCCTTTGCCAGGTTCTCGTAGGTGGTTCCGAGTCCTTTGACGTCCCCGGCCCGCTCGTGGAGCTCGGCGGCGCGCCGCAGGTGGGCCAGTGCTTCGTCTGCTTCGCCGGGATTCGAGAGGCGGTCCAGCTGCCGACCGAGTCGGCGGTGCAGCTCGGCCTGGGTCACCAGGTCGGACAGGTTGTCCGCCGACGCCAGCGCCTCGCGCATGATCTCCACGGCTTCCTCCCACCGGCCAGCGTGACTGAGGAAGGGGGACTGGAACATACTCAGCCGGCATGCCTGCTCGTGCAGGCCCTCCATGGCCGCCGCGCGCGCTGCCGCGGCCAGGACCAGCCGCTCGGCGGTAAACCACGCGAGCGCGCTCTTGGTGTCCTCGAAAGCCGGGGTTTGGACGCCCGTCGCGGCCGGGGTGTGCTGTACGACGTCATGGTACGGAAAGAGCATGGCGTCGGCGGCGACAGCGGCGTGGGCGTAGTGGTCCAGCAGGCGCTGAAGCGCCTCGTGGGCTTCGGTCGGCGTGGCCGTGGCGAGGAGTTCGGCGGCGAAGGACCGCAGCAGGCTGTGCATCGTGAAGCGCCGCGGAACATGTTCGACCGCCAGGTGGGCGTCGACCAGGTCGGCGACGACAGCCTCGGCGTCGGGCAGCGGTAGCCCGGCCAGGCCGGCGGCAGCCGCCAGGCTAATATCAGGGCCCGGATACACGCCGAGGAGCCGGAACAGGTGGGCCGCCTCAGGTGCGAGTTGCCGGTAGGACCAGGAGAAGACGGCGCGGACGTCGCTGGCCGCGTCGCCGGCGGCCAGTTCGCCGAGCGCCTGCCGAGGCCGCGACGGTGCCACGCCGGGCAGGCCGCCGACCCGGGTGCCCAAGCGTGCCGCGGCGACGACCAGGGCGAGCGGCAGCCCGGCGCAGATCTCGAGGAATCCGGCGACGGCCTCGCCGTCCGCGGCGGCTCGCGCGGCACCGAGCCGACCGGTGAGCAGCTCCCTGGCTTCGGCCGGCGGCAGCGGCTCGACGGCGATCCGCCGTACGCCTCGGCCGGTGAGGAGCTCGGGGAGCTCACGCCGGCTGGTGAGCAGGATTCTGACGTGCCCGGTTCCGGTCAGCAGCGGACGCACCTGATCGGCGTCGCGGACGTTGTCGAAGACAAGGAGCAGTCGTTTGCCGGACAGCAGCTCGCGGTATCGGGCACGCCGGTCCTCGGTGTCCGGCGGCATCCGGTCGGCTGGGACGCCGAGCGCTTCGAGCAGCGTGTGGAGCGCGGCTCCGGCGCTCAGCGGCCGTTCACCGGGGCCGAACCCGCGGAAATCGAGGTACACCTGTCCGTCGGGGAACTCGTGCTCCGTACGGTTCGCCCAGGTCAGCGCCAACATCGTTTTGCCCACGCCGGGTGCTCCCACCAGGAGTGCGACATCCGTCGCCCGGTGCGCGGTGTCGCCTGCGGTCAGCAGGGCCGCAAGTTCGGCGAGTTGGGCCTGTCTGCCGACGAAATGCCGGGGCGGGAGCGGGACTTGTCGGGGCACCGGCCATGACGGCTCCGGGGGCGATGGCGCCGCCACCCCGTTCGGCGCAGCCGGAGCGGACATCGGAGCCGGGAGCTGAATGCTCTGCCTGTCTCGGGTCAAGGGCGTCCCCGCCATCGCGGCCGGCGGATCCCCGCGGCTCATCCGCCGCGCCAGGTCCGTCAACGCGCCTGACGGGTCCACCCCCAGCTCGTCGCGCAGTCTGCTGCGGAACCGCCGATACGCGGCGAGCGCCTCATCGGTCCGGCCGGCGCCGTGCAGCGCGATCAGGAGTCTTTCGTAAAGCGGTTCGCGCAGCGGATGGGTAAGAATCAGGGCGTCGGCCTTCGCGGCCGCGGCGGCGTGTTCGCCCAGATGCAGGAGGGCGTCGACGTCCAGTTCCCGCAGGTTCAGCCGTATCCGATCCAGGGAAGGCCGGTAGCCGGTGTGCAGGGCCTTCGCGGAGACGTCGGCCAGCGGCTCGCCGCGCCACAGCCTCAGTGCCTCCATGGTCAGGGTACGCACCCGTTCCCAGTCGCCGGCAGCCGCGGCGTCACCCGCGCCGCGCTCAGCGGCGGCCGCTCGCAGGTGGTCGGCCTCGCCGTCGGACGCGATCGCCAGCGAGTATCCCTTGCCTGACGTCGTCAGGCGCGTGGCGAGATCCGGGCCGAGGGCCCGCCGCAGCCTGGCGACGTAGTTGCGGGTCGTCAACACGGCGCTCCGCGGACCGTCACCGTCCCAGACGACCTCGGTCAACCGATCGACCGACACGGTCTGATTGGCCGCGAGCAGGAGCGCTGCGAGGATGATCCTGTGCTTCTCGGCCGTGACGGCGACAGGCTCGTCGGTCTCGCCGACGACTTGGAGCGGGCCCAGTATTCCGAACCGCATGTCACCCCCTCGCGGGAGATGATCCCGAATCGGCCGACCGGCTTGTATCCGGCGTCCGCATAGTGATCCGGTGTGCCCCTTCCAACGCTACGAGACTGTCCAGTGGACGGTCGCCGATGATCAGGACTCGGCATGTCGGTGAGGACGGGAGCAGCGTCCGGACCTGTTCGGCGTCCACTGAGTTCTCCAGGATGAGCAGCAGGCGCCTCCCGGCGGTCAGGCTGCGGTGCAGGCCGATCCGGCCGTCAGCGGTCGTGGGCTGCAGCCGGTCGGGGACACCCAGACGCGCGAGCAGTTCGCGGACGGCGGTGTCCGGGTCGCCGTCTGTGAGACTGGCGGCGTCGGCGTCGCGGTCGGCGCCGGTATTGACACCCGTGGCGGTCTCCCTGCCCGTCCGGTATCGCAGGTCCAGGCGGATCAGGCCGTCGGGGAACCCGCTGCCCACCTCCTTGGCCCAGGCGAGCGCCGTCCCTGTCGCGGCCGCCGGCGCCGGCCCGGCCAGGATGGCGATCCCGCCGCTCGGCGGCGCCGGGTCTCCCGGCGCCAGCACCCGGGTCAGCTCCGCGAAGATCTCCCGCGAGGCCGGCGTCGCAGAGGCCGGCCGCTCGTGGAACGCCGCGGGCCACGGACTCAGCGCGGCCAGCAGCTTGGCAGGTTCGGCTGCCGTGAGGATCAGCTGGTGGACGGCGCACAGCGTCGGCGACGGTTCGACGCCGAGTTCGGTCCACAGCACCGTGCGTGCCCGGCGGTATGCCTCAAGAGCATCGGCTCTGCGGCCCGCACCGTACAGCGCGGCGAGTTGCCGTTCGTGGAAGGGCTCGTGCAGCGGGTTCCGATCCAGGAGTTCGGCGATCGCGGACCCGGCTCGGGCGAATCCGCCGTTGTGCAGGACGGCGTCGACTCGGGTCAGCTGGAGCCTGGATCGCAGTGCGTCCAGGGCGGGGACGTGTGCGGTATGAAGGCCGACCGACGGGATGTCGGCCAGTGGTTCGCCGTGCCACAACGACAGCGCAGTTTCGGCCAGCGCTTCGGCGATGGTCCAATCGAAGACGCGGGCGGCGGCCGTGGCTCGCGTGTCGAGCGAGGCGGCGAGCAGATGGTCGGCCGTGTCGTCGTCACGAAGGACGAGCCGGTAACCGCCGGGCTCGGTCTGCAGGCGTGTGCGGGTCTCCGGCCCGAGCGTGCGGCGGAGCCGGGCGAGGTGGTTCGCCAGCGAAGCCTTGACGCTCGTGGGAGCCGAGCCTCCCCACACCGCCGCGGCCAACTCCTCCGAGGCCGTGGCCTGGCCTGGACGCAGCAGCAGGGCCGCGAGGATGATCCGCTGCTTGCCCGCCGAGACGGCCTCCCGCACGCCGCGGTCGTCTACCACGCGCAGGTTGCCGAGCAGGCCGAACCGCATCGTGCCCCTCCCGGGATTCGAAGGCGGCTCAAGGATACCAAGGCGTTATCACGTCCTGTGCTCTGGCCACCGTCGACGGCAGGTCCGGGGTCGCCACAGGGCCTGCCGGGTCGGCGATATCACCGCGTTATCGGTGCCCGGAAAGATCGGCACGCGCCGAACGCCAAGCGCAGGATAGTCCGTTCCGAGGAGAAGCAATGTCACTCCACATACGCCAGGCTCGAAGATCAGGACCCGGATCACGACGGCACCGGATGCGGATCCTCGGAGCCACGACGGCGGCTGTGCTTCTCACGGCGACGGTGCTCCCCGGTGCCCAGGCGGCTTCGGTATCCACAGCCCACGGCGCGGGTGCGAAGGGCTCAGCCGCGTCGACAAGCTCTGTCCAACCCGCGGCGCCCAGACCCGGCGGGATGGACCCGGCGAATCCGGCGACGCCCACACTCCATCCCTACATCGCCTCCAAGCCGTCCAGCGCATCGCTCCAGAAAGCCCAGAGCGCGGGGCAGAAGCCAGCGGACTTCGGGCCGGGCGAGAAGATCGTCAAGGCGTGGTACGCCAAGCAGATCACGACCGACCAGATGGTGCGCTACGGCTACGAGTCGTTGTTCACGCCGACACAGGTTCCGGCGAACCTGAGGCCGACCGTCCCGATCGGCGAACAGGCCGCCGAGTATCTGGCGTTCCTGGCCGGCCAGTCGGTCAACGCCTCCGCGGACACGCGCACTTGGGCGAAGACCTATGCGGACGCCCTCAAAGCTCCGGCCACGGCGGCCCCGAAGAAGTCCGCGGTATCGGCGACGGGCAACAAAGCGGACGCGACCGCCGCGGCCACTGCGCCCCAGGACGGTACCGGCGACCCCGGCTGCTCGGAGACCCCGCTCTGGAGCTATCCCGTGGTGAGCGGCGTTTCACTGCATGACTACTACTGCGAAGTCGACTCCCCGCACTTCATGGTCCTCTACAACCACGCCGACGGGCTCCCGGAGGCACCGGATGCCAACGGTGTCCCGACGGAGATCACCACCATCGACCAGGCCGCCGAGGAGGCGTACGCGATCTACACGGACGGCAACACCCCGAGCGACGGGCGCGTCGGGAGCCTCCACTTCCCGTCTCCGGGCCCGGGCCTCATCCCGATCTTCATGGGCGACATCCTGCACGCGACCGGCGCCGTCCCGGACGGCATCGCGGCGACGCTTCCGGGCGGACCGACGGACATGCCGTCGATCTGGATGCCGGCCGACGTGGACAACTACGACTCCCTGGTCCGGCACGAACTGTTCCACGCCTTCCAGTACCAGTTCCTCCCGACCTTCGCCGACGACTACGCCAGCATCCTGTTCCGGGACAACTTCGCCTCGGAGAACTGGTGGATGGAGGCGTCGGCGCAGTGGGCCACGGGCGAGACCTACCGCCTCGACCCGGAGTACGCCTACGACCTGAACTGGCCTATCACCGTCGACAAGCGATGGATCTTCACCAGACCGGACGGCAGTACGTACACCGCGGACTCGAACAGACCCGCGGACTTCTACACCAAGGATCTGCTGGACTTCCTCGGCACCGGGGAGGACAACACGGTCACCGTCGCCGAGCCGCACCGCGCGATCAACACCTGGACCGGGCTCGACGGAAGCCGGCCGTACGGCGTGTTCCCGCTGGCGGAATACCTGTCCGAACTTTCGCTCGAAGCCGGGGCGACCGACCTCACCGCGGTCCTTCATACCTGGGAGCTGGTCGGACAGGGCCTGTACCCACTCGCCGCGATCACCCAGGTATTGAGCAACGGCTACGGCTACGGCCTGGACCAGGCATGGCTGAACTTCGCCGTCGCGAACTACCGTCTCGGAGCGCCGTCCGCTTTGTCGACCTCCTCCCAGCTGCAGCCGGCGGACTATCCGCCCGACGGCTATACGGCCCCTGACGTCCCGGCTCTGTGGTCGATGATTCTCAGCGGCCGCCCCGCCTTGGACGCGGCGACTCCGGGCGCCGTCGGCGCGGTCGTGACCGATACCGTCGCCGGTTTGCAGGCCGGCGGCCAGTCCTACACCGAGTTCGATGCGGTGCAGGTGACGGGAACCGTCCCGGCGGGCACCGGCCGGGCCTTCAGCGTCACCATCGACCCGGTGAAATACCCGAACGTCACCTGGGAACTCGTCGCCTGGCAGCAGCGGCTGCCGGGGGGCGGCGCACCGACACCCACGATGGTGGCCAAGTCGTTCGGCACGACCGGCACCGCCACCGTCGTGATCCCCGGCACCTCGGACGCGGTGGGCAGCGCGCCGTACGTCACCTTGATCATGACTCGCACCGACTTCGACTCGGACTCGATCACCGCGACGGAGAACAACCTCGACGTCGCCTACCAGCACGTCTGGTCCACCGTCAACGGTCTGACGGTCGACGGCGTGGCGACCACGGTCAAGACTGCGGCCGCCACGGTGCCGACGTTCTTCGCCTTTGCCTGCACCGCCGGTCAGGTGTTGTACGCCAACGGTTCCACCACTGACACCGGCTTCAACACGAATTACACTCTCTTCGACCCGTCCGGCGCGATCCTTCAGAGCAGCTACCAGGGCGGCACCTCCGCTCGGAAGAACGTACTGGACTTCCGCGAGGTGGCGACGACGGGCACCTGCATGGTCCGGGTCGATCCACCGGACGCCTCCGGCGCGACACTCGTCCTGCAGATGTTCGGGTCCTACCTCACCGCGGCGGCCACCGTCGACGGCGCGCCGGTGTCGGTGACGATCCCGACCGCCTCGACGGGCAAACGGGCGAAGTTCACCTTCACCGGCAAAGCCGGCCAGACGATCTACATCATGGGCAACGTCACCGGCGGGTTCGACACCTTTGACGCGCTGATCGACCCGGTCGGCAAGACGATCGCCACGCCGTACCAGGGCGGAGTGACCACCCGCCAGACGCTTGTCCGCCCGGTCAAGCTGACCGCTGCGGGGACCTACACCCTGCAGCTTCAGCCGCCGCCGGCCGACTCCGGAAAGCTCACCGTCCAGGTGCTGGGGTCGTTCGTCGGCGGGACGGTCACGGTCGGAGGCGCGGCGTTGTCGGCCACCATCCCGACAACCGCACCGGGAAAGTGGGCGAAATTCACCTTCACCGGCAAAGCCGGCCAGACCATCACCATCACGGGGACAGTGACCGGAGGGTTCGACACCTTCGACACCTTGTACGACCCGACCGGCAAGTCGATCGCGACGTCGTACCAGGGCGGCGTGACCAAATCGCAGACGCTGTTGCCGGCGACCGTGCTGCCCGCGGCGGGGACGTACACGTTCCAGCTGGAGCCGCCGCCCGGTGACACGGGCTTGATCAGCGTGAAGGTAAGTTGATGCGCATCCCGTTTCGAGCACATGAGCGCAGCCCCGGCGACGACGTCACCGCGCCGCTGCTGACATCACCGTCCACCATGTCGCACAACCCGCAGATCTGACCGACCACAGGCAGCCGCATCCGAAGTGGGCGACGCGGTGCTCCAGACGCGGCGCAAGGCCATGGCGGTCTGCCGCGACTGCCACCGCATCATCCACCACGGGAAGAGTCTCACGGGAGATTCGGACCGGAGGCTGTCGGAAGTGGCAGCGAGCAGCGGCTCGGCGACGCGGCGCTCATTATGACGAGAGGCGGGTGCCATGGCCGGCAATCCGGCGAGAGGGACGCGGTGGAGGCCGGCCGCGGAGGATCCGTCGGCACGACTGGCGGCAGAACTGCGCACACTGCAGGCAATCTCCGGCAAGACATTGCGCGACCTGGAGCCCGTGCTCCATGCAAGTTCGTCCTCCCTCTCCCGGTATCTCAACGGCAGATCTCTTCCACCGCGGCAGGTGGTCGAGTCTTTGTGCGCCATAGCCGGTCGCCAGTCCCAGGAATTGCTGACATTGTGGCAGGCGTCGAAGCAGAGCCGCCGGATGGCCACCATTCAGAGGGTCGATCATGGGGTCTGTGACCCCGATCGGGAACTGGGCCAGCCGTCGAATACCGCCGACTTGGCCGGGGAGGTGGACGGGGCAGCCGATCTGCCTGCGCGAGTCGGGCGTCTTCAAGGCCTGAGATCATCGAATCCGCCGCTCATCCAGATTCCGGCGGCACCGGCGGGATTCGCCGGTCGAGAGGCCGAGCTGAGGCAGCTTTCGCGACTTGTCTCGGTCGGCACCGACCCGAGCGGTTCCGTCGTCCTGCTGGTCGGTATGGCCGGGGTCGGCAAGACTGCTCTGGCCCTTTCCTGGGCGCACTCCGCGCAGGACCAGTACCCGGACGGACGGTTCTACCTGGATCTGAACGGATTCTCTGCGAAGGGTCACCCCATCACGACGGACCGGGCGATACTCACTCTGCTGGATCTGCTCGGCGTGCCGCCGCAGCAGATACCGCAGACTTCTGAGGGGAGGACCGGCCGGTACCGCGACATCGTCGCAGCCAGAGACATGCTCCTGGTGCTCGACAACGCTCGGGACTCCGACCAAGTGCGCCCACTGCTCCCGCCGACGTCGAACTGCCACGTCCTGGTGACCAGCCGCCACAACCTCGCCGGTTTGGTGGCTCTGGACGGAGCGCGTCGGATGACGCTCGGCCCGCTGTCGAACGCCGACGCGCGCGACCTCCTGACGCTACGCCTCGGCGAGGACCGCATAATCGAGCAGTCCGATGCAGTCGGTCAGCTGATCGACCGGTGCGCGGGTCTGCCGTTGGCTTTGACGGTGACCGCAGCCCGAGCCGCATCCTTCGACACGGTCTCGGTGAGCGTACTGGTCGATGAACTGGACGCAGCTTCGAGCGCGCTCGACATGTTCGAGACGGGCGACGGACCCACTGGCGTGCGCACCGTTCTGACCTGGTCCTATCGCCATCTCAGCCCTGAGGCGGCCCAGCTTTTCCGCCTGCTCTCTGTGCATCCCGGCCCTGATATCTCCCTCGCCGCCACGGCCGCCCTTGCGGACGCGACCGAATCCGTCGCGCGCAAGACGATTCTCGAGCTCTGCACGCTGAGCCTCGCCGCTGAGCACGTTCCCGGGCGATACAGGTTGCACAGCATACTTCGCACCTTCGCGTCCGAAGTCGCCGCCGCCCAGGCGGCGACGCGGACAAACGCAACGACCGAGGTGTCCGACCCGGCGACGGACCAACGCGGAGCGCTTCGGCGTGTCGTTGACTACTATCTTCGGACGTCCATCCGGGCCGCGCACTTCATCTCCGTCGCCGCCCCTTCGACGGCAGCGGTCGGCACAGTGTCCGGCATCAGCAGCGGCATGGAGGCGTTGGCCTGGTTCGCGACGGAGCACGACGTCCTCACCGCGATCCTCAGCGAGGCGGATCGCGCAGGCTTCGACAGCCTCACGTGGCGACTCGCGACAGCGTGGTCGAGCTACCTCTATCGCCGAGGAATGTGGGTCGAGGACGTCGCATGCTGCCTGACCGGACTGGCTGCTGCCCAGCGGTCGGCCGAGTCCGACGGCCAGGCCGCCCTGCACCGTCAACTCGGCCGTGCCTTCGCCCGCCGCCGGGACAGCGACAAGAGCATTCAGCGCCTGCAACGCGCTCTCGACCTCTACCGGACCTCCGACAACCGCCTCGGCCAGGCCGAGGCCTGGCGCACCGTCGCCGCCCTGCACGCGCTGGACGGCTCGCACGCGGAGGCCGTCGACGCGGCTCAACAGGCGTCCGAGCTTTATCGGACCGCCGACCATCGAGAAGGACACGCGGCCGCTCTCAACGAGATCGGGTGGTCGCTGCGCCATCTGGGCCGGCTCGACCAAGCCCTCACGCTGTGCCGGCGCGCCATCGACACGCTGCGGAGCTGTGAGGCGGGAGGACGCAGGTCCGCGATCGAGGCCTCCGTCCATGACAGCCTGGGAGGCATCCACCATCGACTCGGACACCATGCGGAGGCGGTGTCCTGCTACGCGGCGTCGATCAGGCTGTTCGACGAGCTCGCGGAGCCGCCCCAGAACGCCTTGGCTCGTACGCGTCTGGGCGATGTCCATGCCGATGCCGGGGATTTCGAGCTCGCTCGGACATCGTGGACGGAGTCCCTCGCCATTCTCGATCGGCTCGGCAACGCGATGGGAGACCTGTGGGGCTCGGAGTCAGGAATTCGCCGGTTGATGGGTTGTCTGGGTGACGTGTTTTGGTCGGGCTGCGACGTGGTACTCGCTGGTCAGGCCGCGGAGGATGGGTTTGCGGCGTAGCCGGTGAGCGGACAGGTCGATCGGTTCGGGCGGCGCGGTCTCGGCCTGGTGAGGGCTGAGCTGGCGCAAGGTGCGGCGCGGCCGGACGGCGTCGTAGTGCGCGAGGAACTCGGTCAGCACCAGGCGCAGGTGGCGCTCGCCCAGGATCGCAAGGAGCCCGAGCTGCGTTCGGCCTGTGTGATGTCTGCCGCAAGGGATGCTCTCGAGTTTCGTTGTTCTGGCAGGGTCAGGCCGTCAGGTCGCAGCTGGCTGAGGGGGCGCGGCGGTAAATCGGTTGCGGAGCGCTGATACGGGGTGTGTGATCCCGGCTATGACCATTGCGTTGGGTACGCCGGGAGTCGACGAGCTCGACGAGGCAGTGGGGGCACTGCGGGAGTGGCAGCACGAAGGGTCGCCGATGCAGCTGCATTCGGGTGACCTGGGTTGGAACTACCGGTTCGGTATTGCAGAGACGGCCGCAGTGATCCGGACCTGGAGCCGGGACGGACGGATCCTTGCCGTCGGGATGCTGGACGAGCCCACGGTGCTGCGGATGACGGTCGCGCCGGACGCTTTCCGGGATGAGGAGCTGGCGCGGCGGCTGGTCGAGGACATGGTCCTCCCGGAGCGCGGCGTGCTTCCGGCGGGCCACGTGGCCGTCGAGGCCCCGGTGGGCCTGCTGCTCCACGAGCTGCTGACTGAGGAGGGCTGGGGCGTCGACGAGCCGTGGACGCCCCTGTTCCGCGACCTCACGGAACCGGTGAAGGACCCCGGCGTCCGCATCGAGGTGATCGGCCCGGGGCAGGCCGACGGGTTCGCCGAGGTCATCCGATCGGCGTTCAACAGCACGAGGTTCACGGCTGAGCGCTGGCACGTGCTCGCGTCGGGATCGCCGTACGCCGATGCCCGGTCTCTGGGCGCGTACGACGACCAGGGCAACCTGGCGTCGGTGATCACGGTCTGGTCGGCCGGACCGGGCAAGCCGGGGCTGATCGAGCCGATGGGCACGCACCAGGGCTATCGCCTTCGCGGTTTCGGCACGGCGATCTGTGTTGCCGCGGCGGCCGCGCTGCGGGCGATGGGATCGTCGAGCGCGCGGGTGTGCACGCTGAGCTCCAACGTCGGGGGCGTCGCCACCTATAAGGCGGCCGGATTCCAAGCGATGCCGGAGATCGGGGACCGGATTCGGGTCGGCCTGCGGCTTTCCGGAGCAGCTGTGCAGCTACCTGATACTCACTGGTGAGGCTGCTGAGGATCGGTTTTCGGCGGATCCGGGCGGTCTCCAGGTCGATGGCCTTCGCGGTCGGGTGGTCCGGGTCGTCGTCGGGGACTCGCTGGGCGATGCCCTGGTGCGGCCTCGCGCCGTTGTAGCGGGTGGCGAACTCGGCCAGGACCATGCGCGAGTGTGCCTGGTTCAAGATGACCATCCGGTCGAGCAGCTCGCGCCGCAGCGTCCCGACGAGCCTCTCGCAGATCGCGTTCGCCCGCGGCGGCTGCGGCGGACTGCGCAGGATCCGCAGGCCGCAGTCCTCGAATACGGTGTCGAACGGCGAGGTGAACTGGCTGCCGCGGTCACGGATGAGGAACCTCATCTCCTCGAGGCGCGCACGCATACTCATGGCGAAGTTTCGGGCCTGCTGGGCGGTCCACGCCCCGTCCGGGTTCGCGGTGATCCCGGCAAGGCGGACGCGGCGGGTGGCGTGTTCGATGAACACCAATACGTAGATTCTCTTGAGCAGCGCGGTGTCCACGTGGAAGAAGTCCGTCGCGATCACGGTGCGGGCTTGGACGCTCAGGAACTGCTTGCAGGTCGGCCCGCCGCGCCGCGGCGCGGGATCGATTCCCGCGCCGGGCAAGATCTCCCAGACGGTGGCGTACGCGATGCGGTGGCCCGGTTTGAGCAGCTCTCCCTGGATGCGGCGGTGGCCTCAGGCCGGGTTGTCGTGGGCGATGCGCAGGCTCAGGGCCTTGACCGCGGGCCTGGCCGACGGGCGGCCCGACGCGCTGCGCGTGGGAATGTACTTGCGTGCGACCAGCTGCCGGTGCCAGGTCAGCAGCGTGGCCTGTGGGGCTCGTTTTCACGAATCGGGTCGTTGGCCTGGGTCTTGCCGGTGCGGCTGGGGGCATGGCGGGATGCTGATTTCCTTTGCCTACCGGCTGACCCGCAGGATTCTCGGTGCCGTGGCCACCCTCGCTCGGCGGGAGGTGTCCAGCGATGCCGAACTGCTGGTCTTGCGCCACGAGAACACGGTGCTGCGCCGCCATGTGAGGAAGGTCTGCTATCGGCCGGAGGACCGGCTCTGGTTCGCGGCGCTCTCCGGTCTGATCCCGCGTCGCCGGTGGGCTGAGGTTTTCGCGGTGACCCCGGGCACTGTGCTGGCCTGGCACCGCAGGCTGATGGAGCGCAAGTACACCACCACAGCGAGTCGGCCCGGACGCAAACCGACCTGCGCGCCGGTCAGGACGCTGGTGATCCGGATGGCCACCGAGAATCCGATGTGGGGCCGTCGGCGCGTGCAGGGTGAACTGGCCAGGCTCGGTCACAAGATCTCCGCGTCCACCGTGTGGGGCATCCTGCACGACGCCAGGATCGATCCTGCCCCGCGGCGGCGTGGTCCGACGTGGCGTCAGTTCCTGACCGTCCAGGCCCACGGCATCCTGGCGGTCGACTTCGTCCACGTCGACACCATCCTGCTCAAGCGCGTCTATGCCCTGATCCTGATCGAGCACGGCTCGCGCCGGGTCCACCTGCTCGGGATCAGCGCCAACCCCGACGGGGCCTGGACCGCGCAGGCCGCCCGGAACATGCTGATGGATCTCGGGGACCGTGTGAGCTCATTCAAATTCATGATCCGAGACCGGGGCGGCCAGTTCACGGGCGCCTTCGACACCGTGCTGGCCGACGCCGGCATCCGCGTGCTCAAGAGCCCGCCGCAGGCACCGCGGGCGAACGCGATCTGCGAACGGACGATCGGCACGCTGCGCCGAGAGCTGTTCGATCTCATCCTGATCCTGGGCGAGCGCCACCTGCGCCAGGTCCTGCAGGAGGTCCTCGCGCACTACAACGCTGTCCGGCCTCACCGCAGCTTGGGGCAACTCAGCCCCCGCCAGGCCGAGACCGCACCGCCCCCGCCGATCAACCTCGCCGACTACCGGCTACGCCGCAAACCGATTCTCGGGGGCTTGACCAGCGAGTATCACGCCGCGGCCTGACCGGACCGTGTCGCTCCAGGCAACCCGTCAACCGGCGAAATCCTGATTCCGAGCCCCACAGGCTCCACTCGTGTGATCCGAAAATCGATGGTGACCACGCGGGGTTGAAGGGTGAGTCGGGTGGTCCGCCGGGTTCTATGCGGTGTGTGTGGGGTTGAGGATGACTTGGTAGCCGAGTTGGGTCAGTTGGCTGACCAGGCGGCGGGTCTGGCGGGTGCGTGCGGTGCGTTCGAGGAAGTAGTCGCCGCCCAGGTCGTGGTAGGGCACGTCGTTGGTGAGCATGTGCCAGGCGGCGATCAGGATCGTGTGGCCCAGGGCGACGATCGCGCGTTTCTTGCCGCGGCGTGCGGCGATGCGCCGGTAGCGGGCGGCGAGGTAGGTGTTGTTCGTGCGGGAGGCGGCGATGGCGCCTTGGCCCAGGGCGCCCTTGAGCCAGGGGTCGCCGTGCCGGGTGCGCCCGGACTTGCGTTTGCCCCCGGACTCGTTGTTGCCCGGGCACAGCGCGGTCCAGGAGGCCAGGTCCGCGGCGGTGGGGAAGCGGGTGATGGCCGCGCCGATCTCGGCGATCAGTACCTGGGCGATCCGCTGGTCGACTCCGGGGATGGTGGTCAGCAGCTCGATCTGCCGGCGAAAGGGCACAAGGTCCGCGTCGATGCGGGCGCTGATCGCGTCGATGTCCGCGTTCAACTCGTCGATACGGTGCAGCATCCGCCGGGTGATGAACGCGTGGTGGTCGGTGAACCGGCCGGTCAGTGCCTCGATCAGCTCGTCGGTCTTGCTGCGCATCCGCCCGATCGCCAGGTCTGCCAGCACTCGCGGGTCACGCTCGCCCTCGATGAGGGCGGCGAGCATGTCCCGGCCGGAGCCCCCGAGGATGTCGGTGACCACCACGGACAGCTTGATCCCGGCGTCCTCCAGGAGCTTCTCCAGGCGCTGGGCCTCCCGGGTGCGCTCACGCACCAGCTCGGTGCGATACCGGGTCAGGTCCCGTAGATGCCGGATCGGTTCCGGCGGCACGAACGAGGGACGCACCAGGCCGTGCTCGACCAGCTTGCAGATCCACTGCGCGTCCTGCACATCGGTCTTACGGCCCGGGACGTTGCGCATGTGCCGGGCGTTGAGCAGCCAGGTGTCCATGTGCTCTTCCAGCAGGTAGAACACTGGCTTCCAGTAGCAGCCAGTGGCTTCCATGCCGACCACGGTGACCTGCTCGGCGATCAGCCGGTCGCGCATCGCCAGCAGGTCGTTGGTCATCGTCGAGAACGTGCGGGTCTCGGTGTGCCGCGCCCGGCCCCGGCCCGGAACCCGGATGCAGACCTTCACATCCGCTTTGCTGATATCGATCCCGGCGCACCGCTCGTAGATGACGTCCATACCGTGCACCCCTTTCCCTCGCGCCATTGGTCGCAAGGGCCGTCCGGGGCAGTCCGGCAGGCGGGAGAGTGTGATCCGCGTGCTCGAGGCGACAAGTGCGGGCGCCTGACAGGGGACTGCCGGCGTCCTAGTTTCGCGCGGGTTCGAACACGCCAACACGAGACGACGTCACCGGACGGCCACAACCCGATTTTCACGCACTCGGGGTGAAGACGTCAGTCTTCCGGGATAGTTTCGCAGTTTCGCAGTTTCGCAGTTCTAGGTGATCATGTTTCGGCTGCGGCCCAGGCCAGGCCGGAAGCGCCGGCGACTGACTGATCTGCAACCCCTTCAGCCGTCGCGAGCACGAACGGTCTCACGGACTAGATCCACCGCATGGCTCATACGGGCGGGCAGGCGCTCCACGCCCCGGACACTCCGCGGGTGTCCGTAGTGGTTTCGTGTGGCCCGGGTGTGGCGGTGTGAAGTGGCCCGGGTGGCGTCGATCGGAGGGTGCGTCGGGCCGGGTGAACGCCAGTGTCGGTCGCTGCCCGGGCGCGATCGAACCAGCGATCTCTTCGGTGCCGCCGAAGCACTCTCCGGTCGAGATGATCATCGGCCTTGCGCGGATCTGGCCTCGTGATTGGTCGGGGGAGCAGTCGTCATCGATTCGCGCGTCAAGCGGACCGAACGTGGGAGCTTGATCAAGGATCCACATCACGACGGGTAACCGGGCCCGCAAGGCTGCGCTCGCGCGATGTACATAGATGCTCTAGAGTGTGGATATCGAACGAATACATGCGGGAGGAGCGCGCCGGTGACCGTCACGCAGATCGACTTGGACGATGACGAGTTGGAGCAGGCGATGCGCAATCTGGGTACCGCCACCAAGAAGGACACGGTGAATACCGCGTTGCGCGAGGTCAACGCGCGTCGGCGCCGCCTGGCGGCCCTGGAGCGGATGGCCGAGCGCTACGAGCGCGGCGAGTTCGACGCGGCCGTCGCGGCTTGGGAGCATCGCAAGGGCGCGGGCGCCGGGGCGTCCGCGGAGTGAGTGACGCCTACCTGATCGACGCCAGCGCCGTGTGGCGGATCCTGCGTAACGAGGATGACTTGCGGCTTCGGTGGCTGCCGTTCCTGGCCGAGGGCCTACTACGCCACTGCATGCCCACCCGGCTCGAGGTGCTCTTCGGCGCGCGCAGCCCGGCGCACCGCGCGGAACTGGAAGCCGATCTTGATGCGATGTTCCCGCCGGTGGGCATGCCCAAAGACCCGTGGCGGTGGGCCGAGCGCGCCCAGTATGAGCTGACTGGTCACTCCCAGCACCGTGGGCCCGGTGTGGTGGATCTGCTGGTGGCCGCGACCGCGGTCCACCACGACCTGACCGTCTTGCACGTGGACGACGACTTCTCGGCTCTCGCCCGCGTCCTGCCTGAACTGCGCGAGCGTAACGCGCGGGCCTGAACGCGATGAACCTCGGCGCGGCGCGGCGCGGCGCGGTGGGCGCTGGGGGCAACGCGCAGTCAGTGGAGTCGACACGGTTCTGAACACACCCTTCGCGTGCACGGCAGTTGGCGTGCAGCTTCGGGCATCGAGGGGGTGACGATAGGTGCGGTGCCGGGGTGACGATTCGGCAACGGCTCGCCTTCGGTCGGCGTAAGTGCGGCAGGGTTCTTGGTCGTGCCGCGTCGAATTGATCACCGTGAGCTTGTGGCCGTGAATGCTGAACTTCGTGCCGAGTTGCGGCGACTTCGTCGGGAGCTCGACCGGCTGCGGGTGGAGAACGGGGTTCTGCATGAGGCC